>Ga0099824_1000550_pt1 | contig 45416 bp, 23 predicted proteins | sample SiratrowhiteBW_FD_76837 | JGI IMG/M metagenome (GOLD analysis project Ga0099824, IMG submission 76837) | Root nodule microbial communities of legume samples collected from California, USA - Siratro white BW | ecosystem: Host-associated > Plants > Roots > Nodule | place: USA: California... | reverse complement strand
TTTAAGAATGTGTTATGTAGGGCGAGATATTTAATATAATTATTTGATTATAAAGTCTGCAGCTTTAATTTGTTTATATATATATATATATATATATATATATATATATATACATATATACACATATATATGTATAAATGTATGTACGTATATATATACACAACAGTTATGATGCCAAAATTATTTTTATGTATTAGATAGCTTGCAATGGATCGTGTCATGGTTCATCAGATGAAATTTCTCCCATTTACTCACTTTGGGCTACATTTATTGGGCTTTACATTGCAAATTATGTGGTGGAGAGATCAACAGGGTGAGTTGATTTTATGATGTGCTAAACTTTCTTATCTTCCTGCTCGTAGTAGGTTTGATTGTTTTAAATTGTTCAAAGTATAAATTTTTTTAAATTGTTTTAAACCTTTTTTTTTCCTTATTTTCAGCCATTCAAACAGATTTTTCAGAAAAAAAAAAATCAATTTTTTTTTTAAATTTGCATCTATTTCTTGTAAGTTTCTTCACTTGAGCACACATTCTTTTTTCTTAGATTCAGCCATCCAAACAGATTTTTCTGAAAAAGAAAAAAACAAAAGTTAAGTTTTCTTATGTATTAGTCTGTTTTTGGTAATTTTAGTTATTTTATTTTTGTAATGCTGTTATTCTGGATCATATTTATATTTCCCTGCACAAATAAATATGTAAAGGGGCCATGAGACTGATAAATTATTATAGTTGGTATCACATTTTCAAATTACATTTATTGAGTATCAACTTTTTTCCCTCATTGTTTTCCTTTATTTATTGGTTTATATGTCTGAAAAAATGAACAGGTGGGCTCTCACTCACCCATTATCTGTTAAAGAATATGAGAAGTTGAAGAAGAAGCAAATGAAGCCTGATTTTTTAGACATGGTTCCTTGGTACTCTGGGTATGTACGTATTCGTAAAGTATCTTTATTCCAGTTCTTTCTTAATTTTATTTCTTGCAAAGGGGTGTTGAAGGTTGTCTTGAATGTGTGGTTAAACTTGCTAAATGATGCAGAACATCTGCTGATTTATTCAAGACTGTTTTTGACCTCCTGGTATCAGTGACTGTCTTCGTTGGGCGTTTTGACATGCGTATGATGCAGGTAAGATTTTATTGAAAAATCTTAGTTAATAGTAATTACTAACTTCCTAGCATTACACCCAAATTAATCAACTATCCTCCTAAAACTAATTACACAGCAAGAAAAATGGACTGTTACTGGAATTTGTATTGTTCTTTGATGTGAAGAAGTTTGCTTTATGTTCATCCTTAGTCTTGTTGTTGGAATTCCATTTTGCTTGTATGTCAGTATTAACAAGTCTATTTTCATTTACAGGCAGCAATGAGTAGGGTTAGTGATGGAAATCAACAAGGTGACCTTCTATATGATCATTTTAGTGAGAAGGAAGACTTTTGGTTTGACTTTATGGCTGATACTGGTGATGGTGGGAACTCATCTTATGCTGTTGCCCGACTACTTGCCAAGCCTTTCATTCGAACACTGAAAGATGATGCTGAGCTTACCTTACCTCGTGGAGACTTGCTAGTTATTGGGGGTGATCTTGCGTAAGTTGGCTGCACTCATTATTGTAAATTGTGGCTATTATCACATGATTTCGTCAATTATGATTTGTTAGTTTCTTTAGAATAATAAGTTGACACCATTTAATGTCGTGATTCTTGATTGAGAATTTTAGATACCGAGGTCTGAAGTTAAATCATGAAAATAGAAATTCCAAGTCTTCCGGACTTCATTTTGTACATTTTTGCTGAAGGCTACCAACCAGATGCCACATAATATACCACTTATATTACCCGTCAACTCCTTTTTATTTAAGTAATGGTGTACAGATTGAAGGCAAAATGTGTGTTGTTGCTGGGTTTTGCTTTTATAAATGTTCCAGTGAATGTATTACATGCGGTCAAACTTGTGAATATCATCTTAAGTTATGGACCATGATTTTGCATCTATCCCCTATCTACCTCCTTCCTTTTTAAAAGACTCTAGCTTGGGTTGTTAATGTCAATCATGCAAAGTTTAAGCCGCCTCATTTAAATAATCGAACACAAGTTTAAGCTTGGGCTTGTTTGTTTTAGCTTGCTAAATGAGTTTGATTGTGCATTTAAAACCCGTAGTAGGGCTTAAATAATATTAGATATATTTCCTAAATTTGTTCCAAAGGTCAGCTTATATAAAACTGCTTTTTTTCTTTGTAGTGTCATTTAAAGTTGTAACTAGCTGTCTCAATGTAATATATCTATATTTCCTTGAATGACTTATTTCTTTTGTTCTGCTGTAGGTATCCAAATCCATCAGCATTCACATATGAAAGGCGTCTTTTTGTTCCTTTTGAGTATGCTCTTCAACCTCCTCCTTGGTATAAAGCAGAGCAGATAGCTGTGAACAAGCCGGAGGTACCCTTTGGAGCTCCATTGAAACAATACAATGGACCTCAGTGTTTTGTTATTCCTGGAAACCATGGTTAGTTTTAGCTCCTGGATTGAGCCTTACCAAATTAAATGCGTTATTTTTCAATGAGATCGTTTAATAGCTATAGTTTCCCCCATTTTTATTTCTATTAACTTGGTACTTATTTTTCTTATTGATTGTTATATTTTAGTTATTTTACCTCATCTCATTTTTGCCTAATGCCAATACTGTCAATAAAGAATGAAATTGTTTTCTTCTCAGACTGGTTTGATGGACTCCAGACCTTCATGAGGTATATATGTCATAGAAGTTGGTTAGGTGGATGGCTTATGCCCCAGAAGAAGAGTTATTTTGCTTTGCAACTCCCTAAACGGTGGTGGGTTTTTGGGCTGGATCTAGCTCTTCATGGTGATATTGATGTGTACCAATTCAAGTTCTTTTCAGAATTGATAACGGAGAAAGTAAATATCCTGCTTGTTTTATCTTTTGTTTCTTCATTTCTATGAAATTCTGAAGTTACATCACAAATGCTCTGGATCCTGTGTTTTATTTTAGGAACTATGCACTAATTTTTTTATCGTTGGATGGAATCATTAGGATGTGATTATATAATTATAGTTAGTAGTACTTGCTGATAAAGTGTTGTGCTAGACTAAATGCATATTTACTAACTTAGGAATCTGGAGAAATAATCTCATTTTTCAAATGCTCTCAAGAAATTTGTAGAAGTAGTTGGGTTTCTTCAAAATAGGTTGAACCTAACACACTAAACTTTAACACCCAGACTGTTCCACTCATTTCATTGAACTGTATTTTCTGAAAACTTGATATATTTTAGCAGTGTCTCTGAGTGTTTTTCATGGTCAAGTGTTTTTGATTTTTTTATTAATACTGTTTAGACTATTAAAGAAAATGTGCTTTCAATCCGATTGACCACAACATCTATTGTGACCATCGTTTCCATCAAGGTTCAAGAGCATGATGACTCTGCGATCATTATTAACTCATGAACCTAATTGGATCACCAACTGGTATTGGAATGTTGTTACTGGAAAGAATATTACACATCTAATTGGATCATTCGAATTTTGTCTTTGACTGTTGTTCACTGTCACCGTGTTTTTGTTCTTTTGATTTACTGTTTTGTCTTTGGACTATTAAAATAATTGTCAGCAATCAATCTGATCGACCAAAACATCTACTGTGACCGTTTTTCTGTCTAGGTTCAAGAGAATGACTCTGTGATCATTATAACTCATGAACCTAATTGGATCACTGACTGGTATTGGAATGATGTTACTGGAAAGAATATTTCACATCTGATTTGTGATTATTTAAAAGGAAGATGTAAGCTTCGAATGGCTGGGGACTTGCATCATTACATGCGTCATTCTCATGTAAAGTCAGATGGGCCTGTTCATGTTCATCATCTTCTCGTTAATGGTTGTGGTGGAGCATTTCTGCATCCTACCCATGTTTTCAGTAAATTTAACAAACTTCATGGTGTCTCCTATGAGTGTAAAGCTGCATATCCTTCCTTTGAAGATTCGAGCAGGGTATGTAGAATGTTAATAAATAACTTGTAGTCATATCCTTGGTTTTATATATATGTGTGTGTGTATTTTATTAGCACATTATATATTTTTATATTTGATGCAGATTGCATTGGGAAATATTCTAAAATTTCGAAAGAAGAACTGGCAATTTGATTTTATTGGTGGCATCATATATTTTGTGCTAGTCTTTTCCATGTTTCCACAAGTGAGTTCCTCCATATCTTTGTTATTTTTTAGTTTTACTTTTATGCTTTCAATTCAATAGTTTTGAACTTTCAATATGTCAAATTCCCTTTGGCCCATAGAGTAATTGGAGATGAGTATTGTGCTTATCTGTTAAGGTACAAACATCTGTTACTATTTGCTAAAGACACGATTGTTTTCTGTACTTATTTTCTAGTGTGAGCTGAACCACATCCTCCAAGATGATACATTTTCTGGCCACATAAGGAGTTTCCTTGGTACTGTGTGGAATGGATTTATATATATTCTGCAGCACTCTTGTGTGTCACTAGTGGGAGCTATACTGTTACTGTTTGCGGCATATTCTTTTGTTCCACCCAAATTGTCACGGAAGAAACGAGCAATAATTGGAGTTCTTCATGTTTCTGCTCACCTTTCTGCGGCACTAATTCTTATGTTGCTTCTTGAAATAGGAATTGAAATATGCATCCAGCATGACTTGCTGGCAACTTCAGGTTTGGTTTTTCTATATGATGAATGATTTGTGTCGATATAAACATTGGTAACTTGTTCCATTCAAGTTGATAAATAATATACTTTAGCTTAATCACTGTAGGTTCCTTTAGTTTCACAAAATTTCAATTTTGTAAATGACACCATATTGGCATATCCATAAGGGCATGTTTCATTGCTTATATTTCAAGTCTTGTAGCTTTATTTCAATGCTGGAAGCTAGATTCGGTAGGTTTATAACTAACTGCTGGACCATAGATCTGGTGATATTGATAAAACTCTTTATTTAGTGAGTTTTGGTCCAAGATCCTTTGACTATTTGCTATTGCTCATCACAAATATATTATGGAAAAAGTTTTCAGTACTTTGTAAATTGTGTGATGATGATAATGTCTGAGTTATTTTTTGGCGTGTAATCCAGGGTATCACACTTTATATGAGTGGTATAGGTCAGTGGAAAGTGAGCACTTCCCCGATCCAACTGGACTCAGAGCTCGGATTGAACAATGGACATTTGGACTTTATCCGGCATGTATCAAGTATTTAATGTCTGCTTTTGATGTGCCAGAGGTGAGATAATGCTCTGGATTATTTTATTTTTGACTTTTCTTGAAACGAACCCTGTCACATAGAGATTGTTTTCTCAGGTCATGGCAGTCTCTCGGAGCAATATTTGCAAGAACGGATTAGAATCTCTTTCCCGGGGGGGTGCTGTAATATATTATGCTTCTGTCTTCCTTTATTTTTGGGTCTTTTCGACCCCTGTTGTTTCCTTGGTGTTTGGGAGCTACTTATACATTTGCATCAACTGGCTTCACTTACACTTTGATGAAGCCTTTTCGTCTCTTCGAATAGCTAATTACAAATCATTCACTCGATTTCACATCAATTATGATGGTGATCTTGAAGTTTATACTCTGGCTGTTGATAAGGTAAGGAAGTCAGCACTTATTCAACTGTTCTTCGTTAACTTTTTTCTTTTTCTTCTAAGACAGTTACTTTTAGCTCAATCATTTAATAAACCCCTTCTCTTCTGCAAGAGAAAGTCTGAATATTATTATTATTATTATTATTATTATTATTATTAAATTCAAGAAAATTGAGTATGCGTTTGTTAAATAACTTCCTTTATGTAGTAAAAATTGCGCATATTTCTAATAAAAAAGAGACATGTATAGCAACTGTTCTTTGCAATTAATGAAAACTTAAGGTGCCCAACTACTCAATGTTTTGCTTAGCGGGACTGCAACTATCTTGGGGAGTTTTGAGAAGAAACGAATTGAATTTCATAACTATCATGTTTGGTTTGGCTGTGGTGCTGGGTTTTGATTAGTATTTCTTTTCAGTTTGTTAATCAGTGTTAACATATCCAATGTGTAGGTTCCAAAGGAGTGGAAGCTTGATCCGGATTGGGACGGAGAGGCGAAACATCCACAAGAGTTGAGTCATTTTAGAAGGTTTCCCAGCAAATGGAGGGCAGTCACCGCCCTCCAGGATCCAGTACATACGGTCAAAATTGTTGACCATTTCGTTATTTCACGGACAGAAAACAATGACTCTGATACTGCATCTAACGGGCCAGTTCAATGATTTGTTGATTTGGTTATATCCTATTTGTAACATTATTTAGGAAGCAATTTGAAGTAATGAAAGAAAGAAAAAAAGTGTTAGTGTCTGCATATTTCTTTCATTTATCTATTACTGCTAAGTGAGATGGACCCAAGCTGAAGTGCTGATTCGATAGTTCAGTAGCACGATTGGTCTTTAATGCCAGTCCCTGACGAGGGTGCGGCTCAGCGTGCCACATGCTAATCTTCATTTCAATCTATCCAAATTGGTAGACTAAACGTCTTGATCCGTCTAAATGTTGAAAAAGTAAAATCAGTAAATTTAGATAAAGCTGAATTAACGTTAAATAACAAGTGTAAAATTTTGTAGATTCAAGTTTCTGAATTACTGGAGTCGTGTGAAATATTAAGACATTTGCGTTTTGTTTCTTCTTAACTTTCTTTTTCTCCCATACGTCCTTTCTGAAAAATGTAATCTGGAAAGCATTACAAAAATTCTGAATTATATGTTTTGGAAGTACTTTAAAAATAATATATAATCTGAAATTGATTTTTAAACATTTCATCCTAATACAATTTATTATTATGGAGTGTTCAAGAAACAATTTAAAATATATTCTGTAATGTTTTTTTTTTTTTCTGAAAAGTAAAATTTAAAGCTTTACGAAAAGTTTTAGATTGTCTTTTTAGAAAGGTTTTTCTAATATTGTTTTTTTTGGAAAAGTACAAGAACTTTAAAAGATATTTTTGTGATTGCATTGTAATGGGAAGTTGCGCGAATAAAATATGGTGGTGGTGAAAAAAGTAAAGGTCAAATATGAATGAGCGATTGGGATTGTTTATAGGCAGGTTAGGTTTTAGTAGAGGAATCGGTAAAGATATCTCAGCAGCTTATAAAGACTCTTGTTTCGAAGGAACTTGCGGAGAAAATCTTATTGACGTAAGAAATGATTCTTTCATTTGTCTTGATGAAAATTATGCGTTGACATAATATTTGTATTTTTTATGGTTGATTTGAGATTGTAATAACTAATGTCCCGTGTGACCCAGAGTAGGGAGAGCTGAAATTCAATTCACATGCAAAGGCTTTCACACTCTGTCACTCATCATGTCTACATTTTTCTTGCATAAAATATCAACTTCAGATTCACGAAGCTAATTTCAAACTTCAACATACTTTTGATTATAGTTTCCAAGAAGTGGCTCTACCTACGAAAACTAATCCAATAGCTTTTGTGTATTGGTGTCAAAATCAGCTATGATGTGGAACTATATTTGATTAGTCTTTGAAGAGAAAATTCTGATATGGTGTGCCTCTCAGCGTTTTTTCTACTTCATCCCAGTTTCCAATTTGCTTCCATAATGGGCCTGTGTGAATCTTCACCTGCCTGCTGCGCATATCTCTCAACGGCAATCCTAGAAATTCTTGAACATCTTTCAGCTTCTGGAGATGGAAAACCAAAGTCAAACCAACTAAAAATCCAAACCTTTTAATTAATATGTTATGATTATTACATGATGAGACTATAATATAAAATTCTAACGATGGTACAGGCACAACACATGGTTTACCGTGGCATTTTTAACGAGATCCTCATAGTAGAGAACAATGTGGCGAGTGTTCTTAAAGTATTGAAGGGCTTTTGCAGTTGTCTCCTCTGTTTGCTTTATCTCTCTCATCAGCAACGTGGAATTGATCCATGGCCTGTAATTGGCCAGAATCTCCGCCTGCCAACAGTAACTAATTCAACTATTTCTTCACTTTTGCAATCAATGCACATGTTTAGCTTTTCATTTTTTTAATGTAAAGATACTTTTCAATCAAAAAACCACTGCATGTTGCATTTCATTTGGGTGTAACAACTTTGGAAAGTAAATTAACAATCATTTTTCTCGACATACAATAGTCTAATCCATACACAAAGGCACATATTAGTAAAAAAAGAAAGGGCAATAGAGAGAGAGATTTTGAAAGACCTCTTCTTTGGAGTGTACATGAGACTTGTGTGTTCCATTCAATGGCTTTGCATTTTTATCATAGGAATTGGCAAGTACAGATACCATTCTACGCAGCAAATTCCTTCGGAAAAGGAATATTGTAGAAACTTTTCTCCTTTCAAAGTACTCCACTATCTCCTTATGATGATCCATTAAACCCTGCCCATATACATGCATATCAATCCAAATCCATGATGGTTGATCAAATTGAGGCACTCTTCAATTACCTGGTTAAGCATCCACTTGTAGCCCACAGCCGCTGAACATTCATTCTTGGAGGAACCACCGAACCAATCAAGATTGAACACTTGATCCATTGTCTTCAAAATTGAAGTTACGTTTTCCCTTCTTTTGGGTACTACAAATATCTCCCCATTGGAACTCACATTCATATGACTGTTCAACAGCGTCTCAAACCATCCACTCCCTGATCTTTGCATTGTCAATATGCAAAAGAACCGGACAGGATTGCAAGCACACTCCTCCCTGTTCATCCACCAATCACTCTATATAGCTAAATAATCAACCCACATAACAAATATTTGAAGCAAATTGAAAACATCCACACTATTTTCAATTCAAAACTTTCAAATATTAGGTCTGGATTTTTTTACATGTTCCTCAACTTTTTCATTTTCAGTTAACATGAAACTTAAATATATGCATGAATTTATATAACTAAATTAAATATATACCTGTTGTAAGTTTTGGGTTGTGGATAGTGCAAGTAGGGTACTTCCCATTCTTCTACACTTGAACTATGACATGAATGGTTGATGACTCTCTGTTCCAACAACTTGGTATTTGCACGAACTCTTGTTGGTTTTTCTAAATTAACTGAGCAAATGTATAGTCCACATGTTGCAGCCATGGCTAAAACTACCAACCTCAATGCTGATGGAAAATTCTTAGTAGCTTTAAAGTCCATGGAGTCCTGAAAAATGAAGTAGTCACCACATGTCACACTAATATCGTAAGCTTTGAGACAAAGCAGAAAAAGAAAAGACTGAAAAGAAAAAAAGATGAAAATGGCAATGATTGATAGCACCTAATTTTCTCACCTTCTTGAGGACAAATATTTGTTGAATCATGTTTCTCGGGAATGAAGGACAACGACGAAGACCCTCTTCTACCCTTCACTCTTTATATGTTGAATCATCTTCTCTATGTTTTCAGAGTTTCGAGGCTTCCACGTGAAATTCAGCGTTGTTCAAGCAATTTGGTCTTGCAGTGGTTCCCTTTTTTTTTTTTTTTTCCATCTATAACTTAAATTTCACGGCGGGTAGAATAATATATAGTACTATATGAGATGCTTATTTTATGTTAAAGTATGTGTCAGTGTATCTTATCTTAATATTTAAATATGTGTTTTGCGTGTGTGGAAAAAACTATAGAAGGTGATGAAGAACATGACAAGAAAGAGAGAAACAACAAAACAGTGTTTAATAGATCTTTCTTTGAAACGTAACATTGACTTAGTATCAGGAATCACCCTCTGTTTTCGATGTAGAGAAAATTAATATTTTATCTCTGCTTTTCGATGTATATTTTACACTGATAGTCAAATAAAAATAATCTTAAACAAAATTTTAAAATAAGTATTACAGATAATTTCTTTTACATTGACAGCATAAAAGAATCACATTGATAAAACATTATAATTGAACTTGCGTAATATTCACTTAAAAAATTAAAATATAGTTAATATACTAGAACAAATTATAATGCATGTGCTTATTCTGGTTTATTAAAACAACGAATGGTTCTATTTGGTACGAAAAATATCACACCAAATAATATACCATGTACTTCGGCCAAAAGCTTTAGCTTATTTTTTCTTCTTTAATTTTAAATAACCAACAAAAATATGATCCAAATACTTTAAATTTGGAGTTGATTTAATATTTTAAACTTTTAAATTTAAAATGAACTTTTAGCTAACATTATATATATACATACATACATATGTATGTCTCCAGTTATATATATATATATATATATATATAGTGACCACTTGAATGAACTTTCTAATAATATTTAGACAAAAATTTAAAACGCTTTCTTTTCAAATACTAAAAAAAACTATCAATGACTTCAAGTCATTAGAAACATTTTTAAGTAAATTTCCCTGTAATGGAATACGAACAAAGTCAAAGAAAACAACAGATGTTGAAACAAGTAAACACGCAAATCTTCCAAAATTTTCAATATTTTCCCCCATGGAAGTTTCATGATTAACTTGTTTGATGTTGACGATAAATTACAGCGAAGACCTTTGGCGATAAAACAAGTAAAAGAAAAAATGCACCTTGCCAATTTTACACGGTACAAAAACCAGAGGAAATTTTAATGGATTTCCAAGTCCCACCTAACGGGATCACAACGAATGCCTAAAATGAAACTTTCATAAGTGAATAGTATTTAAATTACAATCAATTTCAAGCATTGTTAAAAAAGGTATTAACTTGGATACAATATGAGGGAAAACATTAGTATTCAATAAGACCAACATGAGCCTGAGGTAGTTCCTACCATGCTACATCTCTAATTGGAAAAAGTCTCTCTCCCTTGTGCTATGCCCTTTAAAAATCCTTATAAAAAAGACAGCAGATCCATCACAGTTGTATGGCACCTTGGCCAGGCAGCTACAAAACATAGAAACTAGCGTGATGAGACATGATAAAAGTAATAGTTAGAGAAAACCATCAAATAGTCCCTAGACTTATTAACAATTATCAATCATTTTAGCCCTAATATTAAGGATCTATAACATTGATAACTATTTGTTTTGGTTCCTCATACAGTGTGCAAAAAACCAAACCGTTTTCGAACCAAACTGTGTTGAAAAACCCAAACAGAAGCACTTTTTGAGAACAGTTTGGTTCACACTAAACCAATTTCACGAGGAGGTTCGCTGAACTGTACCGCTTTCATAATTTGCTCATTTATATCAGGAACTAAATTGATCGTTACTTATAATCAAGGACTAATTTAGTGTATTCTTAGAAATATTTGCGGCATTGGGAAACAATTGATGGTTTCCACGCAACAGTTCACTTAAGGCCCTCACATTTATTGGGCTTAATCAATAGTCCAATTATACACCACACAAATTATGCATGCAATGCAATTTAAGAAGTGAGATACTTTCTTTTTTCTGACAGATGAGAGACTTGAGAGTTAGGGTGACCCCTCCTCCATCAATTAAAAGCCACGAACCTCAGAAGTTAAAAGGAAGAAAAGGAAATATTAGAAAACTTACCATCAAAGAAGGCAGAGCAGTTCAGAAACGAAAAGGAGTACAGAATGTCTATTTATGCGACAAGAAGAAGGATAATCTGTCCCATAAACCGGAATGCCTTTGGAGTTTCTTTTAAACATCTATTCTTTTCATCTCGAGACCAATGCTGCATGAACCACAATCTCACATCAATAATAAGAATGACATAGCATCTAAATATAATACTAAAGCCACAATAGTAGTATTCTTAGTAATCAACCTCGGAAAGCTGGTTAAGCTTATCACGGACATCTTTCAACAATTCAGGCACATCTCCTTCCCATTTGTAAAACTCCAACTCCTTACCTTCCAAGAGCTTCTCAGAAACCTAAAAGCAACGACAATAGAATGAGTTTCACAATAAGTACGAAATGGAATTCTTTGGATAAGGAATTCCTCAGTTCTGATTTTATGTTGACTACAGAACTTCAACACCATAAAGTAAAACTACATATTCATTTTACAAGGTTGCATGAGTTAGTAGAGGGCCTATAAGCATATTTTTATGGGTCAAATTGAACGCCAAGCTATCGTTCACTATGTCAATTCTATTATTTTAGACTTAGATTTTGCCTATAAAAGGCCTGACCCTTGTAGACCTCTCTATCAATTTGTGTACCAAAAATGTAGGAGAGGAATAGTAAGCAAGTTAGAATGCTGGGTACCAAACCACATTGTATCTTGTTAGTAGTGCCGGGCATTTGAGTAGGTGAGAGAGATCAGAAGGTACCTGTACTACTTTCATGTGTAGCTTTTTAGTAAATAACAATGTTATTTCAAATTTCTCCTCAACCCCACTATCATGAATTCAACATCTAAAATTTGATTCATTGTTTGATAACAATCTGTTTTACAGTAGATCTCTCTTATATGGGGCATGTCATGTCATCAACTTTCAAATACTCCTTTCACTTTTAGTAAAAGAAAATATAATTAAATGATTAAACTATCCACTAATTACATTCATCACTCACGCATGAGGTCTCCAGACCTATCTCTTTTATTTGTCCCTAGTATTTCTGATTGAAAAATGATAGTTGAGAAAAAAAAAACATTTTTCTTTTAACGACAAAGTATCTAGCTGAGGAATTTAATTTTTCAATTGGATAGACAGAGAAAGGAACTACACCAAAAGGGGACATATGATAGTTTTCCCTCGTAAACAACTTAAAGACAGGGGAAAGGGAAGTGAGCACACACCTTCTTTCCAATCAAGTGACCAGCAGCTATATGAGAAAAATAGATATTGTAGAAATGGGAGAGAAACAAGGGTGCGCTTGTCTCTGCAAGTTCCTCCAAATATTTGGCATATGTAATCCCCGGAGAACTGGGATTTGGAATCTCATTTCCTTGCTCTTCCAACCATTCCAGATCCTTCAAGAGCCCTTCTGATCTTTCCAACCCAGTTTTCCTCATGTATGCATCTGCAAATTCATGAAACTCATCATAACAAATTCAAATCAATTTTTTAATTAATCAACATCTTTTTAATTAAGAACAAATGTTTTTCATACTAATTTTCGGTAAGTTCCCCCTGGATTACTACCTCTGAGTTTTAACCTCAACCTTTGGTACACGTATTATTATCGAGATGAAACTTCAATTTTGATTAAATAACAATATCATGAATTTCGATATTTAAAAAAAACAGTAACGAAATAATATTAATTACATTTGAAGACAATAATCTCAAAAGGTGCAATGCAATGATGGAATGTAATTGGAATTGGAATTGGACTCACAGGAAACGTTGTCGGATTCGTCGACGATGCGCTGGAGAGTGGCGAAGATGAGGTGAGTGTCAACGAGGTAAGAGATGAAGCCTTCGATGGAGGCGGGCCACGCGTCGAAATTGGACTGGTCGTGGGAAACGGCGTCGTTGCGGAGTTTCATGGCGACGAACCTCATCTCTTCGGTAATGCCGGTGGCCTCTCCTGGGTAGAGCTTCCGATACCTCTTTCTCTTCTTGAGCGTGGACTTAGGATTGGGCTTAGGTGTTGGAACTGCATTCTGAGAGTGATTGAGAGTGGTGTTACTGGAGCTTGTTGCTGTTATGGAAACCCTACAAATGCAATTCCCCTTATTTCGGACTGAGATTGGGAGCGGGAACCGTAGCTGTGGCATGGGTTTCACTGTTGACGCCATCTTCTTCCTTCAACCTTTCGTTATCCCCATTCTCTATTTATTTCAATTCCTTATATTCATTTTAGTTATTATATAATAAAGCAGATTAATTTTTTCATGACTTTTCTCTTATTGGATTTTGTGGATGTGATGATAAATAATTAATGAATTATGGAATGTTAGCTTAGTTAAGATTCTTTTATTAAAAAAACTAAATAAACATGTTCGTATGATATTTTTATATAAAGTTGATTTTATTTTATAAATATATACTTTTTTAATTGGACTTTCATTTTTAATTAATTTTACATTCATATTCTGTAGTTTTAATTATTTAACCTTTCTATTGTAAATTCTACTACTAGTCTAGTATTTAAAATATTCTCAATTAAATTTATCATAACACAAAAACAATATACACTTAAATTAATGTCACATTATAATTTTCATTTTAATTTAACTCAAGTTGAACCTTTAAAGATCGCAGTGAAACAAAGTGCTTAAACAAGGTCTGTATAAAATATCAAACATCCCTTTATTGAGTAGGGCATATGAGAGAAGAATGTAAATATATAAGGCTTTATACTTGTGTTTTCCTATTTATGTACAAGGGACACTGATTACAATCCCTAAGGGTCAATGAACCCAATGAATGGTTGATGAATGGGAAACTGTACAAGCTCAGGCAAGCCATATCTAATAGAAAGCTTGCACATGTTAGTTCACCTTCAAGTTTCATAAACTATGCTAAACTTGGATTTCACGTAGATGACGTTTTTGTTGTTGTGTCAAGTTGAAGCCACAAGACATGCGGACTTCCCAGGCATTTGACATATAAATGCCAGTCCGGAACACCTAGCTAAGCTCTTCTCCGGAAACATAAGCTGAGTCAAGGCATGCTTTTAATCTCTGCAAGAACTTTAACGTCTCCGTATACGAAGGGTCTAAGCGGCTCACCGGTTTGCAAGAATTTATATGATCTGTTGACTCCAGTACCTGTTTCAAAATTTGAAGCTAAATCAGAAAAACAAACGCTTAAACTGCTATAATACCACAAAAAAGTATCTATCAAGTTGTAAATCGTGAATTGTTACGCAGACAGTATTGACTTCTATTGTTTCAAATCCTATGCCATCGGAGTCTCTCTAGAAAAACTTATCCCTTACGCTAAAAGCTTGCATCTCACAGGACAATACATATCAATATTGTCCAACCATTCTTTGATAGTACTATGGACTAAAAATTTATAAAAGGGAACACAACCTTTTTTTTTCTCTGATGACTGTAAATATTTAGCAATCAATTCATGGCGTAAGCACAAAAGTGATTATCTTATCATCAAACTAAAATAGCAATGGCATCAGTTACTGCATTATATGTTATTTAAAAGTAAAAAAGGAACCTTTTTTCGCGTCGTAGTAGTAGAGTTGCCTTTTGCAACTGGGATGCTGGGAAGGGTAGGGGGATCAAAGGCCAAAGCTTGAATGAAAATGAATTATTTGGACAACGTATTTTACTCTTCATTTCATTTTCTTTTTCTTATAAAATGAGATAGAATTTCACAATATACTTACAACTAATTCCCCAAATCCGGGATATGCTGACTCAATTGGTACAATTTCTGTCCGAAAGGCCCATCCACCATAACCTTCAACTATTGGAGTTACCTTGGTCTGCAAAAAGCATTCACTCACAACTCAAACTCATGAAAAAACATCGGAACAGATACTAGCAAATAGCTTAATTGCTGATTACCTCACAAAAGCTGAGGACATCAAGCATCCCCTTCTTATGAAGCTGACGAATATAGTCATTAAGCTCTATCAGTCTTGAAGATCCACTTCTTAGCTCTCCTATCTGTTAAACATTAAAAACCAAGAGCAAAACACTGTTTCAAAAGTAGCAATTATTATTCGAAGAGGAAATAGGTTAATCAACATCTAATGTCGAACAAGGGTAGGTGACTTCAAATACTAACTGTGGGAGCTGGACGAAGCACAAAGCCCATTCGCCAAGGCATATCTGCAAGTTTGCTACCAAAATGTGGGCAGCTATAGAAAACCTGCAACCAAAATAACATTAAAAAAAAAAATCTGCATATTTTAAGCATATATTTAATCAAGGAATCAATACTTACAATTCCCATAGTATTTTTCACAAGATTATCAAATCTTTCCTCCTTTGCTTTATGAAGAATCTGCTTCACAACCAGACCTCCCATACTGCAAATAATAGAAAAGCACATACGCAAAACAAAGTGAGGTACAGTGTGACTAAATAAATAACTTGGTGACTAAAAGACATCTGAAAAAATGCAATTTACACGAAATATATAAATAAATAAACAATTAATTTTGTCATTGTCCCAAAAGTTACTTGCACTTTCAAAGGACGCATGTCTATCATAAAAATGAGTAGTAAACCAATGAGTGCACAAAAGTTCAATAAAGTGAAAACTCATAGGCAGCTAGACTAACCTGTGAGTAACAAAAACAACAGGTCGATTCCCAATTCCTGCAGCAACAAGCTTCTCCAATAGCATAGAACTAACTTCCTGCAAATTTCAAATAAATGAGTATATGAACTAGAAAACAAAGAAGCCTGGCAGTAGGTAAGGATGCAAGAGAAATTGGCAACTGCAACCATTTGCAGGGAGGAAATTCAAGAATTTGATTCTAGATCTGTAAGTGTATAGTTTAAGAGAATTTTAAGAGCTGTGATACATACCCGTAATAAGCAAACCAGAAAAGCGAAAATAACAAACTAATAACGAAGAAACAAAAGGATATAGAAAGAAAAAAAAAAAAAAGTTCTCGCAACTGATTCACTCAAATCACGGTAAATTGTTTAGATCTTCATCCACAAAATCAGTCTCACTTAGTAAGAGTTCATTAAGTACAGCTTTTCTTAATAGTAATTTAAACACATGTTAAAACTTAGTATGATGTCTAGATTTATATTTACATAAAATGCTAACAATACTGATCATAGAATCATGTAATGGTGCTTCAGCCTCAAGCAAGAAGATGTGGAAATTGCAATTTGCAAGTCTGTCTGATAATGCAACTCCAGAATGACAGTAGAATAAAAAATGATAATTTTCTTTAGTCCCTAACAAGGCTCATAGAGTATGAAGACCCCCATATCCGATTTTACAAAACTGTTAGCAACTTCCCAGACGACTAAGAAGCAGAGCATGGTAGAGAAGTAAAAGCTAATTGTTTCTAGATAATAAATAATGTGGTGTTTTAGAATTGTAACCTGAAGAGGCAAGCTAGCTCCAGACCACTGTGTGAGATTAGTCTGCATAAAGCATTTACCTAAAAAGTTAGATGGAGGTAAAGGGAACCACCCATGAAAAAACTCTAGAAAAGGTGATAGAACTAACATCAAAAAAAGAATGCAATTCATATCCGAAACATCTCATCTTACTAAGGCAAATATGCCCCAACTTTACTAAGGCAAACCTTGTATTTTAGGGTAAACAACCGAGCCTCAGGAAAATCACTGGAAAGCCATTCACCAGGCCAAAAGGTGCCAAGTTTTCCTGCTTCCTCGTCAACCTTCTCCACCAAATGAGGTGAAGTTGATACTTTTTCCTCAGCTATACGCCAAGTTTTGTAAGGCCCACCACGGAGTCCATGGACAAAAACTATGTCTAGTGGAGGCAAATTTCTGTCTGGGTTGCTTTTAGTTAAATCATTAGAAATAGAACAGTTGCTGTTATTCAAGGATTCTGTTCCATCGTCAATATTAGCAGAAGGAGCCAGAGATATCACATTTGATAAAGATCCTTGTTGATCTGTTTCTTTGGGACATTTCCAGTGAGGAAGATGAGAATTTATCAAGAATATCATGTCATCATAACGAGGACATGAGTTCCTATAATTTTTTACACCACCATCAGAAGGACCTCCACTTCCACTCCTTCCATTAGGCTGGTCATTGCAAAACACATTTAAAAGTGTTGCCCTGGCATAGCTTTGCATTTTAAGATCACTGCAACCTGGAATTCGTCCATTAGCACAATCATCAAGCCATTTGCACCAGGTTTCATCAGCTGTGATGACCTTCTTGACTCTGGGAAGCAGTGAGAGGATGGTCAACAATCGAGCTGCATGCTTGCGGATATGAGCAGTAGGTGGAACTCGGACACTAGCTGAATCATACACCTCTGATATTGTTGGTTTCCCATCTACATTTGATATCCGCCCCTTCCCCTCCTGTGCTCTAGATGATGCATCATAAGCCTCCATAGCAGCCAGCTTCTCATAATCATCACTCAACATAAAGCGCCTCAGCAAACATAAAATCCCAAAATCAACTATCATGTCCTGACACACAGAATCTTCAGCACAAACTTCAGTCAGAGCTTTAATTCCTTTCAGTGTTGCCACGGCAGAATCTGCAGCATCTAATTTAGGCAGATTATCTTTTTTTAAATTTTTAAATGGTCCTGCTAAAGGTTCCAGAGACAGAAAATCTGCTAGTGGGGATGCATCCCCAGAAGTAGATGCAATTCCCATTCTCTTAGCTGCCAGATTAACAACAGCAGTGGAAAGTTGATTGGCAACTTGTGCAGCAGAAGCAATATTTGCATTATTGATTAACGTCTGCAAAAAATTAACACAGCTAAAATGTGCATCAAAAGCAGACTAGGAATTGAAGTAGCACTATCAGATATAGTGAAAGGTCATTTCGACAGAATGAGGGAAAAATATTTGCATACCTTTACATTATCACTTTTTGGCTGACTGGTTGCATTATCATTTGATTTCTTGATAGAACTCTGAACTTCTGATAGCATCATGGCTAACCATCCTTGAGAAAGTGGTACAGATGTTGGTCCGTAGTCTTCCAAGATCTGAGAAAGAATCTTTATGGCTGAAGATCGTATAGTATCAGAGGAAAATGTTCCAAAAACCCAAGGTACAAGAATGCCTGACCATTTTTGACTCTCTTCAAGTGACAAATGCAGCTCCCCGGTACAAAGTAGCTCTAATGCCTTTGCCATTGCTTCTTGCACCTGCTTATGCTTTGTCATCTGCTTGGCGACCTCTCTCATTGGGTTAAGACCATTCTCCATCACTATCTTCTGCACTGCTGGGCTCCTCTCAACAGATAAGAGAAGGGCAGATAAAGCTACATTAGCCAAAGAAACATCGTCATGCTTGCATGCCTGAGATATAGTAGAAAGAATACTGGAAGCCCATTCAGAAATAGATTCATTCAGAGGTGTATTGCGATCTTCTAATAGCAACCGCACCACCAAACTTGCATGCCATTTTACAGATCTCTCGGGTGCCATTAAAGCAGCCATGACTGCATGTCCATCTCGATCCAGCTCCTGAATATGAGTTCTATTTGATTGCGATGCTGTTGCCCAATTAGCTAATGCCCAGGTGGCAAAAGGAACAGCAACATGTTCACAGTGCAAATCATCCCAGAGACCAGGAACAACAGAAGATGATACATTCTTTTGTTGCGGAGAATTGTCATACTTATTTTGATATGTGATAGTTTTAGGAGTTTGATGCTCCAATTCTTCACTATAGGAATCACTAGAGGTCCTTGAAAGCCCTAAAACAGGGGTACCGTCAAGTATCTTGATCCCAATCCCTTTACTTCCAGTCCCACCACTATCATCTTCACCTTCAGGTGGCTCATCCAAGTGCAAACACCCTTCCTCAATTACTTGTAGGGCAGCAGCAATGTCTCTAGTCTCAGCATGTCCAGGCAATGATGGATTAAAAGATACCTCTTCTGTATTGTCACAGCTGGACGTAACAATATCCATAATGGCAGCCACAAGCATACTCCTGCCTTTCAAAGAATCAGAAATATCAAATGCACTACGTCTTGAATGCTGCTGCCACAAAAATTTGCATAATGTCACCAATGCCAGAATCAGATAAGAGACTATCGTCAACATCCTCAGTGAAGCTTGCATTTATATAATAGATCTAGAATAGCCACAACACTAAGGAAACAATAATTCTACTGTGATACACTCACTTTCTCTTCTATCCTCTCACATTTGTTACTTACTATCCCTTTTCTTTTTACTTTTCTTTTTACTTGCTCTCTTGTTTCCACCTACATACCCCCCACCACCAATCGGGTTACGTTCATCACTACTCCTAAGAAAATACATGTTTAAAACCAAACACGATCAGATTTTGGCATGCATCATTAAAAACGCAAGAACATTATGTTAAACAGGAGATGTGAAATATACAAAAGGATAGTCACATTCTTTATTCTAGGCACGCTGGGCATGAAAAATAGTTCAGAAGACAACTCCTAAGATTACATATAACTTCGGAGACTTCTTACAAAGTATCCTCAAGGAATAAATAAACAAACTAAATGTATTTAATGAGAGGTACATTTCATATATTCGCAACCGAAATACTATCCATTTAATCTTTCATCACATTTAAAAGATTAAACCCTGTTTATGAGACAGGAGGCTCTATAATCAAGCACAATAGGAATAAAGTCGAATTGATTGCTCAGTTTGCGAATGCCTATGCAACAAAAACGAACACAACAACTCACACAGAAAAAGTAATTCACATAAAGAATCATTTACCTTCTTATTCTTAGAACGCCGAGGCTGGCACGAAAAGATGAACCTCAGAAGATTCGGAACCGCGTGAGGTCTCCCAAGCACCGCCGCGGACACGTTAGGGTCCGCAATCAGATAAGCAAGCGCCCTCGCGGACTCCGCCTGAGTGCCGCCGCCGCCTTCTTTCGCCACGGCCTCCAGCAGCCAGTCCACGACAGCGCCGCCACGGGCCCCGACGATGGCGGCCCTGCGGCCGGAGTTCGCGGCGGCGATGTCGGCGAGCAAGGCCGCCACGCGAATCTCGAAGCCGGAGCGCACCTCATGGTTTGCCGACGACAGCACCGAGCACAGAGAGTGCCAGAGGACCGCAGCCGCGACGCCGGTGCGCCTGGCGTGGTGGAAAATCCGGTCGAAGGAGTCCGCCGCCTTGCGCGCGGCGTGCTCGGCTCTCGCGTAGAGAGGATTGGCTTCTTCGCCGAGATCAGATTCGTCGTAGTCGGAGGTGAGGAAGGCGGCGGAAGTGAGAATGGCGGCGGCGGAGAGCGCGACGACGTAAGCGCGAGAGGAAGATTGCGGAGTGGTAGGAGAGAAGTTGTGGCGGTGATCGTGGATTGGTGCAATTTGAGAATTGTGTACGGTTTGGTTGGTTGAATTGGTGGTTCTTCTGGAAGAGAAAATGGTTCGAGGAAGATGGTGGCGAAGAAGTGGTCGCGTTCTGTTACAGATTCGAAACATTTTATTTTTATATTTTTATTATTTTTTTGCGTTTGCGTTTTGGGTAGAGAAAAGAGAGAGAAGAGAAACTGGTCGTTTTCCTTGACTCGAAGATGATTTAGAAGGTGGATGCGGCGAGTATGGCGGGAGCATATCTTGCTCTTCTTCGTAATGGTACATGGATGAAATTCAATTTTCTATATAAAGAACTTTCTTACACGAATATGCTTTGGATTTTATTTCTCTGTCGTAATAGAGATTAGTTGACTGCCAACCTATTTTGGGCTGCGGCCCAAGGTATAAAGCCCAAATGATACTTGCACTAACACCAACCAAAGCAAGTCACTCATAAAAACAATTAGATTCATTTTATCATACAAAGATGTTAAGATAACACAAATAAATGAAAACATATTATTTGTTTGCTTCATGGTATCACTATTTTGAAACGTATAAATATCAAGAGTCATAAATGAAAAGGCTGTAGAATGAACCAGTTTAACCAAAAAGAAAATATAGCGTAGATTGAATTGGATTCACCTTGTTTTACTCGTAGTCGAAATCAACTTATAGTTTTATAAAATAATAATTAAATAAAAAATTAAAATAATTACTTTTGAAACATAAATGTATTATAGTTTAGATTTATTTATATATAGAACCATTGTATCTAATTTAAATTTATTAATATAACTTAAAATTTAAAAATATATATTTATTTGACTTGGAATAAATTAAGTGTTCCAAAATGACTTAATGACTAAATATAGGTCCAGTCCAAGCCAAAAATTGTAGCCCATTTAAGAGGGTCGAGCTGATCCAATATAAAGTTCGGCTTTTTCTTTTTGCATTTCCATTATTAATAACTGCACCCTCATAAATATGCTTTCTTATTGCACGACGCCACTATTGTCGTCAACACTGATGGTGTTGTCATTGTGGCTGTGTCGTTGTCACTGCATTTTTTTGAGAGGAAGAAGAAGAAAAGAAAATGAACTCATTCTAGAGAAAAGTCTGTTTTAGAAGTTTGTTCTCAACAACTCATTCTATAAAAGCTTTTTAAAAAAAGTTTAATTTAAAATTTCTATTATGAAAAGCTCGTTTTAGAATATATTTCATGTGTTTCATAAATTCTACTCTAAAAATCTTATTTTGAAATATCTATATGAAAACTATGCTTTAGAAAACTTCTTTTGAAATTTTTTAAAACAAATTTTATAAAAGTCACTTTTATGAAAGGTAAAATAGTCGTTTTAAAAATTATAGGATTATAGTTAAAAGTTATGGAGTGTGGGAAGAAAAATCCTTATTCAAACAAATCCGAACACATCAATCAATTCAAAACTAATTAGAAGCCTTTCAATTATGACTAAGGTACACACCAAAATAGGTTCATATGTTGAAATAATATAGTGCTAATTACGAAATTAATAAATCAAGAAAATAAAAAATTACTAAAATTTCTATTCTTTTAACTATTATAGGAAGTGTTAACAAAAGTAGATATTTATGTAGCTAACGAGCACGAGCCATTAATATTCTAATGGTCATATGAAACCTCGTGTTTCTCGATTGGGTTCTTGATGTAAACTTTTGTTGATGATTCATCATTGATGTTGTTTTTGACGTATCATTACTACTTCATCTTGATGAGGTAACCCTAATGATTCAGGAAACTGTTGCAGTGATAAGGAAAAAGAAATAATTAGCATTAATTATTATCAACCACCACATACTAACTAGTGAGAGGTATTGGTACCAAACTTTTTGTATTATGTACTAATTTTATTAAATATTTTATATGACACTTAACTGTAAAAATAATAATATCTATGTGTTATTTAGCATTTTATTTTTTAGAATGTTTATGACAGAGACAATAAAATATTTTGTTCACTTTGAAAATAATATTTTTGAGTATTATTTACTTTTCATTTTTATTGTACTTTTATAATTCATTACTGTTTTAAAAAATTATAAATGATTATATTTTTGTCCACATAATTTTATTAATCTTTCATTTATATTAATGTGATTATATTGATTTAAGTATTAAAGGTCATTTATTAAATTTCTATCGATGGATTGATATGTAAGACTTTTCTTATTTCTTCATGTTATCCGAACCATTTATTTAAAAAAAAACATTTATTTTGCTAATCACTATTCTTACTATTTTTTTTATCAACTGAACAAGTTCAAACACGCCATAATGTAAATTTAAAAAAGAAATATTTGTCAACTTACAATGAAAAATTGTTAGAATTGCTTTTATAATATTTATTAGTGTTAAGAGAAAACATGCTTCTTTAATTTTTCAACTACTTCGAAAGTAAAATTTTCTTCATGATGAGTTCGTCGAACGCACCGATATTATGTTTCGGTTGCATTGCTTCATTTTGAAAAACCCGTGATTTACATAATTTTTATTTGTAGTGACAATGGAATAAGAATTATGTATGATTGCATGAATTTTTTTAAACGAGAAAAAATTACATGTCATCCAAATAAGATAACGACTTTAATGACTTTTTTTTTTTAAATTATTCAATATGAACATTACGAGATGAATTATTAGATTTGTTAAGCTTCTACCAAAATAACGATTTTACTCATTCAATCATGAATAATTGATTAGAAATAATGTTTAACGATCCAATGATTTTATTGTATCAAGATTCAACTAATTTTGCACGACTTTCGTTAATATTAAAGTTGATGAATTTGAAAATTATAATAAAAATTTCACAAAACAAATATAATTATTAAAGAATAGGATTATAAAAATAAATAAACTACTTAATTATGAGATGAAAAATATATTTTCTTTAATGACTATTAAGTATAAAATGGTACATGCATGTTTAATGATGGTATATTATATAATAAAAAGTTTGAAAGGTTGAAAAATATATCTTGAGTGTGGACCATTATGTTATAAGATGAATAATAAAAATCAAGTCAACTAATGATAAGATGACAAATGAAAGTTGTTTGTAAAAGTTGTTTGAGATCTTTTACCATTCAAAAGGGTTAAACATTTATCTCTAAATCTAAATGATGCTAAAAATATTTGATAATACCAACTCACATATTAGTTCTAGTAGGCACACTTATAACCTCCAATTTATTTATTAAACTACAACTTAAAAATAAATTCTATTAACTCAATCAATAGCAATACAAAAATAACAATACAAAAATAATAAGCATATTTACTTTAAATACCTTGAAAGGTACACTCAAGACAGCATTTGTGATCGGGCACTTAACCTACCAATCAATATATTATATTCATAGTATGTATTAAAATATCAAAATTTAATGTTAAAATACATAACATTATGCAAGACCATTGTTAAATGAAATTGACTTACCAATCTACAATTTGTTTGAAGTAGTTACTACAACATATTTAAATAATTTACAATAACTTATTTAATAAAGATGAATTTACTCATGAATATATATATATATATATATATATATATGTATATATATATATATATATATATATGTATAGTAAATTTGTTTTCGTCCTCTTATTAAGGTATTGGTGGTGTATATTTGTGTTTCTGTTATTTGTGTTACTCATTGAGTGAATTAGTTAAGGGTTTAAAAAGACATATGTATCATGTTTCCCCTCTTTCAAAGGCAAACCATAAATGTACCTAAATTACAATAAATTATTAGTAATATATATATAACAAGTAATGAATATAAAGCTTTTAAACAATGAATTTATGTCATCCATAATTACACAACAAAATATGTTGAGCTATTGACTGCTCCATGCAATCTTCATCCTCTCTACTAAAAACATTGTATCCCATGGCATCTATGTGAGATTTGGACCTATGATCATAACAAGGTCTCATCCACTATTATTAAATCATTTGTCATGCTCGAAACAAGTGCTTATTAGGAGATAACTCAATTCATTGTGCCCCCAACATAATTGGAACATGTTGTACAAATTATTGCCATTAGGTTGTGCAAACTATATAAATCATTATCCTTTCTCGTAAGCATTACTTATACTAAATTAATCCAATTCTGAACCATATCTATATTTTGTATATATGTTATTGATAAATTAATCTTAGTGTTTTAATTAAAGATATGATCCTATCCTATTAAAAAAATTCACTTTTATTATAGTTTAATATTACATAAAATTTAATCACCACTTTTATATTTTACTTAACAGCATTTCAATTTATCTTCACGTTACACAAAATAAATGTGAACAATTCTCTACAATAAAATATACACTCTAAATATCAATACAAAATGAACTGAATCAAAATTAGTAAATTTATGAAATATAAATTATAAATTATGTCAACTAATAAAAATATAACTCATCTTCTTAAATTGTCTAATTTAACAATTTCAAATATAATATAATTATTATCGATAGAACCTTCACTAGTTTTTATATAAAATTTAACATGACACTTTTTAAAATTGAAGAAATACTACATGGTTAATGTATTAAACGTCGAATGGAGAATTAAACCTGTTGATAAAGTCTAATAAACATTAGATATAATAACATTTAAAAAGTGAACTTTACAAAATTTAATTACTTTTTAAATTGCATATTATTTTCTAAATATTCTAAATAAGTAAAGAAGTAATACAATTAAACCTTAATTTTGTACTTTACCGTTACTATTTATTAATTATTTTCCTTAAGTTGTGGTTGATACCTACGTGGCAAGCCTTACCCTTTTCAAATATTGATGAAAAACAGACAAATATGACAGATAAAGAGACAAAACGCAATTACGACATCGGTTTGTAAGTATTTACTTTTAATTATAGCTTTCTCAAGTCACAATTATTGTTGTGTATAAAAAGTCTCAATTAACTAATAGAGTTACTGTTTGGACAAGGATAGTTATGGAGACTCTGAGAATTATTGAATTAATTATAATTTAAACAAATCAGAAAAGAAAATTGAAATTCCTTTAACCTAGCATGTGTCTCATAAAATAATATTCTTGTTATTATAAATCAATAATTAATTAATCTATCAATGATGGTTGGGAATTTTAACTTTGCCACTGACACAATATTTTAGATATTTTAATTGACTCATTGACTCATTGACTCATGGTTCATGAGTATCCTGATGGTGGCTAAGAATGAATATTACTTCTTGTCGTTAACGATAAGTTTTCTTTATGAAAAGAAGTAATTTGTATACTCTATCAGTCTAAAAAATGTTCTCCAAAAAAATCTTTATATTAATAATTAGTTAAATGTTATTTAATTTGTAATTATTATAAAAATTAACCAATTTTAGTTAACAATCCATACTTAAATGATAGTGAAAAACTGTAAAAGTATATTACAATTAAATTCTAAAAAAAAAACTATTTTAAGATAATGTATACACACATATATCCTTAGTTTAACTAATTAATGCAATAATATATTTTTACCAAAACATACCCATTAAAATGTATAAAATGAAATTGTGAACTAATTAGTATTTAAAAATTATAACAAAAGACAATATACCCTAGTATATTGTGAAATTTGATATTTCAAAGCTACTAATATAGTGGGATAAATCAAAACTAAGTGAAAAGAAAATTTGAGACAATATACATTTAGTAAATTTAAAAGTGAAATTGTTAACGTGTGTCCAAAAGCCTTTGTTAATAATAGTAAACATATATTCTATGGATCATCTAGTTTGTGCAGAGTATAGGATATATTTTTGATATTTGGAATAAAAAATATTTCTAAATATATAAATTATAGTATAATTAAAAATTATAGTAAATAGATATTTAAAATATATAAATTATATTTTATATTATAATAAATTGTTTATATTGTGGTACGCCAGTTTTAACTATTTATATTTTAGAAAAGATACAAAATTCAAATTACAAATACAGATGAGAAAAAATAGGATAAAATTGGAAGACATGAGAAGCTAAGAAAACCTCTAAAAGCGTTTAAAATATTGTCGTTGAATATAACAGTTTTTTTTAATCAGGCAAAAGAATATATAAATAAGGATGATGATATGTTGATACCTTGTATAATTACACCCATTTGACACTGTTATATAGTTAAAAATAATAATTTTTTATTTACTTAAATGTGTCATGTTTATATCGTTTATCTCTTTTTATTTGGGTGTCAAAAGTACTTATCAACAAATCACGTGTCAAAATAGAGATAATCACTTGAATATTCTTATTTAGACATAACACATGCAAGAATGAGAGATACATGCTTAGTTCATGACTGCTAATAAAAATAATAATTATAATTTACACATAGCACATATGAGAGATACATGCTTTGTCTTTTGACATCAAAAATATATTAAGAATTGTTCACTATAATTGGTGATTCTATAAGATATTTTGGTAATAGGCAAATTTGATTAATTAAAAAAACATAAAAAGTAGAACGGACCCAAAGTAAGTATAAAAATTATCCAATACATAAATTTGCAAGGTATATACAAATTATTATAACAATGATTACTTTATCTAATTTTCATTAACTTTCATCAAATTTATTTTTTTCTAATTTAAAAAAAAATTATTATTTGACACATAATGATATCATTTTCAATTTTATAATTGTGTATTGTAACACCTTATATTTAATACTTCTTTAAATTAAGGGTTTAGTACTTAATAAAAAGAAAAACACATTATAACTATATTTTTTTTAAAATGAGAGGAAACATGAACACACAAGGTTCTTATGAGTTGAAAATTACTTATTAACAAACTATATATCAAAACAAAGGAAATCACCTGGATATAATTTTTCAAAACTAGAGCAACATGAACACCTGAGGTTCCTAATTTTTATATTTGTAACATGAGTTCAAAAATATTTCTCAACAAACTACATACCAAAACAGAGAAAAACTATCTGAAAGTGGGTGTCATACATTTTAAAAGAGTTTTATAATTTTGTAGAAGTACTTCTACTTTGACAAGTTTAAAAGTACTTATCAGCAAACCACGTATCAAAACAGAGAAAACCACTTAATTAAGACTGTCATTAAAATATTCTTTTTTGTGTTATGTCATCATGTCAAATGAAGATATCTTTAAAAACCGTATCAAAATATCATTTTTGTAACCGTATCAAAATATCATTTTTGTAGATGTAAACTAGTAAATGGCTATGATGTAAACTAATGTATAGATTGTCTGTGTTGTACATTTATTTGAATAATGTCATAGTTGAAGAAACACATTGACATAAAATACCTATAATGCCCTTGTACAGAGTTTTGTACACATATGTAAGTAAGCATAATTGCAAGTTTTACAGGAATTATATATTCCTTAGATGCTTATAGAGGGATGTGGGTAAGAGGGATACTTGTACGGTGGTCATAGACTATCCTTATTTTTATGAGTAAATGTTTTGTGTAAAATAGTTAAAATATTTTAAATGTTTCTATTATTAATTAATTATTTTTTGTTGATAGAAAAAACCACCAAGATTACAATGATCATAGCTAAACACTGTCACTACAAAAGATAACAAACATGCAAAACAACATAAAAGAGTGATTGATAAAAGAGAAAACAATAAAGAAAAATGAGTTAAGTATTTAAGTATGTGAGTTTAAGTCTTATGTTGAGTACAAATAAAAAGGTTAATCAACATATAAAAAATATAAGAAATAAGATCCACAACTTTATTATCTTAAAGTTTTGTAAATCTAATTTATATTTATTATTATGAGATCTCTCTTATGTTTCCTCTTTTAATCTTTTCAATAAAAGGAGATAATGAGATGAAAGTGAAAAAAATAATTGATTAAATAAAACAGGAAAAGAGTGATAAAAAGGATAATTGTGAAACTTCTAAGAATAAAGACAAGAAGACATTCTCCCTGCACCTCCATATTTTCTTCCAATACCTTCATATATACAATAAAATAATTATTATATCGTTAATTAAAAAAATTAAATAAATGTTATACCTAATAAATTTTTGTATTCTGAATTGTATTATCTGAAATATAAAAATTATATTATATATGAATTATACAATCCAAAATATATAATAAAAAATATAATTGGATCGGACAACTTATAATAAAAAAATTATATTTATGATTGTATAATTCAAAATGTAAAAGGGTTATATTCAAATAAAAAAATTGCTTTATACCATTTGAAATAAATTTTTATATTTTAAATTATAAAATAAAAAAAAATATTTTCGAAAACGTGATTTGACTGTCTTATCGTTTTTTCGTACATTTCACATTCAAATTCCCAATCTAATTAATTTTCTACCATTTCCCATGTATTAATATCTAGAAAGTTTTGTTTTACATGCCACCTCGTTTAAAATACTACCTCATTATGTCAGAGTTAAGAGTAGTTACAGATAGACATACTCGTCACCGTCAACATAAGTAAAACGTGAAAACTGATTAAAATAATGTGAGTAAGAAGTTTCCGACGGCCAATAAATGGAAACATGTTATCCATTTCCATGTTTCTGTGGCAAATAACTTAACACGCTAAAAACAAGACAATATAATCACTCACCAACATCTTCATTCTTTACATGCTTTAGCTATATATAGATATATAGCTTCTCCTCATCAAACTAAGCCATCAAAACTAGATTTTTCTGAATAATTTCTTCAAGAGTTTAGTAGTTTTCTTTGCTTTGCCATTTCCTAAGCTCAGTTCATTCCCTCTTTGTCTTAGTAACTCATCAATTCAACTCCATGGACGCAACGAAAGGGTTTGCTTCTGAAACTCCAAACAAAAGTGATGATGGACAGATGATTACTCTGCTGAGTATTGATGGTGGTGGCATTCGGGGAATCATTCCAGGAGTTATTCTGGGTTTCCTCGAATCAGAGCTTCAGGTAATTAATATGTTTCTACCTGTTTCTTCCCTAAGTTCAGAAAATAATTCTATTTTTTCATAAAACTGTGTAATATCTATTTCATTTATTGAATTAAATACAATCTTCTATGTTTTTGTTCTATCCATAATTGTGTTTGTTTCTCCTATTTCAAAGTAGGGACATTTGGTCTTCTATTATTAGTGGTTGTACATGCAAGTGTGAGGATAGGAAACCAACAAGATTTCGTTTTCTGCATTAATATTTCAACTAATTGTATTTTTCCCCTATAAAAGATTATTTTTGTCTTCCTAAAATATCTTTTTAAATAAATGTAAAACATTATAAAAAAATAAGATTGATATTAATTAATTTTCTTCATTTTTAACTTGTTAACTTTTTATAATATTGACAATAAAAAATCATGCAATATTTTTGAAATATAAAAAGCGAAGGGGGCAATTATAATTTGTAAAAAAAATAATTTTTTTAGATATTTTTCATGAAATTATGTATTTTGTAAAAAATTGTAATATGTTTCTATAAGGAATATTATAAATTATTTCCTTGGTCCCACTTAAAAAGGTTTCTGGATCTCCTCATCGAGTTTAACCATTAATTTTGACTATGTTTTGTTCCTTTTATTTTGTTTTAATCGAACAACCTAATTAATACCGTTAAAAAATAATTTAATTAACGACATAGAACAAATAAATGTAGCTAAGTTTTAAAAATAAATACTAAATTTCTCTATTTTAAAATAAGAACTCTAAATTTATGGATTGACAGAATAGATAGACCAAAATTATATTTAAACCTTGATAATTTTACAAAAAAACTTTTGAAATGGAGGAAGAATAAAATAAATTTTGTCCATTTCGATAAACAAAACAATATAATGTATGATAGAGTCTAAATGTAAATATTTTTTGGTATATTTGGATAAATTATTTTGCTAAATACTTTTAGTAGAAGAAAATAATAAAAAAAATAAAATATTTTTTTATCACAAATTAAAATGAACTCATATATTAGACAGAAATCAATTTTTTGAAAAATTAATATAAGAAATATTTTAAAATATAGTTTATGCATACATAAACTTAAAAAACATTTTATTGTTTTAAAGTGTTTATAATTTTTTTTTATCCAAACCATTAACTCTATTAACAATTATATATACAAAGGGGATGTGAGATTTTACAAGACAAAATAATTTTGTGCATATTTCATTATATAATCATCATTTTAATAGTCATCCCAGCAAATTATCATGATCATTTAACTTTTGTCATATTTTAAATTATTAGAGTTCACCTTTTCTCTAACAAATAAGACTTTTTATTTTACAAAAAACTTTATATTAATTATACAGAGGGGGATGGGGTCACTTCTGCCCCTGATGATAAAAATAAAGTTCACTGTACCAGTTTTTGGAAGTTTATATATTATTGTAATTATTATCATTATTATTATTATTATTATTATTATCATGCTTATACATAATGTAGTTACATATAAATTAACTGTATGTAGATGTTGCAGTTTAGCCTGTTAATTAATGCAGACAACTAATACTGGTGCATCTGCAGAAGCTGGATGGTGATGATGCAAGGCTGGCAGACTACTTTGATGTGATTTCAGGAACAAGCACTGGTGGATTAGTCACTGCAATGCTTACTGCTCCAGATGAAAACAACCGACCCTTATATGCAGCCAAAGATATTAAGGATTTTTACCTTCAGCATACCCCAAAAATCTTCCCACAGAAAAAGTAAATACCACACTTTACCATAAACTTCAATGTATAAATACATATTTCATCATTGTGTACTAATTTACAGTGTAATGGTCCCAATACAGATGCTGGAATGTAATCTCATCGGCTCTGAAGTTCAGCAGAACTTTGTTTGGACCACAGTACGATGGCAAGTATTTGCACAAGCTCATTAGGGAAAAACTAGGGGACACAAAGTTGCACCAGACATTAACCAATGTCGTTATCCCAGCATTTGATATCAAACACCTTCAACCTACCATCTTTTCCAGCTTCCAGGTTCATCCCCCTTCTCTTAATTATTATTATCTAGAAAATATCACTCTCACTTGTGGTTGCAAAAATTCACTCGAAAATAAAAAATTGCAGGATAGTACACAAGTAGATTTTTCTACAAAATTTGGAGAAAATCTAATGTGTGTTTGTCTTTTTCTCTAATGAAATTATTGCACTCTCTAATGTGATGTCACAGGTGAAGAACAGGCCATCTCTGAATGCTTCTTTGTCGGATATATGCATTTCAACTTCAGCAGCTCCAACCTATCTTCCAGCTCATTCCTTTGAAACCCAAACCAACAATGGCCCTTTCAAATTCGACCTTATAGATGGTGGTGTAGCAGCAAATAACCCGGTATTATACACTCTCATCAAATAATGTCACAGAAGTAATCTTAATCATTCATAATCATAGGGCTAATTAAGACTAAATCTTCTCTCACTTGCTGTAATTAATCATAATAACCCATTGGAGAAACTTCAACAATTTCATTATTGAACCAGACTGTTAAAACATTATTTGATCAGCCAATTCTTATTTTCACGTTGAATTACCAAAATCACGTTAAAATATTTGGCTTTATCCAGGCACTGGTGGCGATGGCAGAAGTGTCGAACCATATTTGCCATGAAGGGTCATGTGGAAGCGTGAAAGTGAAACCGACGCAATACAAAAAGTTTTTGGTGATATCATTGGGAACAGGTTCTCAGCAACACGAAATGAAATACAGTGCTGCTGAGGCATCTAACTGGGGCTTGTTGAGTTGGGTTTACACAAGCAATGGCAATCCTCTAATCGATGCCTTCACTCATGCTAGTTCTGACATGGTTGATTTCCACATCTATTCCGTTTTCCAAGCACGCCATTGTGAAGAGAACTATCTCCGAATCCAGGTTCTTTCAAAATATATAAACATATACGATGATTCTCATGTCTACAAACCAAAACTCATTGGTTCTTACATTCAAATTTTGTAGGATGATACTTTAACTGGGGACTTGTGTTCGGTTGACGTGGCCACGGAGGAGAATTTGAATGGTCTCGTCCAAGTTGCGGAATCACTGTTAAAGAAACCAGTTTCAAAGATTAACTTGAGGACTGGTATTCATGAACCTGTTGATTCTCACGAAACAAACGCAGATGCCTTGAAGAGGTATATATCTAAACCCTACACACACATTTTTGTAAAGATATGTCTTAAGAATTGAATTTTAGGATTAACTCAATCGACCTTATCTCGATCGAATCGATGTGGGATTTGCACCAGTATGAAAAGCTTTACACTTTGTTTTTCCAACATAGACTCTTTGACAGTGTCGCAGAAGCTTCTCTTTTATACAGAAACTATGTAAGAATTTTAAGAAAAACTATACAAGAAATTAGAGTATGATAAACGCGTGTTTATCATGCTAATATTTTATTAACAATGTAATTTTTTTATGAAACAAAATCCTTATCCATTACTTGCTTCAAATCACACTTTCACGTACACTTGACTATTTTTTTTTATCAGGTTTGCGGAACGACTATCCAGACAGAGGAGATTCCGTAAATCTCAAATATCTGCAAATAATGGGAATCTTTGAAAGATGAAGGGATAAGAGATAGTAGTTGTGGTATATGATTGGTGTGGTGTTAATTTTGTTTTATATATATATTTATTTGTATTTTGTACTGTTCATAGTAGTGAGGATCTATTTCTTTGTATTGAATCACAATAAATTGAGTGTCCCTACATGTGCTGTAAAAGCTTTGTGTTTCTTTGTTTATATGTTGGCAAAGGGTTTGTAATGTATTCATTTTGGGTTAGACAATATTGTTTCTAAATTCTTTTTATTTTATAAGCATACCTTATTTTATTTATAAGCCAAATGAATACTATTAAATAGACATTTCCATTCCAAATAAATATTATTAAATAGACACCTGTTTTGAAAATGAATTTGAAAGGTAAAATACCTTTTTTCTTCTGCACACTTCATGATCTTGCATTTCCTAACCTTATATACATAATTTTTTTTAAATAAAAATATATTAAATAAGAAATATTTGGAATGTTTCGATACTTTTACAAAATTAACTCTTAAAAAGAATTATGATATTTTGACCAAAAACACATTCATCCAACAATAAAATAAATTATTATTTTATTATTATATAATATTTTATCAAAAGACCGTTGTCAAATGAAATTCTTGAACAATGATATTGAAATATACCTTTTCCTCTTAAAATAGGCTTAAAGAAAAAGAAAACTAATTTAAAAAAAATTATACTTTAACACTAGTATTCATTAATTATTTTATAAAAATAAAATTTTGTATTTATATAAAAAAAGATGAAGGTAAATAATAATTATAAAATAATTATAAAAATTTATTAAACATGAAAATATCAGAGTTTAATAAAATATTTTATTAATAAAATAATAATTTATTTTAGTATCAAATTGTTGTAATTTATTATCAAAGTATCATGTTAAAAAAAGAAAAAAATATCAAAAAGACTAGAAAATATTATAATTAAAAAAATTATAAATTGAGACTTACTTTATTTAATAAAATATTATATAATAATAAAATAATAATTTATTTCACTATCAAATCCATATATTTTATTGTGTATTATATGAAAGTATCATTACTCACAATTAAAATAAGAAAAATAGTAGTTTGACACTACTATTTATTTATAACTCCCATTTTACATTATTTTTTATTAATAAAATATTATAAATTAATAAAGTAATAATATAATTCAATATTAAATGATGTGGATTGGGAATAATAGTGTCACACTCTTAAAACAAATACAAATTCTTCTTAATTATTGACCCCAACATTTCTATACTTGCACTAATTGTCATTGACACCTCATTGAGTCCTCCATATAGGTCACATGTTCTTTAGCTGTTCTAAAAACTGCTTCATTTTCATTCTTGGAACAATCCATGCTATGAAGTCACTCATTTCTATTGTCTACTTGTGTTCTGCAAAATGGTCCAAGGCAATAGAAGGATTTGGAACTTGCATCTAACTCTAATGAAAATTGCTTCATTTCCTTCCTTCAAAGTGCAGGAATGATTCTTTTGTATTTTATCTCATTTTCTCTACACCATTATTTGGTCCCTGCTGATGTTTCTTCCATGCTCCCTTTTGTTATTGCTTGCATACTGATTCCTCTTTCTTTTGGTCACTCCTCAGTTATACCACCTGCATAATAGTTTGAAACACACCCTCGTGCAGCATATATCATTCTAAATTCTACATCATAACTGAACAAAAAAAGAGAGCTCATTCAAGAGTGCCTGAAAAAATAGGATTACTTTGATATATCACCATGTACGTACATACATACGGGACATATAAAGTTACTCTATTTATACTTTCAGCAGTCCAACTTTCGTGTGTTGGAGCAATTTCATCACTTCCTCTCGTCCAAAGAACTTATATTCATTAATCTCCAAATTTCTTACCCAATTCAACCTATCCTTATTCATATCTCTTCTTTAACACTATTAAGACAATAAATGATTTAGAACCAATTAGACGATCCAATACCTATGAGACAGTTTTATGAAATAATAAAGAGTAAATTTTGATGATAATAAATATTATAAGATGAGTTAAAAAGTATAACCAAGCTCACTTATATGAAAAAAGTAAAGAATTAAATTATAAGTAATACATAGTTTCAATTTGATTAACTATCATGTAAATATATATATTAGGAATTCAAATGTGAATCTAAGTTTCAGATTGAGTATAAGTAAGAAAGTTGAAAAATTTATGAGAAAAAAAACTTATAAATTTACTGTCTCAAGACTTTAGATTGAAAGTGACGTCATAGATGATACTATCATGATACTTTCAAAACTTATTTTGATATTATTAAATTTATATACATCAAGTTTAAATTAAAATATGTTGAATAAATCTGACATAGAAAGCTTCATCCTTTGAGCTTAGAACTTAATATATTTTGATATTTTGAAAGATTTCAAAATTTTTGTTTTGAAATAAATGGATTTTATTTAAGTTTTATTTGCTTCAACGTTTAAAAAATTATATAGACTTCAAAAGTTTTTGAACAAATATTATGTTAGAGTTTATGGATTATAAAGTTTTTATAATTCAAAATATTACAATTCAAAAATATTCATGAATTAAAATAATTAATCCTAATTGACTAAGGTATTTGAATACATATTATTGTCAATCATGTTTACATTATTTTCTAAAGAGATTAGAAAGATATATGACACACAAAAGATATCACAACAAGTGCTTTCTATTGGAGCTTCCAACGGAAAAGTTATGAAAACAAATTGTAAGAGTATGAAAAGATCAAAGTGCAAACACAGAACTTCAACGTTTAAATTACTACAAATGAAGAAATAATTCAAAGATTAAATATGTAACAAAGAAGCGAATCTCACAACAACAACAAAATCCTAATATAATGTTTGCTAGCAGAAGAAATTGGAAAGCAAAACGAGACACATGCTGATCATTATTAATATATCAAGTTTCAATGTTAAGTTAAAAGCAACAAAGAAATACTTTTAAATCATTGAATAAATAAAACATATCTAAAAAATATTTATCAGTACTGAAAAATTTATTCTAAGTAAACACAACTTCAAATGGACATCAATCTAAAGACTATAATTATTTGCAGACTTAGTGTATTATTTGCAGACATACTCTATATCTTCTATGTGTATTATAAAAGCAAGGCAACCCAAAGGGTCGATGTATTCAAATTACTGAGGTTGAAAACCATAAAGATGTTTTTAGTGTTTTAGTACCTATCCAGAGGGATCATTGTTAATTTAAATATTAGATTCATATCAGTCAAATAAACACATTTCTTGATTTGTTTATTAACATGTGAAGAGTAGCTGGTTAAATAAACAAATGAAGTAGAAGTATTCAACTTAGATATCTCTTGTTTAAAATCATCTTATCCATGCTAAAAAAGAAAGTCAATAATTATAAGGATTTCCCTGCATGTTTGTGTAGTTTGGCTGGCCTATATATACAGATTCTCCTCATGAAAACCAAGCCATGAAATCTAGGTTTTCGGAGTATCAATAACTTTGTATAGGAGTTTAACTCTCTCTCTTTGGTACTAACTCATCAATATTGATGTCAATGGCAGCAATGAAAAGACATGTATCTCCAACTCCAAGCGAAGTTGATGATGGACGCCTAGTTACTGTGCTGAGTATTGATGGTGGTGGCATTCGGGGAATCATTCCAGGAATCATTCTTGGTTTCCTCGAATCAGAGCTTCAGGTAATATAATTAATATCACATCATGAAAGCAATAGCTTCATTGATTATTACCTTTTAGATAAGGTGCAACTTATTCTATATACCAAGCACTGTATAAATTAACTTTAGTCTATTCCTTCCAACTTAATTAACATGTAATTAACGTGTACTATGATGTGTGCAGAAGCTAGATGGTGATGGTGTAAGATTAGCAGACTACTTTGATGTGATTGCTGGAACAAGTACCGGGGGATTGGTCACTGCAATGCTTACTGCTCCAGATGAAAATAATCGACCCTTGTATGCAGCCAAAGATCTTAAGGGTTTCTACCTTGAGCATTGTCCAAAAATCTTCCCACAGGATAAGTAAAAATACCATACTTTACCATAATCTTCATACCAAAACCAAATCAAAGTATACATAACTAACAGTTTAATGTACCCGAATGAAGGGGCTGGAATGTAATCGCTTCTGTCAAGAAGTTCAGTAGAATTCTGTTTGGACCACAGTACGATGGCAAGTATTTATACCATCTTCTTAGGGAAAAACTAGGGGACACAAGGTTGCACCAGACATTGACCAAGGTTGTCATTCCAGCATTTGACATCAAACACCTTCAACCTACCATCTTTTCCAGCTTCCAGGTTCATCCCTCCTCCATTAATATATTATACGTAATATATTTCTCATTTATTGCAGAAAAGATTGAGTTTTATTTGAAAGTCAAAATTAGAAAAAAAAAATGGTGACAGAAAGTTTTGTTTTAGCATATGGTTTTCTCATTCATATCAAATATTTATCTCAAGTATGTCATATGTGTAACAGTTGAAGTGGAGGCCAGATTTGAACGGGTTGTTGTCTGATATATGCATTTCAACTTCAGCAGCTCCAACCTATCTTCCAGCTCATTCCTTTGAAACCAAAACCCACCATGGTCATGTCATGGGCAAGTTTGACCTAATAGACGGTGGTGTTGCAGCAAATAACCCGGTACATGCACAATCTTAAAAGTAAAATCTCAAAAATATGAATCAAATGAATCACTAAGATAAAAACAATGTAATGTAAATTTGGTCTTGCAGACACTGGTGGCCATGGCAGAAGTGACAAACCAAATTTCCCATGAAGGGCCATGTGCCAGCTTGAAATTGCAACCGATGCAATACGATAGATTTTTGGTGATATCATTGGGAACAGGTTCTCAGAAACAGGAAATGAAATACAGTGCTAAAGAAGCAGCTGAATGGGGTATCTTGAGTTGGGTTTCCACAACCAATGGTAGCACCCCTTTAATTGATGCCTTTACTCAAGCCAGTGCTGACATGGTTGACTTTCACATCACTTCCACTTTTCGAGCACTCAAATCTGAACACAATTACCTCCGAATCCAGGTTCTCATCAAAATATGCAAATAATGTTTCTTATATTTACAAATGAAATGAATTCTTATATTCAATTTTGTAGGACGATACATTAACTGGGAACTTAGCTTCTGTGGACTTGGCCACGGAGGAGAATTTGAAGCAACTGGTCACAGTTGGGGAATCACTGTTAAAGAAACCGGTTTCAAAGATTAACATGAAGACTGGCCTTTATGAACCTGCTAAATATTCTGAAACAAACGAAGAAGCCTTGAAGAGGTATACATATTTAAATTAAAATCCGATATATATGAAAAGAATTTGACATAACTGACTCATCATGCTCATACTATGATGATAAAGTTATTAGTATATACTTGTAATCTTTATAATATACAAATCCAAACTCATGGGAACAGTGTTAATTAAGTATTGAATTTTAGCATGATTTTTGAAAGTGCCTGTGCTAGGTCTCATGCTTGACTATTTTGTTTCACCAGGTTTGCGAAACGACTATCCAAACAGAAGAGATTTCGTGAATCTCAATTGTCTTCAAATAATGGAAATCCTAAAAACACGAAGGGATAAGAGACAGCTGTATGATGAGTAAGAAATTATGATTTGTATTGTGTTATACATGTTTTATATTACAAGTGTTGTGTTAAATATGTGACTTAAGCCTAGGCGCTTGAACCGGGGTCAACTGTTGATTAATGTTCTTCGTTTCGCTGTAATTTGAGATAAAATGTGTCTGTACAAGCTTGAACGATGTGATGTAAACGCTTTGTATTTTATTCATTTTTATGTCAAATAATGTACACTTAGTACTTATTTAATTGTGGGTTACAAAACGCTTACTTTATCTCTTTGCTTCTTGTCATGAATAAAAGTCTAACCATGGTTGGGTCTGGGTTACACGTGGCATAAATTATAAGTTGAATATTAACAAAACAACTACATATCTTTTATAAGCAATATGAGAGTTGAGTTTGTTCCATACATCTATGAAATAGTTCTACTTTTGCACTTGCCCATACAAATTATAATTACATAAAAATACATAAAACCTCAACATGTAGGCATACTGTATACAATGGAAAACTAAGAATTTATTGGTTACACTGGATTAGCCAATAACTTTGGTGTTGATGGAGTTATATCTAAATCTAAGAATGTATACATCAAATTTGATTTAAACTTACTTTGCATGTATATAAGGAATTATACAGTCTTTGGTTTTTTATTCTGATAATTGTTACATGATTACTATAATTCCTACAGTTGCCCCTCAAGTTACACTTTATTCACTAAGCAGTTATTTTCCCTCTATCTAAAATACGTTCTATTAAGAAAGGTTACAGAAAAAAGTAAAGAGAAAAAAATATGATGAGTGTTGAATCCCTTGCTTAGCAGAATGATGAAGAGAACTAGAAGGGGTTCTTAGTGTGTGGGGATCTCATTAGACGGAGCCTCCTCTCTTGCGAGAGTATTTTGGCAAACCTGAAACCATTACAATCAACGTGTTATTCTAATATAGTAATTGTATTCAACTGAATGAACGATGAAAAAGCTACTTTTTAACTAACCTTGTGAGAGCTTGTTCATTAGTTTCCCCGTTTTTTAGTGGCTCAAAGAGACCATTCTCTAAATTGACCCTAGAGACTGGTTTCTTCAACAGATTTTCACCGATTTGGCTAAGCTTCTCCAGGTTCTCTTTGGTTGCAATGTCAACAGAAGAATCCGTTCCGGTCAACGTGTCATCCTGCAATGTTTGAGAAAGTTATAATTTGATTATATAGTGTTTGAGTTATGCATGCATGGAGAGAATTGCATATAGGTTTAGGATTATTACCTGAATTCGAAGGTAATTATCTTCTGACTGAAGTGCTTGAGTGACAGTAGATAAATGGAAATCAACCATGTCTGCACTGGCTTGAGTGAAAACGTCAGTCAAGGGACTACTGCCATTGTAAGTTAGCCAATCCAATAACCCCCATTTCCCTGCAATTTCAGCATTGAATTTCTCCTCATTTTTTGCTGTCCCAGTGCCTATTGAAATTATTAGGAACCGACTATATTCCATAGGTTTCATGGGAAAGAAATCGGAATTTTGCTTAATGATTTGCTTTGTCACTTCGTTCATGGCAACTAAAGTCTGCATCAAGAAATTCCCAAAACAAACACAAGTTAGTCATAGTTTCATTGTCAATTAGTTAAATAAAAGTTGAAACAAGAATTAGTTAGTTTATGCATACGGGGTTATTTGCACAAACGCCACCATCAATGAGATTGAATTGGTGTAGGTTCCCTTTGGAGTCTTGGTTGCTGAAAGTGTGTGCAGGCAGATAAGTAGGTGCAGCGGAGGTGCTTATGCAGATGTCTGAGAGTTTAGCATCCATGTGAGAAGACATCTTCATCTGCATCAATTCATTTCAAACCTTACTGTTACTTTCTTCCTCACCTTATATCCTTTCTTTTAATTTATTTTTTCCTTAACTGATATCACATAAAAAAAGTTATCTATATGGATCAACTTGAACAAATATATCACCATAGTACTTTTGAAAATTGAAAAACAATTATTTTTTTCTTAGTAGCCGACAACTGTTTCTAGTCAAAGTCTCAACCCCAAGATTCCAACAAGAACCTTAATTAAATATAGTTCCCAAACCTCGGAAAGTGAAAAGAAAGTTCCTTAAAATAGTGAAAAGAAAAGAAAGAAAGTTAACCTGATAAGAAGAAAAAATGATGGGTTGCATAGACTTGATGTCAAAGGTGGGAATGACAACGTTGGTGAGAGTCTGATGCAACCGAAACTCTCCAAGTTTCTCTCTCACCATCTCACGAAGGTATTTCCCGTCGTATTTGGGTCCTCCCAGAGATCTTACTAAGTTTGCTATTATAGTCCCACCAAGCCCACTGCAACACAAAGCATGCTATATATATTAACTCATAATTTCTCAATTATTACTGATTACAAATAAAGGAAAATGAATAAGGAAAGATAGAGATGCATGCATGATTTGATGTAGATAGTAGAATATGAATGAATTACGTGTGCTGTGGGAAAATCTTAGGACTGTGTTCCAAGTAAAAGGGCTTGATGTCTTTGGCAGCAAAAAGTGGTCGATTGTTGTTGTCTGGAGCAGTTAGCATGGCTGTTACAAGACCTCCCGTGCTTGTTCCTGAAATCACATCAAAGTAATCTGCAAGCCTTGCCTCTGGACCATCCAACTCCTGCATTTTCATTCGTATATATTACATATTTAACATGTTACTTAGTTTTATTCCTCATGAATGGAATTGGTTCAGACTTTAATAAGCATTGGTTTTGTTAAAGAAAAAATTGGTCACTGATGATTAATCAATAATAAGCACTTAGATGGTTAATCAAATAGGTTTGGAACATTTGAAATATACCTGAAGCTGAGACTCAAGGAAATGAATAATGGTGGCGGGGATGATGCCCCTGATGCCACCACCATCGATGCTGAGAATGGTCACTAAGTTTCCATAAGTTGGTGGCTGAATTTGTTCAACGGATGAGTTTGATCTCTCCATGGGTATTGTGTGTGTACAAAAATTTTCTCTATGAATAAGGGTTATTGCTGTGGTTTCTTTATGACAGAAAGCAATGTGCAACAAGGAGTAATCTTTAGGTAAGAATTAGATTGAGCAGGGTTGTGTGGATTGTTGGTGAGAAGTAGGCATGGTGTGGTAGTGGTATTTATATTGATATTAGTGCAGAGCTTAATTGAATTCAAAAGAGGAGAAAGTATTTAATATTGAAGGAAGACACAGTCAATGCAGAAATGTTTTGTTCTGTTGTTTGAAATGGCTATTGTCCAAACAGTAAAGGACGACTACATTAATTTCCTTGACCATAAATGAAGCCGATGGCTATAACTATTTATTTAGTATAATATTTATCAGATATAAACCACCATTACCTCTTTTTTAATAAATAAACATATTTTTATTTGAAATACTAGTCCACATCATCTCATAAAAATATTCAAAATAAATAAATTTATTAACAACTTAATTAATGTTAGTTTTGTTTACTTTTATTAAAGTAAAAGAATTAGATTGATCGTCATTAATTTTATTTATTTTATTATTTATTTAAATTAGTATTAATTAAGTTAATGTTAATATAATATATTTTTAATATTAATTTAATAAGTTAACTTTTTTTAAATTAATACTAATTTTATTTATATGTCATGAATTTATAGATCTTTGTAACAACAAATAGCAATAATAACTTATTCTTAGTCTAAATGTTCTTATTTAAAGATGACAAAGGTTATATAATCCTTGTAAAATTGATTTATCTAATCAAAATACACAATTTTTTTCTTTTATTTTTTTATAAATTATGTCACACTTAGGTCCTTTATTCAAATTCATCTCCTATATTTATATTCATCTTATTCATTTACATCATCTTTCTTTTATCTATTTCTTTTGTTTATATTTTATTTTTGTTGAATATATATTTTATTTTATCTATATTTTATTTTTGTTGAAGGTGCACTGTTTGTCGAATTTGATATAGGATGTGAATATGTTGACCTAAGTGGTTTAGTCATGAGGACATTGACATTCTCATAAATAAAGACTAGAAAGGTGTGAAATCCGTCAAGATATGATTTTTATGCTCAATAAAGTGGTTCAGTGAGAATAACGACATTGACATACATACATGTAACAGAGATGAAACCTAATGAGGTGTGAAACCTATAAAGAAGTGATTTCTATGCTGGCCAAAGTGGTTTAGTACGAACACTTTGGCATACATGCATGAGATATAAAAATCAACAAGCTAAAATATATCAAGACATCATTTTTATTACCTTTTCAAAACACGAATCCTTATCTTGTATGAAATCCAACGAATAGTGCACCTTCGACCACAGGAAACAACAAATAACACCCTAAATTACTGTAAAAGCTCTAAATGCAACCTCTTCCTATTATTTGTTCTCTGTTCTCTTCTCGAATATGCTTTTGTGAATGCATAACAATGGTTTTGTTTCTCTCTTTTTTGTTGACGCTTCATTTTGCAGTTCAAATGACCTCTTCACCCCTTGCAAGACTATAAACATTGGCAACGTAAGAAGCGAGACACATTTTTTTCTTTTATCGCCAACTCAGAAATCTCATACAAGATATGAGTGTCAAATGGGCCATAGGAGTGTCAAATAGAGCTAACATATCATTTTCCTTTATATAATTATATAATAGGGTTTAAGCTTTTTTCTAAAAGTGTAAATGTTGAATTTACATAACAGCGGCATATACAATAGTTTAGGAAGATTTTTTTTTTTTAAAAAAATAGGTGTTTTCAAGATATGTCATGGTTCTGGTGGTAGGGTATAGATGGAGAAATAAGTTATGTATAATCAGCAAAATGTCAAGTACGAATGTTAGATGACTTGGTCTAAGATATATAGGTTGAAGTTCTTCAAGAACTCCCGTTCAATATCTTTATTTTGCCAATAAAAAAACTTAGTTAGTCTTAGGTGACTACATCTCAAAGACCGTGTGTCCCAATAAATATTGATATTAGTACACAGTTTAAATGAATTGAAAAGAGTAGAAAAGTATTTAATATTGAAGGAAATGATGGTTATGCCTAATAGGACACACCCTGTTGCTTGTCCCAACAGAAAAAGACGAGTGCGTAACTTTCGTGGCTTATACCTAAAGGTGCATGAACCCGATGGCGATGGCTATATATAATAACATATGATAGTATATAAGACTCTCAGAACTGTAGATATAGCCACCTTTAGCATGTGTCCAAAGGAGGTTTGTGAAGAAGAAGAATACCACAGACGCCACAAGTTTATCTCATTGCAATGGCGATAACTATTTATTTAGTAAAATGTTTATGAGTTGCATGAACCATGAAGAATTCTTAAGATTTGAAGGAGACGTGTCAAGAATAGGTGACGTCAAGAGAATCTATATGTTAGGGTCTGAGAAAGAAAAAGCCGATCTATTTAATTCGAAGCATTATTAATAATTTATATATGTTTCTTAAGACCCATGTAAAAGTAGTCATATTTTTTCAACTGAACACATATTATAGCAAAGAGTCACCTCTCAGTTCAGTTGCTTTCTAAGTATGGTTTAATTAGACGTTGTAAAATGGACATGGGAAATGAGATTGAAACAATTAGAAGAGTACTAACAAGGATTATATGATACGATCTCGAAATGAGAATCACCAATAAGTAATAATGCTGGAAGAAATTAGAATAGTAGATGAGAGAAAGAAGAACTCAATAACAGAAGAGAGGAGAACTACTCACATTCCACACACGGTCTCTTCTCCTACCCTTTAGCATGTATAATTCTCTAGCCACTTGGACCGTTGGCCCATTCTAGTGCTCCTCTTCACTTTTTCCATGGTCTGTGAATTTTTATTTTTGGGCCCCATTATTTTATTATTTGTATCAATACCTCCTCCATTGAAATTGACCTTGTCCTCAAGGTCAAAGTGAGGATAAAGTCGTTGAACTTCATGCTCCCCTTCCCATGTAGCCTCTTCCTCAGGCAATCCTTTCCACTGAATCAGTACCTCTGACAACCAAGCACCATTTCTTTTAATCTTGCATTTGTCCAATATAATTAATGGTTGAAGTATCTGTCCTTTGTCATCATTGAGTAAAGTAACAGGGATACTCTGTTGTTGGGGTGCTCCTTCACATTTTTTTAGTAAAGAAATGTGAAATACTGGATGTATTCTCGTTGTATCAGGCAGCTTTAATTTGTAAGCAACTGGACCGATGCGTTCAAGAATCTCAAATGGTCCGAAATAACGCATACTAAGCTTCTGATTTTTGCGCAAGGCTACTGAACTTTGACGATAAGG
>Ga0099824_1000547_pt1 | contig 45526 bp, 23 predicted proteins | sample SiratrowhiteBW_FD_76837 | JGI IMG/M metagenome (GOLD analysis project Ga0099824, IMG submission 76837) | Root nodule microbial communities of legume samples collected from California, USA - Siratro white BW | ecosystem: Host-associated > Plants > Roots > Nodule | place: USA: California... | reverse complement strand
TTTTGTTTTTGATTTTTCTTTTTTTTGTTTTGTGTTGTTTAGTTTTTTATATTGTGTTTTTTTTTTTTGTTGTGGGTTTTTGGGTTAGGGGAATAAAAGTTTTTTTTTTTTTTTTTTTTTTTCAGAAACAATTGTAGGAAAAAAATGTTTTTTTTTTGTGATGATAGTAATTGAGATTCTGGATATGTTGCATGAGAAGTAACACGGCTTTAGGTAGTATTTGGGTAGGATTTTCAAAATTTCAAATGAATTTAGAGTGATTGGGATTTTCTTTTTTGCTTAAGACCACGTGTATCCTCCACCAGAGGCAATTCTATTCGAGCAGGATAAGAGCACTGTGTGTTGTAAACTCTCCTGCGTATTTGACATACGTATATCCAGGATGCGTTTAATTAGTCTAGTTGAAATCTTTCATTTTTAACATATTTTGTATGGATAAGGCAATTTAGATCTCTAATTCTTCACAGTATTTGTTCTGTACTTGGTGTTTTTTGATTTCTGATATAATTTGCATCTGTGAAAATATTGTTTAACAGAATAATAAGTAAATATTACCAGTTTATAGAATTAAGAGAGGTGTAAATTGCGAAAAAGAGGGTGCTCAAGATAAAGGTAGTGCATCTGTTTTGGGATTAGAGTGTTCTCATTGAGATCGTGTAAAGATGCAGATTTTCTAACTGGCTGTCTAGTTTATCGTTAACAAGTGCAGATCCACTTGGAAAGCAATGGAATGCACTGTAGTTTCTGCATAAACTTGAAATTTGATCTAAAAATACCGATATTGCATGTATCAAACATTCAAACGCACTGAAATTCTTTCATTTTAGGTGGTTTGAATTGAATTTTTTCTCATCTTGCTTGGAGAAATATCCTACCGAAGTTTCCATCATTTTAAAGATTCTTTCAATTTGATTTCCAAACAAGTTGATTTGATATGTGTATGGGAATTTAAATTTACTTAAAAATTGAGTTGTTCTCTTCAAATTCTTCTTTCAAATACTCCATTAAGGTTTTCCAGTTTGTTTGTATTTTTTGCAGTATGGATCTCACTCAAAGAAGCGGCCAGATAACCTTGTTATAGGTAGAACTTATGATCATCACATCTATGATTTAGTGGAGGTTGGTGTCGAAAATTTTAAACCCATGGAGTCTTTTAGTTATGATAAGAAGTTGGCTCCTAAGGAAGGGTCGAAGCCTTTTATTGTTTTTATTGGAGAAGGATTTGAGGCTGTGGATGAGCTAAAACATTTGAAGGAAGTTTTGCTTGATCTTCTTCGTGGTGAGGTGCGTTGCCATTGTTTTTGGTGGTCTTTCAGCATCACTTTTGCCTTTTGCATATATGAACCAAAATGATGTGATGGATTGTGCAGGTTGTGGAGAATCTAAATCTTGCCGGACTAGACCGGGCATATGTATGTGCGGCCGTTTCTCCAAATCGGGTGTTTTTTACACACTGTGCATTGCGGCTGAAAAAGTCTGGCACTGTTGTGCCTAGGATGGAATTGGAAGAAGTTGGCCCTTCCATGGATTTTGTTATTCGTCGGCATCGTCCTCCTAATGAAAGTTTGAGGAAGGAAGCAATGAAAACAACAAGGGAGAAGCCAAAGAAAAAGGTTGGCTACATGTCCAAATCTCTTTGCTTTATCTGTCACTGTAAGATGAAACTGCTTGTCTAAATTGTGTGCTTGCTCTGTCACTCTCACAGGAGAAGAATGTTAAAAGGGACGAATTAAAGGGAAAAATTGGAAGTATTTACATTCCAGATCAGAAGGTAATAACGACTATTTTCATTGTATCAATTGTTTAAATTAGCTCCTTTAGGGAAACAAATTTTGAACGTGGCCTTTCCACGTTAGTTTTCTTGTGCTGTCTTTTGAAAGATATCTAACCAACTGCAACAATTTGTGATTGCATAGGTTGGAGAAACGGCTTTACCTTACAAAGCAAAAGGAGTCAAGAGGGAGCGCCGAGAAGCCAAGCGGAAAAATGACAGGGATGAAAATGCTCCAAAACGGAAGAAGGAAGATTCTTAATACTTATAAATTGCACCAGTTGTCTTTCCCTGGATCTGATTATAAAGTGATATATTGCATTAGTCTGCATGTTTTTTAGGTATCATGAATATTCATGATTTCCCCTGTACGGGGGTTTTGTCATCATTTTATTAACTGTATTTTTTCCTTCAAATTTTGCCAAATTGAAATTCTGTTCTTTATTATCTAGTCTTATGAAATCATGGGTGGGAGCTTTTACTGTTTTATGAAATCAGTCTTTCGTTTCTATTCAGGTAGTGTTGGATTGTAGCATTTTATTGCTTGCAGCGCTTCTTTGCAAGTGATATGTTATTTTGAAGTGGTCGTGAGCCAGTTTTGCAATACTGAATCTTATTTACATTCTCCCGTTGTTCTACCCCTAGCTGAAAGTTTCCCCCTAAACGTTCAAATATATTTTTTGTGCAAAATGTTTTGGTGTAAATTGAAAACGCAAGAAAATACCTAAAGGTTGTGAAGAAAGGGTATATAGTGATTAATGAATCTTTAAGATCAGTATTTATTCTTAAATCTCCATTCAGGATTAAGAGAGTGAAAAGTTTAGAACAGGATATAGTATGGATACTGACAGAGGCTATATCACTCATAAGTTTTGCGGTGTCCATTTCTTGTGGTAATGTTGACATCCTATATTCTGAAACATCATATTCCAAATTCAAGGAGTTTTCAGTCCAATTGATTAGAGCATACAAGTATTATGCATCCCACTCCAATGCATGGCTTTAATTGTCGTCTAAAATGAAAATAGATGGTGGAAACAGGAAATCATGTCCCCTTTCTTATCAGATTCTATATGAACTGATTCCCTTACCTGTAGCTGCTTAAATTCGTATTTGGTTGGGAAGCCACGTTTCCAACAGAACAAATCAATTCTAATTGTTATAATTCTATTGGAGTAATTGTTGCAGTGGATAAAAGTACGTTGCAGTAGATAAAATTGATTCTGAGGAAAAGTACAATTTTTGTTGGTTGAGTTTAAGGTATGAAACTATGAATCTGTATATTTGGCGGTCAAACTAAATTTGTTGTATTTTTTTTTTTTTAATTTCCATTGGACTTGTTTAGTAATTCGTGTCACAAACAATATTCTTCGTTCATATTAGATTGGCCGAAATAAATCCAACCAGACGCTAATTTCTCTTTCTCAAAAATTGTTATTTTTCCTTCAAAAGTGATACTAATATTATTATTTAGCCAAAACAATATTTTCACATTCACTTTTAAAATATCATTCGCATTCCTTTTTGTTATATATATCATTCTCATTGAAACATCAATTTTTCCGCATTGAATTATTAACTTGAATCATCATTTCAAATGATAAATGTATTTTAAGAATTAGGTTAAATTGTAATTTTGGTGTCTCGATTAAAAATTCATTATAAATGTTTCTATTCTATTATTTTAGTTCTATTTTTTCCATGACTTGTTTTCAGATTTTAGAAAAATTATAATTTTAGTCAAACTTTTAATTTTGGTTGCTTATTTTTTATATTTTCATCAATTAAATTATTCTTAATGCAGTTTGGATAAATCTGTTAACATTAGGATTTAATTATCCAAATCAAAACAAATAAAAAAAAATTAAAAATTAAAAGAAAATCAAAATTGTAGATTCTCCAAAACGTGAATACTAAAATTAAAAAATAAAAATAGAAGAACGAAAAATGAGGATTTAGAATTAAGAGGAAATCAAAATTGTAATTTATTTTAAATACTATTTTTTCTCATTAATTCGCTGGCATATTTTCGAACAAGCCTTACCTTCTTTCAAATGCACTTTTAATTTGGTTTATTTTATTTTTAACATATAGTATCAAATTCGATATTTCTCTTGTAATTAATCCTCTCTATATAAAAATTAGATAAGTATCTTCAATAATAAGAGCGTTTCTAAAACATCAAGAGTTGCATGTCTCATTATATTTAATTTTTTTAATTGTTTATCACTTGTGACTATCCTTTTTTCATCTTTATTTTTAAATTTAATTTTAATATTCGTTAGAAGAAATTATCAAATTGATAAAAATAGGTATGTGAACTTCTATCATAAGATACATTATTTATTGTAAATCTATAACAATTTATATGGCAAAATTGTTTATAAAAAATACAACTGTAAATTTTAGTTTTATAAAATAAATTTTATTATGTAAATTGCACTGGTTTAAATACATGGTACAATATAATTTATATATTAAAAATTTTAATTATATAAAATTAATTATTTAACATGTGGGATAAAAATATAATACAAATTTAATAAATAAATAAAAGCTTAACAAGTTTAAATAACCTTACGCAGAATATTATTAATAGAGTAAATAAAAAGTAAAATAAAAACTTGAGAAGAAGCATATAATCAATAATCTGTGAATGTTTGCTTACAGGGCGAGAAAACAGGGGCATTGCTGAGAAAAGCAAGTCCCTGCCTTCTATGGTATATTATATATACCTGTGAATATTTGCTCAAATCATTCATCAGGTGAAATGAAAAGGATAGTTTACTTTAATATGGAAGTTGTCAATAATTACAAAATTAGAATTTACATGGAAAATTATGGACAATTAAAGAATAATGTAAAAGAATAAAGAATTGAAAGTAAATAAGGAATAAAAGCAGGATAATGAATTCTGTTTATAAATCAAATGACTCAATAATATGACCCCTAGGAACCACTAACATAGCAAGTACCCAAAGGGCAATAAGTGCAGGAGCAGATGAAGTCTATGGATCAAGATTCTGAGGCTTATCTTCTTTTGGCTGGCCAGCTTGACCATCTATTTCACCAATATAAGGTTCCTCACCTGGCCACTTATCAATTCCCAAACTTCCAGAGCCAATATCCCAGATGTCTGATTCAGACATGCCACTTGTTACTCCAAAATCTGGCACATCTTCATAATTCATAGGATTTCCCCACTGCTCATTCCCATAGGCTGAACCAGCACCACTGAGATTGAGGCCAGAGTCCCATATATCTTCAAGCTTGACAATGTCTTCAGTTCCAAGAGCAGAAAAATCTTGAAAGCCTTTCTCCTGGGTCAAAACTTCTGGGAAGGAAGTAAAATACTCTGGAGGAAGGTCTAGACTTGGGCTCATAACACTCTTCCCTTTGAAAAGGGGGTCTTCAGCTCCAAACCTGCTGGATGATCCTGCTCCTCCAATCATCATTTCCTGAGGTGGTGTCATCCCTTGCACTGCAGCCAAATCATCTGTTACCATATTCTCAATTTGAGCACTCAGATCTTCTGCACCTCCACTCATTTCTCCTGCCAAACCCTGTGAAAGGTAGTGAGGAGACTGTTCAATGGAAACCTGACTTAGTTTTGGAGTTTCAGAAGACATGCCTATATTTCTCCAGTCAGGTTGGTACCTCACTATCTGTCCTTCTTGGAGAGCTTCTGCTGTTCCAGTTTCATGTTGGTGCTGCTTGACAAACTTCCTTACCACTCTTGGAGAATCTATTTCTCTTTGTTCCTTCTTCTGCTTAAGGCGGGCTAAAAAGGCTGGGTTTTGGATCAACTTGGCCAGGAAAGAGACCATTTGTTTCTGCCTTTGTTCTGCAGATTGGAGCCTTTGATTCACTTCTCCTGCACGGTTAGCCGTTCTTCGTTGCTCTTGCTGCAAATCAACCACCTCTTCCATCAACATAGTCCTCTCTTTCCTAAGCTTTTCTATCTCAACCTCAACCTCAGACCTCCCTGCCTCAGTAGAAGATCCAATTCCAATATAGCTACCAACCTGCTGGGATTGTGGTGATCTACGTCTTTGTATGTTCTTCAACAAATGCTTCTTCGATCGCTGGAATGCCTCATTGAAAAACTCCCACTTGTCTGTGTCAATCTTGCGGAATCCCTGGAGACAAACACCAAGTTACCTGAGAATGTATGGAGCAGAAGCAGAAGGCCCCAACACAAGAATGAGGAGGGGGGAATGGAATAAGTATTAGCAAGGGAAAACAAGATATATATGGTTTAGGTACACCAAAACTCAGGCACTATGAGCTTATAGAGAGGAAGCTATATTCGAGAATGCAATCTATAAACAGAACACGCTTTACACAGAGATAAGGAAAAAGTCAAAAAATGACACACGCCCCAGAGAACCTTGAGAACTACCTGTGGAATATGAAATCCCTTCTAGAGGAGGGAGAATATTTCTCCTGTTGGCACTTCCAGTAGTAGTAGTAGTAGTAATCTCTCAAGTCTCAATCCTAACTACAATGCAATAAGTAAAAATCCAAACCATATTCTTATCACTCAACTCCATTAGTATCAGTAATAAGCATAATTCAAAATAACACACAAGAATCACAACAATACATCTCAAGATAGCAGCCATTACAATGGCCAGATTCAGTAGACTAAAATATTAGAGTCATGATACGCGAACACTCCATTGTTTCAATACTTAATTAACATCTATCATTTATCTCTATCTCTCTTTCAATCACATCATATTACCTATTATAACTACATTTGTTTCCTTTTTCTCTCTTTATTCCTCTACTTGTCAATTAGATTGGAAGTGCCCTACAATCTTTATTCAAAACATTAAACTAACTCTGACTTTACCAAAGGAGAAAACACAAGCAAAGAAACCTAGGGATTGTTTGATTCTCTTCTCACTTCCTGTTTTAAACACTGTTTTCTAAATCAATTTGATACCCATCCTTTTTGTTTTCTTCAAGTACTATCTGTTGAAGTACAAACACGCAAGCATTCAGAAAAGCCGTGCAAGCAAAGAAACCATATGACCTGTTTAAGAAACATTACACTCAATCAAAATGCGTCAAAATTTTAAATTTATATACATTACAACACCCCAGTGGATACATCAACGTGTCCAATCAAAGTACATACAAGTCAATCTAACCCAAATTACAAAAACACAAAAGAAAACACCAGCAAGTAACTTACATACAGACCCAAAAACGAAAATCAAAAGAAGAGTTACAAAGAGATTAGAGGAAGAAGCCATGTGTGGCTCAATGAAAGCAGAGCGAAGATACCCACATAAGTATTGAGCTGGCGAACGAAACTGGAGAAGTTGTTGTGCTTGAAATGTCGCGGCAAGACGACTCTGGCGAACTCCAGAGGGTCCCAGACGACGAAGCTAAAGCCGGAGGAGCCCCAGGAGATAATGGGGTCGAGAGTAGGGTCATCGACGAGGTCGAAGGTCTTGGACAAAAACGGTGGAACCGGGTTCATCTGCAGAGCCTCCAACGGCTTGGGAGAGTTATCATCGGTGGGGTTCATTGTGAAGGGTGAAGAGTGACCAAGTTATAATAACAAGGGTTTAGAGTGGAGTTTGGAGGGTAAGAAAGGGGTTATTAAAAGGGTGGAAGGGCGGTGGAGGGTGGAGGAATGGCGGTGGCAAAGGAGGGCCATTGCACAGTGAAAGTGTGACTGTGAGAGTGCCGACTTTGATTAATATTTGAGGTTGAGGTTGGTTTGTTTCGTGGCAGTTACGTTGGTTAGTTACAACTGGGGATGGTTGATTCTTGGGGAACAGTGTTTGTGTGTTGGGACCGCGTTGTTGGCTAGATATTTTTGTCACAGGCACTACTGTTTAGCTGTTTCTTGGGTTGGATTTTGTGGTCAGTGACAGTGACTGGTCAAGTCAGATACTTAGTGCGCAAGCTAACTCTACCACCCAATAGTAAACTTGCTTTTTGCTCTTCTTGTCTTTTCTGCGGATTTTTCCTGGGCCCTCGCCTTTTCTTTTATTTTATTCCAGATTATTTACAATTGTGGTCAGGGAATACTTCTTTTATCTACCACCTATTCCTCTTGGTTTGATAGAGCAAAATTTGAAAGCTCTCCCCATTAAAGATCTCCGGGAAACCAGAGATTTCGATTATTTTGTCTGAAAAAAATACTTTAACAATTTTGTTTGCTCTAAAAAGCTTAAATTGATAAGAAAAAGCAAATGAACTATGTGGAAAATCGTTTTTTCTTTACGCTCGTGGTATTTGTATGCGCCCAACCCACCTTTGTATTAGTTATTTTGGAAATGATTAACCAAAGTCTGGTTTTGAAAACCAGCAAGCTCTGACTATCACCTTTCTGTTCCATTCAATTCGCTTCTTTTACACTATTCAAACTTCTCCATAAATACATTTTTTTTATAAAATAAAACTAATTTGTATACAGTTTAAATTTAAAAGTGTAAAAAGTACATAGTTTCTTACAAATTAATTTATATATAAATGAATTTTAACTTACAAAATTATTTCTTATTCGAACATCTCTTACGTCGAAAATATATAATATATACTTCTTTCATCTCAAGTTTTAACATTTACCATTTGTCCCAAAAATCTTAAACTGTAGATAATTTAATACCAAGGGAGTAACTAATAAGCACTAGCTGTACATTAACACGTATTTTCTTATACGCTTCAATTTTGTGTAAACGATTTTTTCAACTAAAGGACTTTTTAAAAAAATTTCTAGAATGATTAGTAATTATAAGAAGCAAGAAAAATGTGCGTGAGTACAGTGAGCGGCGTGGAACTAAGTATGATAACGAGTGCGGATTCCAGCACGAGGGGCAGAAAGACATTAATACCAAAATAGCGTACATTTCATATGGTATAAGGGAGGGACCAGTTAGTTTGAAAGAAGACCTACCACGGATTGGGGTACCGAGGGTCTCTTCATTGATTCAGGCAGAAAAATGTAAAGCACCGCTGGCAAAGCTGCTTATCATTAACTGAATGTAATTACAATGGGGGAATTTTTTTTACATACAAAACTATGGAAGGAGAAAAATAAAATATTTCTCAGTAAAATTACAAGATCACCTAATCAAACAATTTTGTCGGAACAATAAAGATGGAGTATCCTTGCTCTGGGTCGGAAATCAGTATTCTTAAACCTGAATTAAAGAAATATACAATTGACTCTGCAATCAAAAGAGACATGAACAAGCATTAGTTTGACCACGAGGTAAGTCACGATCAACAAGGCTAGGCCACAATAAATAAAGATAAACTCTAACTATATTTTGATCGAGTTGTAAATAAAGATAAAGTTGTGTACGATAATAATGAGAAAAATCAATATTTCCACTAGCTAACATTGAGAAATACTAGGTCCCATCTAGATTTAGTGTTGGCAAGAGATCTTTATGGAATTCGGCACGTACCTAGGACAACTAAAAATAGTGTACTCTTGTTAGACATCAAGAACGATAAAATCCTGTCATATGTGCATGAAAAGCAACTTGGTGTTCCAACCACTCAGGTGAGTAATGACATGTTCGGACGACCAGGTTGAGGTGTAGGGGGTTTGAGCAATGGCCTCAAAGAATCCATAATACTCGCAAAAGAAGGTCGTTTCCAAGGCTCACTGTAGTAAACAATGTATATCAATAAAACATTTTGATAGAATATTTAATTGAAATAGATAAAGGCAAAAATGCATCTGAACTCACTTAGCCCAACAAGCCTCGATTAGGGCAGCTACTTGGGGATTCAGATCACGTGGGATCTCAAGCCTTTTTCCCTTAAAACCAACAGCTGCCACAACCTACAGGCCAATAGGAATTCAAGAACATTGAAGCAAAATAAATAATAAAAAAAATATGTAGTAGAAACATAGTGTGTGAACCCTTCGCCCAGACCACTCCTTAAACCTGGAATGTCTTTTTACACTTATATCTCTGTGTATGCAAACGGAACCAAAGCAAGCAATATATAACAGACTGACCACCATGAAACAGGATAATACTCGAAAGTATATAAAAAAATTCATCCGTTCAGCCACAACCTTAAACAGTATACCCATCATAGATGGCTTGTCCACTACATGCTCCAACCAATATATATTTCTTGCAATCATTTTTAGATTTGTATTCCTCGCCAAATACTATTCCAATTTCATACTTTCTTATGGTCATTCATTTCACATAAGTTTCATAAATGCTGAAACAATATAACAGAAGTACTGAGCATAAACGTACAGCAATTTCATGTATAACAGTTATAAAACAAACCTGTGCTGGATTTAAATTAACCCATGGCTGTTGCAATGTTGCAAGCTCCCATAAGATTACACCAAAGCTGTAAATATCTGACTTCTCATTTGATGGCTCGTCACGAAGAACCTCTGGAGCCATCCACTCAGGCTATGGGAGGAAAAGGAGAAAAAGTAAATGTACCTCTCAAACATAAGATGTACAAAACAAAAATATCTGAGGTCAACGAGAACTTACAGTCCCAGCAGCTGACTTTGATGAGAGAAACGTATTGGCCTTCAGACGGGAAAGCCCAAAATCACAAACCTACAAAGTAGGAAATACCTATAAGAGGGGGGAAAACCTCCATATGTCCAAGAAAACAGATCAATCCCTCCCACTCACCAGCCCCAATAAAAAAAAAAAAAAAAACTCGCCCAGACAAATTGTTACCAACACACCGCACATGTTATCATATTAAATGGCTTTTCAACAACTTCACAAATTTGCACCAAAACAAGCACAACTACTTACCACAAGGCTGAAACTTCTTACAAAATAGAGCAGGTTTAGAAATAAACTCAATCTTCCACCAGTTCAAAATTATCCAATTGAAACCAAAATACTAAATTATCACTACAATGTACCAAGAAAAATAGTATTGATTACTATTTCAAGAAAAAAATCAAATCAATAGTGTATTCGTCTAGCTCCATCTCTCTAGAAAAGCTAAAAGAGCAGTCAAACTATGTGGAACCAGAAGTCTGATTTTCCTAATGGGATGACGTACAAATTTTTAAAGGACAGGTGGGAGAAGGTTGCTCTGTCCTCAGATGAAACCTGGGATAGCCAGGCGTCCTACCAACTGAGCAAATATAACATCTTACTTCATTCAAGCTATGTTAGAACAAAAAAGATGTAAACATAGGTGACTAATTATAACGTTGTATCAATGCAAGGCTATCTGCAAGAGAAATGGAATTCTACTGCCATGGGTGACAAAAATGATTTATATGAAACTCTTAAGACTATTTGTATTTGGTACACTAGAGAAAACTTCATTCCTACCTTCACAGTGTATTTCTTGTCAACGAGAAGGTTTGGAGATTTCAGATCTCTATGAACAATGGGGGGATTACGTTTATGAAGATAATTCATCCCCTTTGCCTGCCAATGACAAAATAACATGGAAATCAACGAATACAAAGATTATGACATTACAATTTCAAAAAATAATAGAAACCAGAAACCGTAGAGTTTATTTTCTAAATGCATACCACATCATAAGCCATACTAAGCCTACGCCTCTCATCCAACACCTCTTTGGCACCAGATCTATGCAACAGCCTATATAAGCTACCCCTGCACATCCGTCAAAAACTCTTAGAATCTCAAGGTCTAAATATCCTATAATCCTATAGCCTTGAAAAACTTCATTTTTCAGGGGAAAGGATGAAGAACAGGTAGAGGAGTACAACCTTGATAAATATTCCGTCACAATTGATAAGTTAGGGGGCTGAGTGACAGCCCCCATAAACAAAACTATGTTTGGATGCCGCAAACGTTTCATTATCGTAACCTACAAAGAGAAGGGAAAACACACCTCAAATAAGAACCAAGAATATATCTAAAAAACACATATATAAAGCATTGTTAGGATTTAAAGCATACCTCCCTCAGGAACTCCTGGAAGCGCTCAGCATGAAAATCCTGTTCCATCAAAATTTTCACAGCAACATCCTGCAATTGATTGTTTTGAACGATGTAAAAACAGAAAAACTAAAAGACAAACAGGGTTGAGAGGAAGAGGGAAGCATAAGAAAATTGTGTGTGAAACACTATTTCTGTTTCAAGCTTCAATGAAGCAATCCTGGAAAATGCACAATCGTCACGGAGGATATATAACCCCATGGCCTCAACACATGCACATTCCAAATGATGACACAAATATGGCTAAAAAAACTTGAAAACAAAAGAGCATAAGCCCAAAATATCTAACACTTTGGCAACATTATTTAAGGCTGCTGAAAATAAAATGTTTGATGGAAATAGTTCCATGAGCAACAAAACATCTAATCCTCTTGGCAGATGACATTTTTTCAGATGAACTCCTGGTCTTTTGATGTGCAACTCAATTACAAAACAGAAATTGTATATTGTTACTGATGCCTGGGCTTGTCCTAGATGTGCATTGGGCAGAGGCTAGAAGGATTATCCTTTTTAATACTATAAAAGGAGTAACATTGGGTTCGACTTCTGTTTGTATTAGTTTTGCTATACTTGTCTTTGGAATAGATTATTAAGCATAAATAGGAGTAAACTAGTCAAGGGCCAGTATATCATATAACAATATGTCAATTATACAGCATCTTATTACTCTCTCAATTCACTTTTTCATTCATTCCCTGAAATTTTAACAGGAACAGTTCAAACAACCACATGCTGGCCAATTTATAAAGCATCAATTTGAGAGAGAGAGAGAGAGAGAGAGTGGCTTACCGAGCCATTCCACTCGGCACGATGTACAGTTCCAAAAGAACCTGAAATACAACGGGCCACTTTCAATTTAATGATTACAGATACTAATTACACAAATCAGGCCACTACAAGAAGCAAGTTACTAATTCATTAAACACTGGTCCTTTAGTTAGGAGAAGACCTTGATGATTAACTTGGTTTGGGAAAAGCAAGGAAACTATTGTGTTTGTGTCGTATATGTGATTGGATGTAACACTTTAAATTCTTTTATTTAGCGATCTAGCCATGAAGTCCTTAATGGAAGGCCCCCATCAAATGTGCATATGGATTGGGGACTGCACAACTGAGATGGCTTCTTTTTATTGGTTTCCTTCTTTTCTACTATCACTACTTTATATTCTATTTTCTCTCTCCAATAGTATGGCTATTTTTGTCCCCAAGACTTTTAAAAACAAAAATTGTCACTTATAAAGGAGGAGATATACCTGACCCAATTTTCTCTCTTAAAACAAGATCACTCCACGGGATGTCCAAATCCTCCATGTCAAGCGTAAGCTCTCGAGTAGGTTTGCTAGGAATCAGTTGACTTCCTTCAACAAACCTCTTGCCCTCAATCATGTCATCATTAGTATTTGTAAGTGCTAACGGGGTTGGTATACCAGCAGGACGCTTATGCTTTATTGGTGGTGGATACTTTCCCACTGTCGAGTCTACAATGTTCTGAGGAGCATTACATGGTAGATATGTTTCAGAAAATTGTTCACGTGTGCTTGGATGAGAATCTTGGGGATGGAGAGGAAGGTGGGAACTTCTATTGCTGTCTGTTGAAATTGGCCTGGGGTTATTCCTGTCTTTGTACTTCCCATCAAACTGCTCTGAAATAGAGAATCAAGAACTTCCATTAGCAACGGCTCATGAAAAATAAAATATACGGTATTCTTTACTGGCACCTAGTTCAAATTTATAGGATGACAAGCAAAACTAAAACTAATGTCCAGCATGCGACATGAATATTTATTCAAAGAACATGCTTTTTGGCACTATTCCAGACGTTGATTTAATTGCAAATTTACCAAACATTAAATAAATAGTCCCTCAAATTTCACCCTGTAGACAAGCTATATTATGTTAACAGCTGTTCACAACAATAAAACAAGAATTTTGTAATGATATTCAACAGGGTTGACCAAGTAACGTGAACTGTTCTCCCAATTTTACAATACAGAACTCAACTTAAAAGGAACATCATATAGCACAAATATCAAAGTGAAAAATCATGATGCTTTCTGTAGTAGACACCACATTCTTGCAATTCAAAAGTTCAGAAAAATTACGTCAGCTAATTGTAGTGAACATATGAATGACAATTACAGATACCAGCCATCTAATCTCTTAGTGCTTATAAATTGATTAAAACAAAAGGACGGAATTCAATGAAAAAACGAGAGCTTTTACACACTAATATATAGGTTTTTAAGCAAATTAATTCTGGAGTATTGCAGGAATTGCAGATTTAACACCAGAAACTGATAGTTTAATAATTATCTGAAGCCAGGACCTATTACAGGTAAAAAGAAAAAATCTACTCCAGAGCAGAATGGTACTCCTCAGAAAAGATATCTTCTTCACGTACAATTAAAGCCAAAAGTATTTGCAAAAACTAACTTCTCACTCTCTCCTCCCCATGACCTTCCCCCTACACGAGATCTATGGTTCTATGCCAGTACACAACTAACTCTTCCAACTCAGATGACCAAGTCTAACGGTCCACTTTTTTTCCCTAACATAAACCTTCCAAATTTTGGTCTTCTTGGGCACTCAACCCTATCACAGAGTAACTAGCTTAAAGCAAACGATCAAAAATTAAAAAAATGGAAATCAAAACGAAAAAGATCAGGGACAACTGCATCTTAAATTATTAACAATTGCAACAATAGACCATTAACAGGATCTTTCAAGATGTTAAAACAGCAATAAAGCATTCCCAGATAAAGAATATCATAAAGTAATAGGAAATATGAATATAACCTGCAGAACTGCTGTCAAAGACGAGCTCAAGAGACAGACAGTCCGAGAAATACTGTTTGGCCAGTGACCTGAAATCAATGGTAGGTTCAGCTGGTTTAAGTCGTGGAAAGCGCAAGGGTGAAGAAAATGAGATGGAAGATGGACCATTGAGCAAGGAATCAGGCTCAGATAAGTGTCCTGGCTTTCCAATTAAATCAACAAGATATTCCCTGTATTTAGATTATGTCACATGAGAGGTGTCAGGAATATTACTATAAAGAAACATATAATGTTACTTTATAATGCTCACAGAATGTTAACCATTTAAATAATGTCCTTCTCCATGGTCATCATTACTCATGGAAACTAATTTTACACTGCAGCTCTACTCATAAACAGAATAATGTGTTTGGCAATAAAGCACATACCTCTCGAGCCCAAATCGTACAAGACAAGATGCGGCATCGTCCCTTTTGCAATATTTACAGCCTTTTGCAATTCGACATGGCAAATCAATGGCGTCAGCTAGTACCTGAAAATATTGAGTATAAAGCATAAAGCAAGTCATTTAAAAAACAACTTAAATACAGTTGCATGCACTAAAGAAGCAAACAAAAACAAGTCATCATGCACAATAATAGCCTTAATCCCCAAAGAAAAGTGGAGCCTTACTTTGAATAATATAGCACGATGCCTGCAGAGGCCAACAGATAGACTACCTATAGGAATAACAACAGATCCTAAGCAATCTTTAAGATCATTACTGCAATCCCTCCAGATGGAAACAAGGTTATCTTCCCCAACAGAAGCTGATCCCCTTGTTACAGCAATAAAACACAGTTAGACTGACATGACCAGTCAAAAAGTTAAATATGTCAAGCCATGAATGTCGACGAGGCTCACCCCATACGGTTGCAAACCAGCTTAGAAAGCTGATCTACAACATCTGACGTTGTTATGCTGCTACAAGAAATGTTATGAGCTCTATTTTGCAGATCTCTTAAGCTGGGGTCACCGCGTTGATCTACCAAAACTACTTCAAGTGAAGAAACAATGCAGGGATTCACAGACTTCAGCATATCAACTGAAGGAATTCGGCCATTTTCATGCAGATCAGTGCACATAGTCCAGACAAAAGAATCCATCCCGTGAATTAAGTAAAAGCCATCTGGAATTTTGTCAGAGTATGACAGGCAGCCATTCACCTGGTGCATGTTATTAATAAGACACAAAATCAACAATTGAATGTCCACCAAATATCAATAAGAGCAACAAGTCTGTCAAAATGAAAAACTTCCAGTTTCCTTCCTCAACTTTCTAGGAAAAAATAGAGAAAGTTTTTAAAAGGAAAATAGAAGTAGAATAAAGAGTGGAAGGGATAATTTTTCTTCTTAAACTTGATTCATATAACTCAAGAATCAGGTTCCAACTTCATCTCTGAGAAATTACAACGGTACTAGTTAGTGGCAATTTCCTCGAGAATGACCAAGTACCCTCTGCTCCCCCACAATAGCGCCAGTATATAATTTCACATTCTGAAGCTCCTTAAAACATTACATTTTTTCAATATTGAACTTTTATGCAGTGCAACAACAAGAAGAGGACAATATGATAGGCACACAGTAAGAGGACACCCAGCCCAAAATTCACAGCAATTGTCAAACAATTTCCCCCAAGGAGCAGATGCCAGAGGGGGAGGGTAGAAGAGAAAAGCATAAAGGAGCCTGATACCCATTAGACTTCAACACTGTAACTCAAAATCCAACTGTGTCCTTTCAGACAAACAAAACATAACTTCTTAAAAAGATTTTTGTTAGGAATTAAATGGAATGAAAAGAATAGAAAATAGGAGAAACATCTGCTACAAGGGTTTGCCCTTAACAAAGAGCATAATCTCAATCTACAGCAGATATAAGGCATATCCTCCTTTCCCCTTGATTACTCCTGCTGCTCATATCTAACTGATTTCTTTACTGACTAATGCCTACAAACTTTCAGTAACTAACTTTTCCTTCATCTCCATCTAACTTCAAATGGTCATGTACTAATGCAACTCCCTTCATTCCATTCAAACTACAATTTTTCAACTCCTCCAGTCAATCGTGGCAATGGACCAGCAGTCTGAATAAACTTCTAAAAGTTTGCAACCATTAACCACAATTTGATTGATCCTCCAGTTGGCGCAGACTACAAAACCTAAATAATATAAATTCAACAATTTGCAGAGAATCACATCAATCATAGAACCACTGCAGCTTCAACTCTTGCTACGTTACAATGCACTTAATAAGGTTTATCAGAGTCAAAATAGACCCATGCCCACTCACACATTTACACTATTTAAGAACAACTCACGTGAAATCCATCACCAAATTCCCAACCACAATCCAATCCAAGTGAAAACAGAGAGGCACAAGATCAACGTACCCAAAACCTATGCGAAACCGCCTCCGCCGATGACGAGAGCCGCAAGGCCCCATCGTCCGGCATCGGATCGAGGAAATTGGGATCATCCGCGCACGTGGCATCCGACGAGAGACGCAGCGCGAGCGCGAGCTGCAGCTGGTAGCTCTCCTCCGTCTGCTGCGCCCAGCTCTTCCCGGAGGAGCCTGCGATCCTCGCCGGAGCCTCGGAAAACTTGCTCCGCTCGTCGTGGAGGTAGCCGAAGGCGTCAACGTCACTGGCCGCCGCCGTGGACAGCGTCGGAGCATAGAAGTCGCCGCCACCGGAGAGCGAGCTCTCGCCGTAGCTGCTCCCGCTGGACTGCCTCTGCAGGCCGATCGATGAGTACAGGTTTCCGATCCGGTTGGCCCCCTGCTGCCCCGCCCTGTGATCGGCGATGAGGTCCCAGTCGAAGACGCGGTCCGACTTGCCGGCGCGGCCCGTCTTTCCGTCGCCAGAGGAGGACGGTGCGGAGGCGCCGGAAAACTGGTCGTCAGGAATTTGACTGAGGAGCGAGTAGTTGGATCTTCTAGCAGGCATTTCCATGGCAGTAGGTTCACAAAACCCTAAAACTCGCCATTAGTTTTTGCGCGGTTTTCTGTTTTGGTATTCTTCTTTCTTTCTTTTTCTCTCTCTTTCTTTTTCTTTCTCTTTCTCTCACTGTAACTACAAACAGGTGTGACCGTGGATCACTGAGAATGGTTGAATTAGTCCTCTCTCGAATTCTATGTCGGAGAGAAATCAACGAAGCCAACCTTTTCTTTAATCGGTGGCGCAGTCGTAATTACATTCCTTAAACTTCCTTTTCAGCTTAATCTTACAAATCATCATCACTTGTTTTATTTAACTATCTATTCACAAAATTAATAATTAATAAATAGTTATTCAAATTTTGTCGGATAAGTTTTTTCCTAAACATTTATAGGAATGTATTTGACAAATAATTTCAATATCCCTTATAATATTCTAATCACAGAATTAATAATTAATAAGCAGATATTAAAATTTTGTTTGGATCAATTTTTCATAAACATTTATGCATAATGTATATCAAATATTTCAGAAACTTATAAAATAAATTTACTAATTTATAAATTAATTTGATCAAACATTCTTAGTACGTGAAGTTGTTTTCAAAAGTTACTTTAAGTAGGTGATGAGAATAAGTTAACAAACTTATAGTTTTTTTAGTAAATGTTTGTAGCTTTACAAGCTTCACAATATTGTAAGCTTTAAGCACTCTTTTTTAAAGATATTAAAGAAGAAAAAGAAACTTATTTTTTCCTCGAGTTACAATTATTTGTTTAATTTAATAATTAAAAAAACAGTCCAATTTTAATTTTATCTTAAGATTGTTCTGACATAAGTGTATTCTTTTAACACGCAACTTAAAGAACGGTTAAAATATAATTTCATATTTATGTTCTTTTATTTATATAATTTTTATCATTTCTAATTATTAATTTTATATAATGTAATTTAAGTAAAAAAATTAAATATACAAATTAATATTTTTTTTATGTTAATTGAAAAAACAAAATAAAAAAAAATTAGTTTAAGTGAATATTGCTTTGTTTGAATGAAAATTTTTTATTTTAAATAAAAATAGTTTATGATCAGTAGTCAAGTTTCAACTTTATTTTCATTTAAACAAAACCTGGGTTTAGAATAAAAGTCGGATTTGATTATATTTTTATTTGAATCAATATATATTTCATTTTAGTAAAAATATCATAAAATTAATTTCATAAACAAACAATTGTAAAATTATTTCTATTTTTGTTTCTTTTATAAATGACTAAAAAATATAAACAATTAGATAAATGACAAATAGTATGTTTTTTCCCTTATAAGAATTCATGTGATTGGATAGAAGTCTAAATATGAGAGTCTTATAAAAAAATTTGATGATATCAAATAATAACATGTTTTAAAGATTTGCTTAATGTGTAATATATTAGATAAATATATAAAATTAAACAATTAGATTCTAAAGATAAAGTAGACAAACAAATAAAAATTATAAATGCAAGTATAAAAAGATTAGACAGAGTTTTGAAGAAGTATTAAACACAAATATACGAAGACTAATTTAAATTTAAAAAAAGTGTTAGATCGAGATATATCAAGATTAATCAAAATCTAAAAAAAAAAAAAAAAAAAAAAAAAAAAAAAAAAAAAAAAAAAAAAAAAAAAAAAAAAACTGATCTACAAAATCAAAAGACAAATATATGAAAACCAATCAAAGTATCCAAAGAAATCTGGCATACAAAATCAAAACCAAGATAAATATATGAGGACCAATCAGAATCTACAAAGAAATCTGACATATAAAATCAAAATTTATATGAAGACCAATCAGAGTCTACAAAGAAATCTGACATACAAAATCAAAACCAATGCAAAATACATCAAGAACAATCAAAGGCTACAAAGAAATCTAACATGCAAAATCAAAACCAAGGTAAAATATACGAAAACCAATCAGAGCCTACAAAAAAATCTAACGTACAAAATCAAAACCAAGACAAAATATATAAAGACCAATCAGAGTGTAAAAAAAATCTGACATAAAATATCAAAACACATGTGCAAATATTAAACAAAACTAAAACACCTGAAAACCAGAATATACTTTTATAAATGCAACAAATATCTATAACCAACAAATATCTATATCTAAAAACAGTTGAATATAATGATTATGACAAAAAAATAACAATCATCCAATCTTTGTAGTTGGTGTATTCAATACAATATTTACAAAAATGCAAAGCAATATACAAAATAAATTTTATCATTCACCATATATACAAATTCATGTTTACAAAGAATAACCAATAATAAAGAAAAACATTAAATATTACAACAATTTTGTTGAATTGTCAATAAAGTGATACAAAATAACAAAAAATTAGGTAAGACTTGCATGGAAACTCTTCCCAAAAATTTCTAACATTATAATTTTTTTTATTCTGCTGACGAGTAAGAAACCATTTTTCGTGTGAAATTTAGGGTATTGATTGTTAAAGTGAACAAATATATCATATATAATAGTTTGGAATTAGAGAAAAGAGTAAAAAAATACTCACACAGAAGTAGTATTTTAATTTTATACACTTTTAAGATTTATTTAAAATAAAAATATAAATAAATGTTTTATATAAAAAATACTATAAATAAGATTATTTGTATTATTAATATTTTTCTGAAACATTTATTGAAAATCAATTTAAGATGAAGATAAAACCAGGTAGATTAAGAGCAATAGACAGTTACATATAAATGGAAAAAAAAAATAGTTAATAAATATTTTATTTCGTTAATTGAAAAGACAGTGTGCCAAAGGCACATAAAAAAGTAAATAAAAAAATGTACATGTATTAAAAAAGTGAAAGAATTAAGTATACTATGCGAAAACAACACTCAGATTGTTTACTTTAGTTAAAATTTAGACATATTTTATAACTTAAAAAAATTGTGAACCCACAATCATTCAGGTGGATCCGCCATGGAATAGATTATTTAGAATCTATTTAGGACTTAAAAGGAATATCTTCTTATACTTTTTTTTTTCCTAGTTATTCATCTGGCTAATGAGAGTTGATAACAGTATATATTTTTAACACACTTAACTCTGAAGTTAATATTCATTAAAAGATATATAATTACATAAAATTCACTTTTAATAATTTGTAACTTATGAAAAAGTATGTTAAAGAAAGAAAGAAATGGTGTTAAAAGAGAATATTTTTGGAAATTATTGCCTTAAGCTAGGTCCACCGTTTCCTAAGCCATATTTTGCACACAAGACAAACTCTAAAGCACGAGTTACTAAAAAAATGAATATTTTATATTTTTATATTTTTCACAATAAAAATATAATGTGGTCAAGCATTTATTATAAGTTAAAATCTATATAGTTAACAGTGATATTGCAAATTTTAGTTAAAAACATGATCATCTAAACAAGACCATTGCAATCCTTAACAAATATTTTGTTCAGAAACAACAAAATCTATGTGATGCCACTGTATTTCACTGGTCCGCGATTATGAGTTGAAATACCCTCAAAACACATAGTTAAGAATAATACTAAATTGATTACTAATATAAAAATGGATACATGTGTGATCATTACGTATGTAACTATCCCCCTATTAAAGTATTAATTTTAAAAAGAACAAACGGGGGTGGTTCATGAATCTGAACCTGAAGCTGTCATGGATGTGATTATTTTTTTATTACTTGCTGTTTAATATTATTTAAAGTCAAGGTGGGATTTATATAAATTAAAATAAAACAAAAGTAAGATGAGACGGAAGCCACCGGTCCGTAACGGTAACCACGATGTTTGATTATTGGAAACGATGAGTGATGCAATGACGAACGACCGAGGAGTCGGCGAACCCCACAGCCTATTTCTAGTGGGGGAAATCTTTAGTTATTTAATACTCTGTAATATTACTTCAAGAAATCTAACTAGGTTAAAAGTTGAATTAGTAGCTAATTGGACATACTAGGTGAAATAGGATTGGTTAAACTCAAAATATATATTTTTATTTATAATTTAAATTAAATTATATTAAAATTAAAATTACTTTTTATTCATATATATATATCATCTTGAATTAATCTTCTAAAATAACAACATTAAAAAGATAAAACACTGCTTTTCTTGCATTATAATAGAATTATGTTTATACATACTGTTTGTTTATTTTATTTTATATTTGTTATTTTGAATATATTGAATATTTATTGTTGATTTGAGTGTATGAATATCTTTAATAACATATTATTTGTAAAGATCTTTTCATGGTGAAAAGGAGAAATCGAGTTTGTAAATACTTTTTGGGGGCTCTATAAGAACATTTGGTGTCAGAAGTGAGATCAAATTGATTTCTTAAAACCACATGGTGTTGATGAGGAACATGGAGAACAATGAAATGCATGTTTCACTTTGAGTTTTGAGGAAACCACACTGACCAAATGTTGTTAATGACTAACCTGCAAAAGGAGCATGTATAACTTTAAAGGAAGACATTTTACAATAAAAATAACATTTTGCAATAAGCTCTCAATACATAGTTAATCCTCACCCCCAAAAGATTCCTACAACTCTGAGTGTTGACACAACATGACAGTGCCGATATCATTGCAACTGTGGTCGTTCAATTGAAGAGTGCATAACATTGAAGGATATGATTGAAAAGCTAATCCAAACAAGGCATGTTCAAAGATTTGTGTGAAAGGAACACAAGTAGAGAAAAAAAAAAACAAAACTTAAGCATAAAAGAAAAGAGGATAACTCTTAGCGTGAAGAATGATGTCAAAAAGAGACATATCGTCGATAGGACTGTTAGGTGGAGCCTCAACCCCAATGTATGGTGAAATACTATATACATAGAGAAGTTATAAATACAATTGTTGAAGAATTTGTGATAAGAGACCCTTCCGTCTCGACTAAGAATACATGTTTAGGGACAAGAATACATGTTTAGGGACAGTTCAATCAATCAATGTTGTTTCCTCGACACTTAGAAAACAAATGCCACCCATCACATTCACCACTGTGACTTTAAGACTTTGTAGAGGATGACCTTATAATCATATGGTTATAGTATAAAACTTTACAACAACAAAAACCCGTTGAATAAAACAATGTACACTATTTATTTTAAAGACTTTGGAAAGTTTAAAAAATTGAATTAATAGTTATTTTGGATGAGTAGTGAAACAAGACAAGTTAAATTGAAAAAATATAACTTGCTTTTTTATAATTTAAATAAACTTATTCTAAAATTAAAATAATATTTTTATGAAATATGTATATGTATATATATATATATATATTAAAATTTATATACAAAATTACTATATTTAAAAATTAAAATTGATTTTACGTTTTTAAAATACTTTTTCTTAAATTTAGAATATTTTTAACATTTATTAACCTTTTAAATTGGACTATTCTTTAACATTTTAGACTTTGGAGGATAGTGTACCAATTTAAATAGGTTGAATCACTTGTTTTTCCAACTTCAATTATTAAATGTTAATCTAATTCAATATAAATATTTTGCAAGATATTTCTTGTTTTATGATTTAGAATCTAGACTAAATTTTAATAAGTGAGACATTTTAAATTGTATAATCTAAAATATAATTATTTTATTATATATTATATAACTAAAAATATAATATTTTGTATTCAAAATTGTGGAATTGAATAGTTGAGTAATCTAGAATATGAGAAGGTGAAAAGGAATGAAACTAAGGAGATGAAAGTATGGATGTGCTGGAAGGATTTGTCATATTTCGGACTGATTCTTCTTCTTCAGACAATTCCAAAATTCGAAAATATTCTAAATATACATTTTTATGAAATTACGAATTTATCTTTATAGAGGTAGCTGAGTATGATAGATAGAAGGTGGACAATTCTGAATCCAAAGACATTTTCTAAACACTTTATTTCGTAATTGATTTTTTATTTTTTTTATAAAATGAGTTACGGAATGGAGTGTTTCGAAACTGTCTTCCAGATCCAGAGAGTAGTTTTGGAATTTCTTATTCCACAACTCATTTTATATCAGTTGCGAAACGGAGTGTTCTAGAACTGTTTTTCGGAACTGTCCTCTAGATCCAGAGAGTAGTTTCGAAAATACTCCGTTCCGCAACTCATTTTATAAGAAAAACAACTCAACCTCAAATCGCAAATTGAACGAAATCTTTCCAAATACTCTATAAATCCTTCGATACATTATACATACCTTAAATGATGGTCAAATGTGTTGTTATTGATGGATGACGAAATGAAACCGACCAAAAAAGTGCAAAACGAAATGCTAAAACTGCTTGAAAGTGGCGCCGTAGAAGACTGAAATGAGGAGAGGTGAGTGAAGGGATTTAGGAATATTTTGATGGTTACAGTATTAGTATTATTTTAAGGACATTTTAGATAGATTCGAAAAATTTAGAGGTGGTCGAAGAAATGCTTGGAGATGCAGGAACAAGCCGTCCATATTTCATTCTCCTGATTCATGAAGAAGTTTTGGGCCTACATTTTGACCCAAAATTGAAAAACCCAGTCCAACTCATCGAGTGGAAAAAAAAAAAAGAAAACATTTGGAGGGAAGAAAAATATATGAAATTGGCGCAAAGGCGGCAAAAAGATTTGATTTGCGCTTATTCCCTCCCGCGCCGCACCCTCTCTTTCATATTATCTTCTCTGCCTCAACCCTATCGCTGATCCTTTTCTGTGAATCGATGTAGTTCGCGCCAAACACTTCTCAAGGTACGCTTTCTTGTTCAAAACCTCCAATCTATGATATTCGCTTCCTTCATCGAAACCTTCAATCTATGTTAATTCACTCTTCGTCACTTCAAAAATTTAATCTGTTAATTTACTGTTCCTTATTACAATGTTTGAGGCGAAATTCGTGTTGGATTCAATGTTCGCGTCGGATTGAATATTACTATTTATTCATGCATGAAATTGTTTTCTTCCAATTGTTTCAAGACAATTTTCTGTTGCCAGTTTTTGAGTTAGGATTTGTTTTCGTTGTTAATAGAAATCAGAATTTTAGAATTTTAGAGTAGCGAGTTAATCCAGACTATTTCATTTTAGTCTTCTGCTATGATGTCTTTTAAAGTTTTCAATTATCATTTAAAGTTTTCAATCATCAGTTATAGCTTGTCGGAAAATATCACTGAGTTTTAACTGTACTTTATATTAATCCATATAACTGATCACGTTCACTTGGTAAAATAAGACGCTGTAGTTACTGTTATTGTTCTATCACGATAATAGAACTCAACTTATAATCAGATTAAGTGTGCTCGCAGCGCTGGTGAAAAGAGGGGGCATCACATTCACATCTAGAAAATTCGTAAGTGTATGTAAGCAGTAGTTGGGGTAAAAAGTACTTTGCTGTTACGCAAGTAGCTGCACTTCATCTCATACAGCATTGCATGACTCACAATCCACTTCACGTATTTTTTTTTTTCTGGAAACAAGAAACTAGAGCCTAAGTGCTACCAATAGTACATTATTGGAGTCCTAATCTGGAAAAACCGCTCAGTCTCTGAGCACGATAAAAAGAACCAAAAGCAAAATTAAATAATGACTTCGTCATTTTATACATGCTACTGGCCAACCAACTACGGGATGAGTAATACTGATTTGTCTGCACTTTCTTCCTTGCTACTGTTAGAAATCAATTCCGGCTGTTCTACACTTGATTTCAATCCTCGAGATTTTGCGGAACTAGATTCCTTTGCTGTCTTCTTCTCTTTGGCCTTAGCCAACTTGCTAGCTGGGAAATGTAGTCTAGCCATCAGAGGACGGGGTGCTCGGGTTTCCCTGTCAAATCCCCGCACGCAGACATAACCTGCAAAACATTTTCAGATAGGTTCTGTTATATGGATACCGGCTATTCTATTCAGCTATGACATGACTCTCCCAATTAGCATAGAATGGTTCATAATAATTTATCTTCCTTTTCTTTTCTAATTAAGAATATACTTACATATGTTATATTAATCACAATTTGAATTGTGATGCTTCCATTTTCTTTAATTTCTCAATCATGTTTTCACAATACTTTCTCTCCTTTCATATGTGCATTTCACACACTACTCTGCAATATTGGTTTGTCATTTATCTCTGATTTTGTTAGCATAGTGTTGTCAACTTAAGTCAACGAATGAAGAGAGTTTTAGGGTCTGTTTGGAAGTTTTAGAATTTATTCGGACGAACTTATTCCTAAGGACTTCTAGAAGAGGGAAATAAGAAGAAAAAAATGAAATTAGTTTCTCCAAAAGTTAAATTACCTTATTAATAAGTTAAAAATAAAAATTTATAGAATTACGGGAGAGAACTTCTGAAATTAGTTTATGTATAAGATGGTTTTAGTTTATGGAGAAACTAATTTAAATTCTTCTTCTAGAAGTCCTTGTATAGAAGCTCGTCCAAATGGACTTTTAGTAACTTTAAAGTTCTTTAAGTATGAGCAAATACATAATGCTTATATGCTTGCAAAAAGACCTAAAGGGTATAGATAATGTAAGGTGGCATGTTATGGTCCATAGTGTTTTTAACAAATGAAGTGGTAGAAATGCGTTTATTTAGTCCTTTGATCCTGTAGTCTAAAAGGTGCAAATTAGTGATGTTAACAACACCACTAAAAACGAACTAAAGCAGGATATTCAATTAACAAAGCAGGATTACATTCTGAAAACATACCTCTCCAAAAGCATTGTTGAATTTCTTGAGTTGTTAAACCTGATGAGCAAAAATCATATATTCAACTTCACTGTTTGAAGTATAGTCATTAATCGTAATATATTACTATGAATTCTAAGTCTTTACCTTTAAATATTGTTGGCACGGAGGTTCCAAAATATACTGTCCGTCTCTTCAGGTCCCAGATCCAACTTCGGGGCACACTAATTGGGTTAAGACTGGACTCATGGTCAGCAAATACCTGGTTCAAATTATACGACTTAGGTACTAGCTTATATTTCAATAATAAGTACAAGAGGAAAAGAGAGTTAGCAATCCAAAAATTGCACATTATTTTACCTCATTGACTTGGAAATAGGTGCCATTTAGTGGAAAACTTCCCCGCATAGCTGTTCGACATGGTATCTGTTCATATTTATCATGAACTAAAGTCAGTCTATTATCATGCTTGAATTCTATGCAGATGTATTCCCTCCGCTGCCCTTAATAATGTATACGAATTATTACGCCAATATGGTTAAAATAATGATTTTGATAAGCAATAGTACCAGGAGTGTCCCTCTAACTATCTGTGAATTAGATTCTCGGAAATTGTTGCATGAAAAACATTCCTTGTCGTGACAGAGTTGGCCAAATTCTTCTTGGGAGCTACATTTGCTCTGTGGTGGTTGTATAGAATTTGCTGTTTCACCTGATGTAATAATTTATTTAGGAAAATGAGTTAGGAAACACCAGTAATCTGAAAGAAAACATGTATTTTAAAATTTTCTATGCAACTTATCGTGCTGCTGCATGGAGCAGACAAATGCTAGACAGAACATCTAAATTCATCTGGAGGGAGGCAAAGTGGCGAAATTGTTATTTGTCTACCTGGAGTCCATATAGCAAGAAGGTATTTTCCTGGATCATCAGGCTCTCGTGTGTCCCACTGTAATGCATTAAGTAGTTAAAAAAATATGGGACATGCAGGAAAAAACATAGCTTTGATTAACAGTTGCAGCAATAACTAACCCCTTGCAGAAGAGGATGTGTATCTGGGAGTTCATAACTGTAAAAGAAAACACAAATTGTTAGAATTTGACTGCTGTAGCAGGGTGGTTGTGATATATGCTAAACTCTGGATATATTAGATGCAAGATTCTTATTACACCCATCTTATAATATTGCTGGATTATAATTCTGGACATGTAATTACTGAGTGCTGGTATTGCTTTTGAGGTAATTATTATGCAATTTCGTCTGTGCATTAAATGTCATGCAATTGGAGACGAGTTTGTTATTTTACTTACACACAGTGCTCTGTTCGTAATCGGCTCACATTCTTTAGTTTGGGCATAGGAATTGAAGCAGCTTCTGGATTCAAAGCAATCAATGCCTTTGACATTTCACTTTCTTGAAGTTCCATCTTTTCTTGCATGTAATTTTGTAAATTCTGAGTGAACTCTTCTATGTTAAGCTTGATAGTAGGAATTTCACATGAATCCTCATAGAAAGCGTCCTCTATATCAGTTTGTGATACTTGGGAGCATTCTGGTTCTGGAGATGTAGGCTCTTCAATGATAGGGTGACAAATATTTATTTCAGATTTTGATTCCAATGGCCTGCTGACTTCTGTTAGCTGAATTTCTTCTGCTTGGGTTGTGTTCTCTGGGGGAGGCAAGTGCAATTGACTAATGATTTCAGATGGCTTCTGGTCAATCACACTATTTGCAGCTGTGCTAACTATACCCTTCTGCTCTGGTTCAGGCAGCGCAAGCCTTGCACTGCATACAATATTGTTTATTTGTAATTGATCTATCATAACTTGCAATGCATGCATATTATTGGGTTCTGTGCGGCAATGAGATAATTTGTAACTGTTACTTAAGTAAACATTTCTTAATTAAACCATTGTAAAAAGGATAGAATGCAAACGCACTTTCATTTAATGAGTTAGTTAGTATTATAATTTTTATATGAACCTCCAAGAATTCTGTTTTTCGAGTTCCTTATCTATATTGGTAGATATAATACTTGCAGTGCCTTCTATAGAGTACTAAAGTTTGCAAAGATTTTTAGTATTGTATATACATACCTTGCAAATGCACTAGCAAAATGTCTACATTCTCCTCTCATTGGGCAAGCATTACAGTTTGGTTTGCTTTTTGTACAGAAGACCTGCATTCATTGTAGTTTTCGTCTTTATCATAATGGGTTTTGGTTAATTAAGGTCAGTCTCTTCAGAAAATGCAATGTACCTTTCCAAATGTGATCATCTGGTAATGTAGCTCATATCTGCAATATATTGCAAAATAACATAAAATAAGCAAAAACGAAAAATCAGTATCTATGCCCTTGCTAAACTTGCAGAAATGGAGAATATATTTGTATGTTATCTTGCTACAGTAATTTGGAAATACGATCTTTACAGTGTTTTTTGATCTAGCTTGCACAGTCGAGGCCACAGGTATTTTTGTATTGATTCCAACACTGGGTACCTACATAAGGCAATGATATTAGTTTTCTTATAAACAGAACTAATACCTCATATCATTTATGTGGTACTCACAATTCTAGGAGATGCAACTGTAGTGATTCAGGCAGTGGCTGCAGAGGGACCCACCCTAGTCGTACTGCTATACGCCCAACATTTGTGTCTACCTGTTTTATGTCAATATTTATCAGATTTATTTCATATTCCTGTAATTGCACAATACTTCTTTCAACTTACCGGGAAGGCAAGGTGGTGCAGTGTTAAAAGCCGCACACATTCGACACTCTTCAACCCCAATCCTTTTACACTGAGCAAGTATTCTCTGTATGTATAAATCAATGTTATTATGGATATATTGGCTTACTGGAAAAAAGTATCATCACTTGAGTGTGTTTTACTAGTGAATTGAGAGAGTTCAGGATGTTGGTTTCTCCAACCAGAGTCAGGAAATGCTCACTTTATTGTATGAGAAATAATACTTCATGAGGTAGTTTAATTAATCACTGGACTTACTTAGCTTTGTCTGGTGGAACGTCTCTCAGCCATTCCAGGTCAATGCTTCCATGTTCATCAACCAGTCGATTCAGGAAATCCTGCACAGTGTATCATGTACTATTAGCCGCATTCATAGGTTATCTGTCTCAAGAAAGTTACAAGTAGTATTTCAAGGAATTTGTTTCTACCTGAATACGTTCTGCAAGCCTGTTGTTCATACCCCGTTCTTTGATGGTCTTGGCAATTTCATTTACATCTATACATCTCACAGCATCCCAATCCAAAGAATCCATGGTGTTTTCTGTCTTCTCTCTTTTCCCTGCCTTGGCTTGTGCTTCTATTCGTAAACTATCCCAGTTAAAATCATCCTTTTTATTTTTTCCTTGTTCCTTGCTCTTCACTTTTATTGGGACAGAACTTATCTCATTGGTTCCATTCCTTTTGGCACTTTTGTGCTTGCCAAGATCTGATCCCCTTTCTTTCTGCATAAGATCTTGAGTTTGTCCAGGGCTGTTGAAATTGAAAAAGCTTTGATGCTGATTGCTTTGTTCCTCAGGATGGACTTGAGACACAATAGTTTGAGAAAGAGTAATTGCAACTTCGCTGGCAGGTTCTGTTGTTTGGAAACTAGATCTGTTCATCCCATTTTCATCCTTTTTCTTCAAGAAGTCATGTGTTGATTCTTTGGTTTTGAAAGGATCAAAGCAGTCATGGGACACGTTGATGGATGCTTCTGAAGAGCCTTGAGTAAAACTTGATTTTTGCAAGCTTTCTGTTGGGTTGTCATGCTGCCTGCATAAAGGTTGATCATATACATCTCTGAAGTTCTCATTTGATTTGCTTTTGTGATTGTTATCTTCATAAAACTTGGTTGAACTAACCATTTCGAGGAGTTTACTGAAAGAAGTGTTACTATCTAAACGATTGTACTTTGCCGTGTTGGACAGAACTTCTACTTCCGAGTTGCTATCTGAGCATGATCCTATTTTCTCAGGATTTTGATCATTTGAAAAATCTCCAGAAATTTGTGATGAAATGACAGAGCCTTGGGATGAAACTATGTCAATTAATTCTTTCCTATCACCATCATAACATGATTTTTCACCTCCTTCCTCAATTGTGGAACAATATAGTCCACTCCCCACTGGACTACAGTGTTCCTTAATATTTTGTTGAGATGATACTGACAATCTGGAGTTTGATTCATCTGACAAGCTAATTACACTGTTGGTCGTTCCACAGGAATCATTACTGTTGATGGCTTCTTTTTCTCCAGAATGGTCAACCATATCTATTGTCAAAGAACTCTGGTCATAAACAGACTGATTCAATAATTTTACGTTCCATTCAGTGCCCTCTTCTGGTTCAACTACATGCACTTGTGGTTCTACCAGCCTTGTGTCTTCTGCCTGGTGTGCTTGGCACATGCTGCCTGAATTTTTGGGAAATCGCGCAGCAAGGGACATGAATGCGGAGCTGTCAACAGAGAATAGAAAATGTTACTGCGGCATGACATCAAATTTATAAATTCACCAAAATTAAGCTTGGAGAGCTTATACCTGGAAAGATGGTCAGAGACATTCTGGGTGAGGAAAACTCCAATCACTGAATCCACAACTGATCCTTTCCATCGAGAAAATCGCCTGTCTCCTGTTGATTATGAAATATATTAGTGTATGAACTCTGTATGCAATTGAAGAAACTCTTGTAATATGAAGCTGTTGATTGTTCATGGTGTACAGATTTTCTGCATAGTCTTTCTTTTAAGATAAAATTGCAATTATTTTATTCTCTTCAAAGCTGTAACATCTTGAGAGTGTGGTTTCATTACGCTATTTCAGTAAGTGCTATATTTCTTAGGCAAATTATATCAAGTCATTGAGATTTATGTATACTACACCTGAACAAATATCTCAGATACTTATTTCACATCGCACTATAATGAAACTGCAGGTACTGTTTTTGATCATTTGTTACATAAAGAGATGCTGAATGTAAGAATAAATGAGATATGGATGCTATTATATCTGTCTTACTTTTTACAAGTTTCTTGCTTTTAATCAGTTCCTGGAAAACCCCCAGTAGATGACCACCAAAGTTTAGGTAATTTTTTAATCAGAGACTGGCTCCTCCATTGTTCTTGTTATATTATCACTGACCTAGATAGTTCAGATATAATCATTTTATAATTCATGGTTGTGGCGGTCGAGATGACTGTTCTTGTTATAGTTATTGGAGGTGGGGTTTACCATCAAAATTTTGGTTCACATTTATGAGAATTAGGTAGACAGATAATGTTTACTACTCTTTTAAGAAGTTTTATCTTGCATCTTCTTTCTTTTTTCTCACTTCTTTCACTTCATTGATCACATGTAAGTTGGTGCCTTCCTAGAGGTGTATCAAAGGTGAATAATGTCAAACATGATACCTTGTACAAGATGCATTCGTGCAATAAATGAGTCTGCTCTCCCTCGGAACACATTTCGCTCTTCGTCCCACCATTTGGCCTTATCTTCATCTGTTCCATCAATTCCAGGACTGTTTATATCAAGCAACAAAAGCTTCCACACTCTGTCAGTCTCATCATCAAGGTCAACCTTTGGTCGTAGATGCTGTTTCTTGATTTGAAAGGGAACAATGGCCCCATCTCCACGGATAAGGCTGTTTTGCTTTTGATTTTGCTGTTTATACAGAACAAGTGCATTCTGCTCATGAAATTCGAGGTCTCTGCCTTCTGTGTTTATGTTTAGTTGTCTAAATTGCAATGGTAATGCATCAACACAGTTCATGGCTTTCCACACTACTTCGGAAGCAACATCTGCAGTGCAAAAAATTTCATGGTGGAATTATTTGTCCTTTCCGATGTATAATGTTATAGACACAAAAATAAGGATTCAGTTCAAACCTGATGACTTCCCCACTGGCATAGTGTAATTTGCCAATGCAAAATTGCGGTGCCATAGCATCCCATTTGTGCTAGAATGTGCTGAACTGGAAAGGACTTTTTTCTTTCTATTCCGCTTTTTTTTTGGAACTGATATAGGTGTCTCTGCGACTAAAGCAGCAAGGCATGTTTGAGGTCTTTTTGCATCCCCAAATGTTTCTCTACCAGAGACCCCTACTTGTTTTGTGGTATAATTTGTATCCGTAGCACCGTTTCTAATTCTGGTTGGAGAACCAGAATCACAATTAGAGGTTTGAGACCTTTCTGCCATCCTTTTCAAAGACAAGATAAACTCATCAAATGTTTGAGTATTATCAATGAAATTTTCAGTAAATTCACTAATGACTGGGACTCCGGTTGTATTATATCCAGATCCATAAATACAGCAGCTAGAGGTTGATGCGTAAGGATGTCCTAGAGCATCTTCCTGAGGGTATGTCTGTTGGAGTTCTTTTGTTGCAGTCACAGATGTGACGTTCCTGGCAGAAGTTTTCCCCTTTTCAGTTCTCCTTTTCTTCTGTATGTTTGGAAACTGAGGGCAAAAGCCAGTCTGGTATGATGGCAATCCATTAAAGTGTGCTCCAATCAGATTCATGTTGCTGTCATCTGCATGACTAAAGCTACAAGAATATTTCCTCTTTGTACCAACCATTTGTGACCTTATGGTTGAACTTTGACAATTACTGATGTTTCCATCCTGAGTAGTTGCCTGGCCTTTGTTTTTGTTCCCTACAGAGTTGGCATTCAGCTTTGCCCCAAGGTGGGTGTATTCTGAAATAGACGTACTAGGGTCTTGTGTTCCCTCAGGTAATGGAATGCAGTTAGCTAATGTTGCATTTATCCAAGTGTCTTGATTATAGGAACGACCTACTTTTGTTTCCTCTAACACCAAAATTTCCTTTCCATTGTGCAAATCTAAATTATTTGAAGACCTTCTCCATGACATATTGTTAGAATGATGTACAAATGCTTCAGTCAATCCTGTCATTTCTGAAGGAATAGGAGACAGATTCAATACTTTTTCCGTCACATTCTTCCTCTTGCTGGTCAGGTTTTCTTTTGTCTTTGTCCCAGGGAGATTAATCGTTGAGGATGGACCTGGGGCTTGTGCTTCCTGGAGATTAATCTTTGAGGATGGACCTGGGGCTTGTGCTTCCTTAGGTAATGTCATGTCTTCATTTAATGTCTGCTTTGTGGAAGTGTTTAAATCATACGCAAGGCATGCGTTCATTTCCTGCATGACTACACCAATTTCACTGCCTGGATGTCCAGGCAGATTCTCTTTGACTGCATAACTTTTTTCTCTTGCTCTTCCATCAAAATTTATGGACTGTGTGCATGATGTTTGGGCAGTTGCGGACATCTTTTCTCTAGTCAATTCTCCTGGTACTTCTATTGGAGGAGCTGATGTCTTCACTCCTTTCTTTCTCACATACTTTCTCTTGGCAGTTGGGTTTTCCTTTGGCTTTGCCCCAGATCTTTTTTTTCTTGAAGATGTATTTGTGGCTTGTGTTTCTTCTGGTAATGACATGTAACTGTTTGATGCCCACTTGATGGCAGTGTTTAGATCATAGGGAAAGCCTACATTAGTATCCTGCATGACTACACCACTTGATGGCTGCTTCACAGAAGTGTCCAGATCATCTGCAAGGCCTACATTCACACCATTTCCTTTTCCCAATAATGCAGTTGTGTTTTCTATGGCAGCAGAACTTTCATCTCTAGTTCCCATGTCAAAATTTATGGCCCTTCTACAAGACATAGGCATTTCTTTTGCCAATTCTCTTGTCAATTCTGTTGGAGGAATAGAAATCTTGGTCAATGCATTCTTTCTCACATATTTCCTCTTCACAGTTGGGTTTTCTTTTGATTGAAAAGGCTTTGGGGTAACAGGCTTCTGAGTTCTTTTGGGTTGGCCTTCTTTGATGACCTTGGGACGGTGCTTTCTTCTCTTTGGCTTTTGGTGTGGTGTTTTATTAAGATCCGTATCAATATTTCCCTTATCTTGGTCTTGGTTCTCCTTGAATGTTGAAGAAATAGCACCAAATTCCATGACAGGGTCACAGAGTTCTTTGCTGCTTGGCAGGACATTAATGTCAAGCTTACAGGCATGACCATTTCTCTCTTCCCCTCCTGGATCATTTCCTTCCATATTGATTTGCATTGATGCTATTTGTCCGTTTTCGTTGTTGGCATTGTCAAGTGTAAATGGGGCATCCTGTGAAGTTCTGTTGCTACAGCAAGCAATGTACGTTTCTGTCTCAAAAGTTTCTGTCTCAAAAGAGAGTATGCAAAGTGTAAGAGCAATATGATCCTAGATAGATCAAGTAATAAAAGAAATTAAAACAGAAACTTATAAGAAAATGGTGGGTGCTGTGCTTGCTGAGCAGGTTTTATGAATGTTACAGGACAAACATATAGTTTCAAGGTTTATAAGTTAAAAAGTGCATGCAAACATTGTTACAGGACAAACATACAGTTTCAAGGTTTATAAGTTAAAAACTGCATGCAAACATCATTTCAATACAAAATTGGAATTTAATATAGTATACGTAGTATCCCGATCAGTGTTCTGCTTGATACCATTATTGAGGGGGAAATCTTATAAAACTATCAAAAGAATAGTAGCAAGGACAAAAGATAGGACTTACCCTGAGAGTCTGGGATATTGTCAAGGATAAGTGAAGGAACAAATGGATCTTTCAATCCTTCATTATTTTCTTGTGTCACACTAGAGTTCCTCGATTCAGCCTCAATTGCAAACAAATGTTCACAAAACCCGAGTTTGTTGAAGCTGTAAGCAGCATCCCAAGATGTATGTTCACAAGTTCTGCCACTGTCACAGGCTACATTTAACCCAACATCCAACCCACACAATTTCTCTTGGCCAGTTGAAAATTCAACACATGCAACTGCTCCATTTGCATGATAACCCATTTGGTTAATCTCCCCAGGCGGGGTGTAGATCGGCACTGGTTTTAGAGGAACAGGCTTAATAGGGGTGACGGCTACCAAAGGAACCTCAACTTGTGGCTCCTTTCCATCCATTTCTCCAACCTCCATTCACTTCTCTTCTCCAAAAAGTTAAAGAAAGGATGAAAGAATTAAATTGCTGTCTGGGACTATCACAGGTGCTCTCAAAAACTCAATTTCCCCCTAAAGGTCACACCTTTATTCAATCACAGTCTTTTCCTCACCAGAAGGAGCACCTCCTCGGTTGAACCTAATTAAAAAAAGATATAAAATGTGAAATAAATGTAATAAATTTGTCAAACTGAAGAACAAAATCAGAGATACAGTTCCCAGTTGATGCAATCAAGCAACATTGACAAAGGTAGATTTGTAATACCTTTCGCCGAGTAAGCGGTGAGTGATGAAGCATGTGACTACTTGGAGGTGATTGCAGAAGAGATGGAATAAAATTTATTTCTGCCCAATTATTTTTAAAAAAATCCAAAACTGATAGACTATGAAAAGGCACATAGCAGGAACAGAACAGAATACTGGGTGGTAACCGATTATTTTCTTTGGAATATCTCGGTTTCTCTGAATGACACAGCAGTTTCTTCCATGCCCAAGCCGAAACCGAAATTAAAACAACAAATTCATGGGAAAGTTAGTTACATAGAGTCAATGCTAGAGATCTAGAGACTCATGCATGTGAGGTTAACTCTTAACTTGTGAGTTCCCACCGAGTTAGTTCCCACCGAGTGAACAGGGATAGAGAAAGAACAAAAAATTCTATATGGCAGAATGTGCATTCCAAGGTAGGTTAATTTCACTGCTATCTTCCATTCGGTTGAAGATATATCAGTATTTAAAGAAAATGGAATAAATATATTTTAATTTTCACTTTCATATTTATCTCTTCCTCAAAGATGATCAGCTAGGAAGAATAAATAGGAAGAATAAAGAATTATGTTATTCATAAATAATCATCTCACTCATTTAACTTTATATTAAAATTTAGTTTCAACATATATTTTTATATAAATACTTTGAAAGTATTATTATAAAAAATTATCATAATCTTAAGAAATAACAATCATGTATTAAAAGAAAAATAATATATTAAAATAAAACAAAACAATAGAAAAATATTATTAAAAAAATTAAATCAAAGTTTGTGTGGATTAATAAAAACTAAATTAAAACACTCAAACTATACTCATTTATAAGAAAATCTCCTGAGAAATGCAAGATGGTAAAATAAGGCAAAGTAAGTAAGAATAGAAAATATAAAATCAAATAAATCATTTTTGGAAATAACATCTATTTTTTTCAACCTATCAAACATACTTATTATCTTTACGGAAAAACATGAACAACATTAAAATTAATAGCTTTAATCATGATGATTCTGACAACATTCTAATCATTTCTAATGAACATGGAATAACAGTGAATTTTCAGAAAATATAAAAGTATAAGTGTTGAATCTTATTCAAATCATAAATTTGTTTAATCATATTATTCATACATTATTTTATACATATATATTTAAATTTAAGTTTAATATATTATTATCATTTTAAGAATAGATGAAAAAATTTATTTACCTGTAAAATCGCTTTAAATTTCTATTTTTGCTCACATTTTAAAAAGTTATGATTTTTCTAGTCACCAAATATTTTATCTAATAATAACTTTTAGTTTTATTAAAATTAAAAAATTAAAAAATTTTTATTTTATTTATTGTAAAGAAGTTATCTTGGACTTCTGTTTTTATTTTTTCTTTATTATTCTTTAACAATTTATTTTTTTAATAATTTATAAAATGAGTAAGTTTATTTTTGATATTTGTAAAACATTCTTTTCAATGATCACTTTTGAACATGATTACTTGTGTATGGAAAGAAATGTTAAATAACAATTCCAAGAAGCAAACAAACAAAGAGTAATGCTGTAGCAATATATTACTGACATGTAATGCTTAAAAAGAAAGCTCATAATATAATATCTAGTGAATAAATAAATAGTCAGTTGAATATAATAAATATTGATATATTTTAATTTTAATTTAATAAAAATAATTAAATTTTTTATATAAAAATTTTAATTTCTTAAAGGAATGTATATTGATGTTAATTTTTTTGATAACATACATGAAATGTTGAATTATCTTAATTATTAATGAAATACATACCAGATTAATAAAATTATTTTACTAAGATTTTAATTTTTTATTATACTAAATTTAAAATATGTCAATATTTATTCAAATAAACTGAATATTTACCGAAAATTAATTAAAATATCTTAAAATGAATATAGAAAATTAAAAATAGAGATTTAACATTTTAGAGAAATGAAGATTAAAAAAAATATTTTGTAAGGACTAAAATAAAAATTTATAAGTTTTCTAAGTACTAAAAATAATATTTATTAGTCTAGCTGATACATTTGACAATCCATTATATTAGTTAGGCTAATACATTTGACAATCCAGATCCAATAATAAAATATGAATGATGAGGTCAATTCACTCAAAAGATATTTATTTCTATTTAAGGATCATGATAAAGAGAATTTTTCAGATTTTGATATTACAAATTTTAGTAATATGTCTTCAGTTATGTAGAAAGGTATCTAGTTTATTTCTCATAAATTGGTAAATCAATCTGAATTCAGATTGAGGATTTTAAAGAAGTGGAATCAAAACAGAATCAGAAAAGGCCTAACAAATCTGGAACTTCAAGGAATATTTTCTTCATAAATTTTGTTATTGTATCTTTATGTTGAAATATTAAAGACATTAGTTGAAAGAAATCTCAAATTGTTATTCAAAGTATTTGTCTAACAATATAAATTTAATCTCGTTTTCACATTTGAACAAATGGTTGATGTCCATAAAATATTTCCTTTTTTATTGTATGAACTAGGATTAAAGTAGTTTGCTCATAATCAAAGCAATGATAAATGTACTTTATTCTGCTTCTTTTTAAGGATAAAATACCTACTACTATTATTATTATTTATTATAAGTTTAGATCAACATGTATCTTTTTATTTTAAGGAAGATTTTGCTCACTTACTATGTGATTATTGTTTATGCCTGTCTAGATTACAGAAGGAGATGAAATCTCTGGCATTAGCTTAAGGATCCATCAGTACCTATTCCTGGTTACAATAGTGATTTTAATGTTATAGATGATATACAAGATTATAAAGGAAATGTCAACCTTGTAGTAGAGTCATAACAGAATTTAATGAATGGATAGAAGAAAATCAATAGTTTATTATATTAACTTCTAATTCTCAATTTACATTTACAAGGACAAATGGTAAGAAAAGTCAAGATAATATTAATGAAAGGCTTGAGTTTTTTTGTAATCCACAAGGGTTTGGTCTTTGGAAAGGAGTTACATGTGCACCTTTTTGCTTAAGCTCAAATTATCATCTTATCTTATTTAAAACTACTAGTAAGGAAGTTGTTAATTTTCTTTCATCTTTTTATGTGGATGAAACATGATGACAAAAGAATGATTAAAGAAGTTTGGAATATAAGTTGCATTGGTTGTCCTATGTTCATTTTTATTAAAAATAACACTTAAAGGAAGTTAAGACTAGAATCAAATTTTTGCGTAAGTTTTTGACAATGTACACAATAATGTTGATGTAACATCTACAAGGTTTAAAAAGATTCAAACCAAATTTGTCCAATCAAATTATGATAAGATCTACTTCAGCATGAAAACAAGTTATCATTGATATGCATATAGCACAATAATTTCAAAAGAAACATTCATAACAGAATGAATTGTTGAAAGAAATAGGTACATTTAATACTTCCATCATAAGACTATTATTAGAGTTGTTGCTAATAAGATATACTTTTTTGATAAAACTGGCATTAACAAATTTTTTCAATTCTTAATGGATGTTCTAATGATTATGGTATCATTAAAATGTTATACCTAGTATTTTAACCTATGGTAATAGTTATGTTATTATTAAATGACCTTCATTGCCTTGAAATGAAACAATATATATCCCAATGGGAATTGGAAGTAATTTGGTGGTGGCCATAACATTATTTGATTTTACAAGTAGTAGCATTTGGAATACCAAAAACAATTTGAGGTGTTTCAAATACATTATAACACATTAAGAATATAATCTTCATTGTTGTAAATCTTTATGGATCAACAACAACTGGTAACATTGCTGACTTTAAAATTCTAAAGGCTTTTGTTACTACTTGCAGGTTAAGGAAAGCACAGAATATTATTCAAGTGGATTGGTCCTCTCCAAATGGAAGTTGGATCATATGGAGCATAAGTTAGTCATGACAAGGAAGCAGCATGTAAGGGGATTTTTTGGAAATTCAAGTGCTAATAACATAGGTTAGTTTTGTAAAATTTACAGAAGCATATTCAACTTCTAAAGCTAAACTCCTGGATGGTATTAATGTTATTGATATCACTATTTAAAAGGTTGAATAGCTCATTAGGTGAAGGTTTTTTGCTTATTAGGAAAGTTTTTACTCATGTTCTCTTGTTCCTTAGTAGTTCACAAAATTTATACAACCAGAATCAACTTTTGAAGCTGAACTTTGAATGTTGCTCAGAATATTGGTATCACCATTAAAAAAGGTTGAAGAACTCTTAGATAAAGACAAAATATTTGCTTACTACGAAAGTTTAAGACATAGTTCTCTTGTTCCTTTGAAGATAAGAAATAAATAGAATAATGTCTAAAGTCTATGAAAGATATACACTTCAGATTTTCAACATTTTTAGGAGGAAAATAGATATACAAATAATTTAGTTTAGTTGCTCATACTGTCTTAAAACTTTAATCTTCACTTGGTGGAATGGAGTGACTCCTTGTATTGTTTACTACTTTTGTAAACAATACAAGATTACTAGTGGTGATAGTAAGATAAGCCAAGGATCTTTCACCATGCCATTCTCATTTCAAAACAAATAGGGAAATGTCAAAAAGAGATGACCACTAAAAAGAAAGCCATGAACATGATAATCATACACAAATAGGAAAAAAATCCAAGATTAAGGACCCCAAGAAGATGATGCCCTTATTATAGTCCTAATAAACATAAGGCAATATTCTCCATGGAACAAGTTTACGATACTCTGCCCATATCTCTCTATACTTCTCTGCACAACGAGTTTCATCCCTTCTCTCTCTCCAGATCAACAGAATAAGAAGATAAATGGGATAGAAGTATGGAATTGGTGAACTGCAAAAATGAGTTAAATACAAATGTTTGACATTAATTACTTTTAGAAAAATAACAAATATCCATGACTTCACGTCAACATAATAAAGCAACTACTTAAGGAGATCACCTTATCCCACAAGGTAAGCTAAAGGAGAGAGCAAGCAGCAAATCCCCTAGGTAGTTACAGTGCCTAGCAACACCCCTTCAACATAATAACAAGAATAGAATAAGAAAGATTGATGACTTCAATAAGAATAAGGATAAGGACATGAACGTTGCAATATTAGTTCTTGCAAGGAGAATGTTGTCACAAATTATCAACTAGATAAAGGGTTCAAAAAATCAACCACACATGCATATGAATCCCATAAAAAACATGACAATCATCTTTTCTATTTAACTCATTGCATCTGAAATTTGTAAGAGAACAAGAAAGAGGGATATCAAACAGAATTAAAATATATTTAAAAAAATTCCAAAATTTTACAATATTTTAAAGCATCTCTAAATTATCTTTAGGATTAGTTTTCCTATTTCTTAAGTTTCCATATTCTTAATATTTCATGATATGTTTTCTTATTGAATATCAGTTTGGGAGTGTTACTCTATTCTCTCCTTTCCCCCTATATCTAAAACCCTATAATTTCAACATAAATGAAATCTTACCAATAACCAGATGCTAGTAGCTTGCCTCCAACAACTTTTGGAGGCTTACCCCAAATAGGAGCCTTTGGATTCTTTTTGAACATGTGTTTTTGCTTGTTTGCTCCTCGAAATACCATATATCTGCACAGTTATATTGCACAAATTACAGTTTATAAGGTTTACTGATAGAAATGTATGAGTTTATTAGATCAGTTTCAGTGTTCATAAAATTTTCTTTTATGTCACTTCAGGAGTGTATACATAACAAAAGTCACTTTTACATATAACAAGTTACCCGATCAAGAAGACAAAGCAATTAGCTACCATGCCAGCCGTTGTTAACTCCACACTGTTCCTCAATAGCCACCACCCCTAACAGCAATTGCAGATTGTCAATACATGCAAGATTTTAATGCAGAAGAGATGAACAAAAATTAAATATGGAGCTAACTAAATCAGTAGCAAGTTCATTTCCAACACAGCTGAACTATGTTTGAAGCGTGCATCTAAAGCACGTGCATACCTTTGTTGGTCACTATCAAGTCTTGACCATATCTCACACATACACACGCACAAAAGAAAATAAACAATATGGATTCACATATGAGAATTTTCACTTGCTGAAATATGAAAAACATGCATATTTATCAATTGTAATGGCAAATTATGCACACATTAGAGAAATTATAAGGACCCTCAGCTTGTAATAAAGGACAAGAATAACATTTGTCAGACTTTTCTGTCCTTAGTCTTATCCTAATACAAACCTTTTTCACCTACGTAGTTGTAGTGACTGACCATCTAACAAAATCACTTTCAAGTTAATCCATAATCAAAATGACAAACAGAATGGAGTATTCAATGTCAACACAAGAGCTCCAAAAACACCTTTGAGAGGTGAAACTAAGTTCATGAATAGAAAAGTTCAGTTTACAACTGTATGTATGACTATGAACAAAAAAGGTAACATCTCCCGTGCTTACACAAACAAATTGGAAGTTCGAACTTTTCTATTTCTCATCCAAATTCACAAATATGACAAATACCTGTATGCTGAAAGTGAAAGGTATCCACACTAAATCTCCAAAGACCAACATGAAGCCCAATCTCTCCGCAATTATGTCCCAGCTGCAAAAGACAAAACAAAGACAAGGTTAGAAAGGGGAATTGGATCATATGTGATTGATCAAGTGGATATCCTGATCATAATTTACTGAAAAATCCAAGAGGAATGTTGTTCAGTTAAATCTTTGTAGAATTTTAGATGAAAAATTATGTATATACTATGCTGAACCTAGAGCCTAGGTTTTCATAAATTGTTCTATCCCCATATTTGGTTTATTCGGGTAAACCTTTCCCTAAACAATTTTAAATTATCTTATGCATAAGCTAATTTATAAAAGTTATCTCATATTAGCTTCTCTACAAGATGATTTTTAACTAATGCATAAGTTAATTTTAGTGTATAAAGTTTTTTCATTTTTCCTTCTTATTTTGTTATTCCAAAAATGCTTATGAAGAAGCTAACAAAAATAGGCCCATTGTATTTTGGACACCTACTAATAAGTTATACTTGTACCTTCACAACCTGGCTTTTACTATCTGATGTTTTGAAGGGAATTTTATAAAACATTTCACCCCAAACTGGGATTTATCCAAGATGAACTGCAGATAATATATCTATTGATCCACGTAACGCAGCTATGTCATATAAATTCAATTATGTCAATTTATTATCTCAGGAATTCTACAATGGGTAGTAGTACTAGTACTTGATGTTTCTTCCCTGATGCAGAAAGATAAAGTGATTGAACTATTGTGGCTACAAACTTGATCACAGCAAATAAGTATTGAGGCATTTTACAGTTAAATAAATTAGCATCAGTGTCACAAACACCCCCCCACTCCCTTCCCTCTCCTCTAAAAATATTGGAATGTATTAGGACTTAGTGGCGTGATGGTGATGGTTTGACTTTGACCCCCTATTAGGTCATGTATCTTCTCCATCCAGGTGCTTGCACTTCCAATGTCACCATGCTCCCTCCAAAAATATTAGAAAAGGCAAACAAGCACAAAAACCTATCATCGTATGAAAGTTTGTCATTGGTGTAAGAATTTTAATTTAAAACAAAGTGAATGAGTATATCATCATCTTAAAACTTAGCATAACAAGTAACCCATGATGAAATTTATAGAACCCAAGTCTTCTAGTGGAACATATGTAACTCACGTGGATGTCATGTATTCTTCATGTACAAAGTAGTCCAGGATGTATAGCTGGAACAAAATGACAGAAATTCACATGTCAATCACACAATATAATACATTTTCATTTTACAAAAGACATGCAAGTTTTCGAGATTACTGCACAGAATAGCTGGTAGAGAATCATTGACTGGCTCAAAGTTCCATCTTGAATGCTCTTCATAAGAATAGATAAATTGATAAGTAGCCACCCCATCATTCCAGCTCTAACAAAAAAAAATCTGCACATTTGATAATCCATTAAATTATAACAAAATGTCAGATTGATTTTGGTCATCCATTCATTAAATTCTTGAATGTCAATAAACCTTGCAGGGAAAACTGAGTCAAGATTCAAAAGGAAAAGAAGAGATCAATCTACAGATCATATAACCACAGTTTGGTATTCAGAATAATCATGAAGGTATTCTAGATGAGATACAACTTTCATTGGCAGGTTGGGACAAGAAGTATCATTCATAGTAAGTTTATAAATCACAATTAAAACAGTCAAGTTAAATGAGAAAAAGAAAATACATCTTTCAGTGGCAAGAGATGGGGAATCAAAATATATTTTTAACATGGCTTAAATTAAAAACAGTCATGTGAAATGAGAACAAGCAAGAAATTTGGGAAAATCACATACTTGAGGTCAATACCCATGAAGTGAGGATTTAGCTGTATTCCAAACCACCTATCAAATAAAAACAAAACAAATATCATCAAGAGTAATCATAGAAAAGTAATTCCTTCTGGGGAGCAAAGTTGACCATATTACTAATTGCACGCCACTACTTAGAACATAGAAAATGCAAAACACACAGCTACTTACATATTAAATACGCCTTAAATTAAATATGTTATGTAACACTTAATATAACCTCTTGAAGACCATCAAATTTTGTAGTGGTGCTGAGGGTCAGGGAAATGCAATAGAAGAGAATATTGGTCGTAGAACCCACTGCATATGCATATTCCTTCTGCCATCTCCCAGTTGTTTAAGGAGTTGAAAAGTAATATATGATGCTTCCAACATCAAAATTATGGCCCCACTTTTTTAATTGAAATAGTCAGTAGTTAAAGTCATCTTAATTTAGAACATACCAATCATGTATCAGGTTCCCACTGATATGAGGTTTTAGAGATGAACCTTTACTTTTTGACTTGCAACCAGAAAAATACAGTACCAGGGTCACCTGCCATTTATATGCATGCAGAAGATCAACAAAACTGACAACCAAAAGGGAATAAAATTATCATGCCATGCTGAATAGTAAGAACATCATAAATGATAATTCAAATAAACCATCTTATGTCAAAATTGTAAGGGAATAACCATAGGTAGAAGAGATTGAACACTAACTGTAGGAAGAAGGTATTGATGTCCAAATATTGGTCATATCATTTCTTTTCATTAATTAAGTTTAAAAAGGGATCAAATGGAATAGTTCAATTAAACAGGTAAAGGAATGTCACAGAAAACTTCCGACAAACAATTTGAAAACACCACACTCTAACTGGTATTACTTAAAAATTGGTACTAATGGAGCCCAATGGAGTTAGTGGCCAACTAATTTGTTCAACATATACTAGTTTAGCATCAAAAAGTAACATTCAAATTAGCAGTTAAGTTGTGAACAAAATGCTAATCTCGGGAAGAGACATTAATCCAAAGAATACATGACACTTAAAGTATTTAAATAGACAAAGATGACAGGTAACAAATTAGACAAAACTACAGGCACGTTCAGTTTCACAGGTGCTTTTGGGTGCTATCTAATGAAAATTAGAGTTTCAACTCGATAATAAAAGTTCTTATTAAAGGTCAACATACATTACTGATATGAAAATTCAATTCTGATTGGATAAAAATACCAAAAACACTTATGGAACTGCATGTATGTTCAGTCCAATAAATTATCAGATGCCAAACTTTCACACTCCAAATATGAACTCTAAGCTTACATACAAGAAAACTAAAGAGAAACGTTGTGGACAGCAACTCAAGTCCTCTGTCTGATATGGCCTGCAAGAATTACCAGAAAAGCACATTAAACATCTTAACCTCAATCTTCATGAAAGAAGCTGAACAATCTAATCCGTCTTACATTTCATGAGTTCACACAAATGCGTCTAATAAAAGTAGACAAAACAGACAAATTCAGGGAACACATACAGTGGGAGACACAAAACTCATCTTGCCACCGATCCCAAGTAGCGCAACCAACAGAAGAAGCGAGAGCAGACCTGAGAAAATGAAATCATAGTCAAAACCCCCAAAACACTTTTTCTTATTTATATATATATATATATATATATATATATATATATATATATATATATATA
>Ga0099824_1000545_pt1 | contig 45642 bp, 15 predicted proteins | sample SiratrowhiteBW_FD_76837 | JGI IMG/M metagenome (GOLD analysis project Ga0099824, IMG submission 76837) | Root nodule microbial communities of legume samples collected from California, USA - Siratro white BW | ecosystem: Host-associated > Plants > Roots > Nodule | place: USA: California... | reverse complement strand
TATCTTTTTTATTAGTTTAGATTTTTTTTTTTATTTTTTTTTTCTTTATAACAAGTATCAACTACCGTTATGCCATGTTATCCTCTTTTGTATAATTTCTTTGAACGGAGTTCTTTTCATATGTTTTCTAACATGAATTTAGTCTGTTGCTTATATTTTTTTTATTTTTTTTACTTGATTGTTTCATGTGATTTGACATTTGATTATTAAATTCTAAAGTGTCTATTTATTTATTTTATTTTTTTTTTTTTTTTTTTCAGTTATGGATACTGTGTTTGTGTTTTTTGCAGTTACAGAATAAGCAAGTGGTGATCTTGTTCCTCTTATAAAGCTAATTCCTTCTGTGGTGAACTTGTTCTTTCTATGGGTTGAACTCTTTCTAATTTTTTTTTTCTCTCTTTACCTGTTATAGATGACATTATTGTTCAGGAAAATTATAGTATGTATAATGTTTTAGATAAGTCATAAGATCATGGGAGAGATATAGATGAAAACTTTTGCAAATTGATAATATTGCTCTCGTTCACAAGAAATATAGTTTGGTTTCTAAGAGTTGGGTGGACATGTTAGATTATGAGACTTCTAGCTTGAATTATGACACTTCTAAAACTATTGGAAAAAAACTTCTGAATTAGTTTATCAAGGTATTGGAGTTAAGTTTAATACCAGAATTAAGTTTAATACCACTATTATTGTAGGATCCTGTCTTGTGAGACTGCAACCAGATGCTATGTTGGAATGTGTAGGCTTCTTAACCTCTTTCTAAGTTTTTATGGAGAAATATATACTGATTTCTAAGTACTAGAAAGGTCAGACAAAGTAAAGGAAGAATCGAATATTCAACTTTTTAAGAAACTTAGAGAGATTAAGAAAGAGAGTTGTTAAAAAGTTTATTAAAATTGATACTTAAAAAAGAAATTCATATTTAAATTTCTTTCTTTTGTTATTTTGTTTTTTAAACATATAGACCTTCTCTTTTAGTAATTTCTTTTATTTTGTTCTTTTAGTTTTTCTATATTACTTTTATTAGTTGATTTGGTAGTTTGTTTTAATTTTTTTTCATGAGTTTGGTTATTTTTATGGTCTTGTTTTTTTTATTTTCTTTTTAATAAATCTCAAATGTAAGTGCGTCTGTAATTAATTTATTTTGTATAGTACCCTCCTAAGGATAAATGAAAATAAATTATTTTTATAAATATATACATGAGTCCGTTAAGTATGAATTATCAATTATAGGGTCAGTTTACATATTTCAATAATGGTATAAAAACAACTTTAAACGATTAACTATGATAGGGACTCCCAATTCCTAATTTACAAATATCCACATCAGTCAAAAGTACTCTTCTCATTTTAGCAATCAAATTCATGATATAGTTTTTCAAAGAAAAGCTTAACATCCAACAAAAGTACTACTAGGTCACACTCCTCCTTTACAAATGCTTACACTATATTTTTACTTTATCCTTGTTTTTTTTTAATAAACTTAGTAGTATTTAATATTGATTATTCTTACTAAATATAAAGAAAATATATTTTTGAGTATATGTATAGGTATTTTTATTACATTAAAATAATATAATTTTAAAAATTAAAATTTTATAAAGATGATATTAAAATAATAGCAATTAAAAACGTATCTATATTTTTATCACATTAAAATAATATAATTCTATAAAAATTATATTAAAAATATTAAAATGATAAAGATTAAAACTATATAATTTTGTGAAATAATATATGTGATAATTACTTTTTAAATAAAAGAGTTATATATTTATTTTTTAATAGAAATAAGTTATTTAATTATTCATTTTATTGAATAAATAAATTACTTTTATTTATTAAAAGATAAAATTATCTAATTAAAAATGTGATCTTTATATAATAGTATAGCCAATATAATATTAAAATGATATATGGGGTAGTTATTTTATAAATGAAGAGGTTATATATAATTATATTTTAGTAAATATATATTTTTTAATTATTTATTTTATTAAATAAAAAAGAGTTTTTAGTAATTAAAGAAACAAAGTTTTAATTAAAAATTAATATTAAAATATAAAAATAAATTATTACTTTTTAAATATATAAAAGCATGAAGCAACTTTTTTTTACCACTAATATATATAAAAGTTGTAACATGACTCATGGCCATATTTACGTTCACGTGGGTCCACGTTGCTCTTTATTTATTTGATATTTGACACGTCCAAATCTTGAAGGTCCCTCCACTTAACTGTATCTCAAATCAATTTACACACCTTTTCTCAAATTAATTTTTTAATATATCACATTTCATATTATTAGTGCAAAGATAATTAATTTTTATTAGTTGATTTTTAGTGTGATCCTTTTCTTTTTTAGAATATTTAAATATAAAATTATACTATTCTAAGTTTGATATTTTTTAAATATAATGAGATTTTTTAAATATAATTAATGTATGATTTTTTAAATATAGCATATATAACTCCAAAAAAAACCCTAAGGCACTATTTCATGTGCAATTCAATGCCAAGTACAAACTGATTTGCCTTTTGACATCTGTTATGAATAATTGTAATTAATTATAATAAATGATAGTTTTACAAAGACAGTCTACCAGCATTGCATGGCTGGTCCAATAACCTTAATTAAATTGTATAGAAACTAAGTAAACAGGCTCTAGATTAGTTTATGATGAATTTATTAATTATTTTAACTAATGCTCACTTTTTTAAGTATATATATAATATGAGACACCCTTAGTATATCACACAAAATATGGTATTTTATCTATTTACTTATGAAAAATGGAAGAAAGAGTAAAATAATTTGTTATAATGAAAGACGGCGGAGAAGGAAGCATGAGGAGTATCCCAAAACCTGGATGGGATAGGATAGGATGCAAACCAAACACGAGACCATAGAATACGGTATATATCTCTCATCTCATTCTAAGGCATCACGTCACTTGATGTTGGAAGAAATATTGCTTTCTTACCAGTTTTTCTGATATTTATGCATGCTATGCTTGTGGCTATTAATTTTTTCATTCTTTTTCCTAAATCCACACCATATATCCAATCACCAACTCTTCTTCTTTGGACTTTTATTCTTCTTAAAATAATATTATTTTCTAAATATATTAAATTAAATTAATTACTGAAAATAAAAAATTTGAAAATTAAAAATATGATAATTAATATCTGAGAAATGAAAATCAATCTATATTTTTTATAACCACTTAATATATTCAAGAAAAAAAAATCAAATCCTGAAATATATTTTCATTTTTTATAAGTAACAAAAATAAGATAAAAAGATATTCTATTACAAAAATCAGACCATTATTTTTTATAATTACCTAATGCATTAAAAAATAAAGTTATGATTATTTTTTAAAATAATTATTTTATTTTAGCATAAATTTATGAATTAATTGAGAAAATTACTATAATAAGTCAGAGAGATATAATGTTAAAAAATATATTCAAATATGCTACTTTTGCCAATATTCTAAATTAAAATATTAATATAACATTGGTGACAATTTGCATCACATCATTATTTTTATTAAATATGAGTACTCATGGCCGAATTTAAATATTTTATTTTGAATGAATAAAATTTCAAAAATAATAAAATTAAAGATATATCTAGAAATCATCGCATTATAATATATCATATCATATTAACAAAATTTGCTCCAGACTTAGTTAAAAAGAAATTTAAATTAAGCTATGTAAAAATAACATAAATTTAAAATATATTAATTTAGAAAACTATTGTATTTTATACTAATTAGAGATGTTTAAAACGGAAAATATCTAAAAAAAAAACTCAGAAACCAATATAAAAATTTAGTAATTGTATTATAATAAAAAATGGATTTTTTTTTCTATATTTAAACTGTTTGACTTAATTTTCCGTTTGATACTTCATGTCAAAACTCAACTTAAATAAATTATTTAAAAATTACTATATTATTTATTATTTCATTCACGTCTGAGAAAAAAAAATCAATTCAGTGTATGACTTAGTATATATCTCTAAATATGTGGTATAAAATTAATTTAATATGTTTAAAATAACTTTTTAATTAACGATAAATAATAATTATATGAGACAATTGAGACTTTATGTAGAAAAGTATATACATAAAAGAAAAGAAAAAAGAAATAAATTTTAAACATTGATTTTAGAAGTATTTCTCATAAACTCTAAACCCTAAATAAATAAATTATATGATACCACCTTGCTTTTACCAGTATTTCTCTTATTTTAAACATTGTGATATCCGTAATTCAAGTGCTTCAACTACATTACTAATATTATAATAATTCTATGCAAAACAAACCATCAAACTTCTCCATCTTGTACAGTAAATATTGTGTATGGAGTTTAAAAAAATCTTTTCCGCATACATTAATTTGTATATTGTATTTTTAAGAAGTTAAACCTCTACTTTTGCTTCTTGTTTAAATAAAACTTCTCTACAAAGTGATACAATTTAAACTTTTTGTGATTGTGTATTGTCATCTCTCCAACATGTGATGACCAGGTATGTTTTGAATTAAGGACCACATAACATCCTTATCTTAATTGAAGGATTGAATCAATGTATGTCCAAATGTCCATGTAGTAAATTAACAAGGGAAACAATAGGAGTATTTGATTCTCCAATATACCCACTATTACTTAAGTAATATGGCTTCTTAAATTTATAATGAAATTTATTCAATCATATTGTGAACAAATTATTCCAAATTCCTCTGTTTTATGACTATATTTGTCCTCTATCTGTTTTATTATGACATACCTCATAAGAAAAAAATTGTTATTTATGATACTTTATTATTTGAGATATATAATGTAACAATTCAATATCTGATGTTGAGCCTTTGATTATGTGTTGCTTATTTTATATATGAACCAACAACAAGTTTATTTTTTTATGTTTATTGTATAGGTTTTGGACAGATATATTAGTCAGGACAAGAGAAAATTGTCCTTAAGATATACTTTTAATCTACGGTAGAGACTCATCATCATTCCTATTATTCCATATTTCTCTCACTAATATCATCCACATTATTTTTCATATTATATTTTCATTTGCACTCACCCCTGGTAGAAAGAACTATAGAAAATGATTTATAGTTATGTTATGTGTAACTATTTTAAGACCTAACCATTTATGACATATATTACATGCCATGTAGATATTTTACATTTCAGAATAAATGTTGAATAAATTTTTTTTTTTTTAACTTAGTACACATAGATACAAGTGATTAGAACTCTCCTTGACTCCAAATTATCCCTAATTACTATTCTATTTAAGATAAGGATGTTTAACATTTAATATCTCACATGCTTTCCATATTAGAGTGGAAATGTATTGGAAGAGGACTGACTTAGTTAAAACAACCGCTTTAGGCATTAAAATTTCAAAGGTCTTAAAAAATTTAATATTAATACATTATTATAAAATTAAAAAATATTTAATTTTAAATTACACTTCAAAATCATTTTTAATTAAAGATTTAGAATATCTCAAGTGACTTTAAGTTTATGCAGATACTATAAATATTCTTTAATGACTTTAAATTTATATTGATATTATAAATATTATTTAATAAATAATAATTTTGAAACTTTTTTATAATAAATTAATAGTAGTTCTTAAAAAAAATTGAATAGTCAAAGAATTCTGAATATTAAAATTTTTTAATTTTCTATCTCTTTTTACTATTCCATTATATTTACATCATTTGTTTATATGTCCTTTCATTATCTAACTTTTCACTTATCTCCTTCCTTTATTTGACTTCTTTACTTATCTCTTTCCTGACTTCTTTACTTGTTTTTTTCCTTTATCTAACTTCTTTACTTATCTCATTCCTTTCTTAGACTCTTTCATTCATTCTTCTTATTCTTGTTTCAATTTAAGTGTTTGATTATCATTAGGTCATTATCTAATTCCAAATTTGTTTTATCATTCTATATTATTTGTTTTATCATTCTATATTGTGCATTATCTGTGTGTCTCTATTTGGAGACTTGGAGCGGTAGATTGAGGATTTGGAGTTTGTGTTCATTTGTGCTCCATGTGAGTGTATCAATAACATGTAAAAATAATATTAGATTGATCTCAAAATTATTTTATTTTTTTTATTATCACTTAATTAATTTTGAAATAATTTGAGCAAATTCAAGGAATAGCATTACAAATTTAGAATTTATAAATTACATTTAAACATGACTGAAAGATAGGAGGAGACTTGAAACTTTAAGACAAGATTATAACTTATATTTAGTGTTGTTGGGAGAATCCGAGTACATTACTCATGACTCCTCACTTGTACCGCCGTGGGACACGCTTGCCTGACAAGGTCAAACTGTACTCGTCCAGGCCGCAAACCAACATGGGGGAGATCTCACAAGAATGAGAACTGAGCCAAACCACATAAAGGAACGACACCACCTTCAACCCAAAACCTTAAGGCGTTGGGTTTGCGGGTCTTCTTTCTTATATGTTGCTCAACTTTCTCATTCTTACCCAATGTAGGACTTAGACTCACACTTGAATACCTAACAATCTCCCTCTCAAGTGTGAGTCTCTCCTCCACATTGATACACTCCCCCTCGAGTGGAAGCAATTCTCAACCCGAGTACGTTACTCATGACTTGTACCGCCGTTCACACACTTATACGGGACACGTGACACGTTTGCCTGAAATCACCATCAGGAAGGCAAGACTTTCGATACAGGGTCAAACTGTACTCGCCCAGGCCGCAAATCAACGACTCTGATACCACTTGTTGAGAGAATCCGAGGGGGAAACACGGGGGAGATCTCACAAGAATGAGAACTGAGCCAAACCACATAAGGGAATGACACCACCTTCAACCCAAAACCTTAAGGCGTTGGGTTTGTGGGTCTTCTTTCTTATATGTTGCTCAACTTTCTCATTCATACCCAATGTGAGACTTAGACTCACACTTGATTCATACCCAATGTGGGACTTAGACTCACACTTGAATACCTAACAAGTGTTATATATATATATATATATATATATATTATAGTTTATATGTTTATATAAAAATATACAAATATATCAACTAGAAGATATGAATCAGGTTATTAAAAACTTCAAAAAAAAAGTAGAATTGTTAGATCACAAAAATAGACTATGAATAAATTTATAAAAATAAAAAAAATAATTAGTGATGAGTCATTATTTTCTCCTATTTATTTATCTTTATGTATTTATTTTTATTAGTGATTTGTGTTTAACTGCCTATTATCTCCTCAATTTCACTATTTTGGCTTCATTCATATTTACCATAAATTTGTAATTTTATTTAATTTGGATTTTCTGAGCTAATTTTATTATTATTTTCAGGGCAACTTTGAAATTTTAGTGGGCTTGGAAATAAATCCTAAAATTGAAGTGAAACTATCATATTATCTGTTTTTACTTCTTTTAATTCTTATTTTCAGTTTTTATTCGTTGGACCAAAATTGAGTAAAGTTGGGCTCATTAGGTTTAGTGTGGAGCGCTTATCTAGGCCTAGCCGCTTGTTACCGAGGAGGAGGCGAACAGAGAAGTATACAGTTTTTTATTCTCTACTTTTGGGTCGGATTTTTTATTAACTGCTTTTGGTTCTCTCTTTCTGTAAAAACTAGTTTTGTATTTATTTTATTTTCTCTACAATTACCTTTTGTTTTTATTTTAATTCAATTTCACTTTTTTTATTTTAATTCAATTTTGTTTCTTATTTTAATTTCGTTTTGCCTTTAATCTCTATTTGCTTTATTCAATTTTAATGAAAAACTAATTTATAAGATTATCCTTTTGTTTTAGATTGTGATGAAGCTTTGAGGTTGTTGTTGTGTTATTTTTGTTCTCTTCGTCTTTTAACTCTTCATCATTTTATTTGATTTTATTTGTGTGCTTAATGTTTTAGTTTATATGAATTTCATGTCTGTGCATGCTTAATGGATTGGGATTGAATGAATGATGTATGTAAATGCTTAATTTGCATAAGAAAAATTTGTGTTAATTATCACTTAGTTAAATTAATTCATGTTGGAATTAAGGTTTAATAAGTTAAGCATAGAATTTCTGTATCTGTGATAAGATAAGCGGACTGCAATCTAATCTAATCAAGAGGGTAATTTAATTCAGTAAACAAAATATAATTCTGTTGATGATTTTTATTTTATTAAATTCAGTTATTTCACGACCCCCATTTTCCTAGGTCCTTGGGAGACGACCTAGGAGTCACATCCTAGTACTGCAACATCAATTAGAAAATACTGATGTGTGTTCTTTGAATGCCTAAACCTTGAAAAATATTTAAAAGTTATAATTTATTGGATCTTGATGACTTAGATTTTATTTTCAGAATTAAATATATTAAAAGAGATTATAGGATGGAAAAATGATAAACCAATTCACACTCTTAATTACATAAAAAAATAATTTCTTTTACATGGATATATAACATATAGAATAATATTAACAATTCCAGTATATATCAGTATAAGTTGCTTTAGCTGAAAAAAGTTATTCAAAACTTAAACTAATAAAATCTTATTTAAAATGAACAATGTCTCAACAAAAATTACACTAATTAGTTTTATTTTTTATTGGAAAGGATATTTTAAATAAAATTAATTATTTAATAAATAATTTTGCATAAAAAAAATTAAAAAATAATTTTTAAATATCTTAAAGGTTATAATTTATTGGATCTTGATGACTTAGATTTATTTTCAGAATTAAATATCTTAAAGGAGATTATAGGATTGGAAAATGATAAACCAATTTACACTCTTAATTATATAAAAAAGAATAATTTCTTTTACATGGATATATAGCATATAGAATAATATTAACAATTCTAGTATCAGTATAAGTTGCTTTAGCTGAAAAGAGTTATTCAAAACTTAAACTAATAAAATCTTACTTAAAATGAACAATGTCTTAACAAAAATTGCACCAATTAGCTTTATTTTCTATTGAAAATGAAATTTTAAATAAAATTAATTATTTAATAAATAATTTTGCATCATAAAAAATTTAAAACATAATTTTTAAATATCTTAAAGGTTATAATTTATTGGATCTTGATGTTAGATTTATTTTCAGAATTAAATATCTTAAAGAAGATTATAAGATTGAAAAATGATAAACCAATTCACACTCTTAATTATATAAAAAAGAATATTTTCTTTTACATGGATATATAACATATAGAATAATATTAACAATTCTAGTATCAGTATAAGTTGCTTTAGTTGAAAAGCGTTATTCAAAACTTAAACTAATAAAATCTTATTTAAAATGAACAATGTCTCAACAAAAATTACACCAATTAGTTTTATTTTATATTGAAAATGATATTTTAAATAAAATTAATTATTTAATAAATAATTTTACATCACAAAAAATTTATAAAATAATTTTTAAATAAAAATATTATAATTTTAATTATTTTATTAATTTAAAAAATGTCTCACTTTTTAAATTTGCTTTAATACTTTCTTGAGTCTCCAAAATGGAGGAGTTGGTGATGTGAATATTACACGTTAGTCTTGGAGGAAAAAAACTACAATATTTAACTGAAGGAACTATATAAATAATACAAAGTAACTCATTTTTATATTTTTGTTTAAAATTTCATATAATATTTGCCAAATATAGATGTGCGCATGAAGTTTGTTAGGATTTTGAGAGATAAATCTCAAAGGTTATCTAATATTTATGCATGTCACAATATATAAACACAACATAAACATATTTATCCTGTTTTCTTTTATTGTGAAGGATAAAAACTCCTACTTTTATATTTTATTCTAGTTAATTTGATATTATAAAAAAATAAAAAAATCATTAATATGTATAAATATTTTTTTAATATCATATATAATATTGAATAAAATAAATCTTTAATTATATAATGAAGTAGGGATGAAATGAAATTACTCATCATAATATTACACTGCCAAAAAGATAAGATTCATATATTGATAAAAAAAAACTATACAACAAAATCACGTCACTGATCCAAACCAAAAAAGAAAACATATTATATTATTTTCTCATTGTTATAAATTAAAATCTAATTCACTTCATAAATTAGTCGTTTTACATGTAAGAATGAAACAAGATAATTACGAAATTAAAAAAAGAATCTTTCTGCCTAAAAGTTGAAACCATAAACTGACATTTAATATTTTTCATGTTATTTTATGTTCTTATTTTTATTTTTTTCTTGTAAATTTAAAATAAATAAAAATATTAATTGAGAGAGAGAGAGAGAGAGTAGGGATTTTGGATAATAAAAAACCTTTTAGGTCTTAATATTTTCTCATTTCTTATGATAATAACTAAAGCAACAAAACAAAGCATGCATTTATAGTATAGAGATCTAACATGTATGATATCAGAGATTTATAATAAGTGTTAAATAAAGATAGACACCACTAAGATATGAATAAAAGACTAATATATTTGAAAAACATAGAATGCAACACAATGTGTCTGATTTTGTCATGATTAAACAAGGATAGTGTTTAGTTCATCATGGTTGTGGCAAGGAAAGTGGAGGTTTTAATCTATCTAAAACCTTGAAGTATTGTTAAACCTAAAATAAACAACTTTGAATTTCAAAGTTTTGATTAATGAAAAAAAATATAAACTTTTATCTTAATTAAAATAAAACCATTTATATTAGGCAAAGTCTAAACATATTGTATTTATAAGTATTATAATTTAGTTAGACCTATAATTTGTTGTATGATTTATTATACCTGTATTAAGTTTCTCTTACTTATATTTAACAAAAACAAAAATTAATGCACTAAATTTATTTATTTTATTTGCAAAGATTTTCTTTATAAAGGAAAGTGCATCTATAATACCTTTTGGACCAAAGTCTTAATCATTAAAGGAAAAATTAATTAAAAAGTCACACTATAAAAGAAAAAAGTAATGTCACATCTATTTTTTGTTAAAAATTTTGCATGAATGTTTTTCTAATAATAATTTTTTAGTAAATATATGCTGTAAAATTTGAAATAAATATTTCAATACTATCCTCTAATTAAATTATTATTTTCTATTTTATTTCACTTTAATTCAATTTTGATAGTATTATAAGGTATCACATATATAAGAGTTGTTAGATTTTCTAAAAACTTTGATAATTTAAAATTGTAATAAGATTATGTAATCATAATAAGATTGTGCTGGTACCAAAAGAAGAGAGGAGTTATTGTGTACTATGATTTGGGAGGAACCTATGCTATTTGTTTTTGGCAAGTTCTCCGAGTGATTTCTAGTTTTGTTGAAAAATCTTTTAAAATTCAAAGTCAAAGTTTGGCTTAAAAACTTGAAAAGAGAAAAAAAATCAGCAGTAATTTTATGATGATTATTAGTTTACAAAAAATGTATTATTATTTTATTTTTTTAAAAATGAACTTTTTAAAATAAAATAAAATATAACAATACCATAAAACAATGGAATGACGGGAATAAATTTGTTGGATTGAAGAAAATTAAAACAAAAAAAATATGTAAAAAAATATATATTTGACTAAGAAAAAATATATGTGAGAGGACAACTTTTTTTTATTTTATTTAAATATTTTCAAATAATTATTTTTAATATATTTCCAGTAGGGGACCATTAACCTTTTTGACTTTGAATAGTTTCCTACACCACGTTTTAGCCATTGATGCCGTCTTTCATAGCTAGATCAACGGTTCCAAGTTCAAGGTATATTGAGACAGCCAAACTTGGAAGGACCATGAAATTCCTCTCCCCAAATATAACACACTGAAACATTCTCAAGTTTGATGTCATAGGTAGGATGAGATGCATGATGGTTGATGGTAACATGCAGATGACATCATTATGGATGGGATGTGATGGATTATGGATGACATGAAATGCGTTGGTTTGGGTATCGTTATTTGACGGAAAAGTAGTGTTATGTTAGTGAGTAAACAGACAGGTATAACCGCCGTTTAAGGGCTTATAATAATGCTATGAACATAAAGCTTATCAAGTGACAGTTGGATGATCCTCGCCTTAGCTTCTACAAAAGAAGATTCTTTCACACACGTCACAAACTAAACAAAACATATAATGTCTTCTCAAACACTCCGTTTTATGCCGTAAATATTTGTATCAAGTGTTCAGGGTTAAAATTATGATAACACCGTTATCTATTAAACATGTGTCAACTTTAATTTATTCTAAAATACTAATAAAACTAAATTATTTAAGTTGTTGCTATATTACTAACATATCGTGCAATAATTTAAATAAGTGTATAAAAATAATTTAATAATCAATACAACTGAAAGTAATTATGCTTTTGGTAATAAAGTCAAAAGATGTTCTCTAGTTGTTTTAACAAAGGTATAATGTTCGACATTTGTTACTTTAACTATTAAGTAAAAAGTAAAAAATTATGAGATTTAGTCAAGTGAATTGTTGTTATTTTGTTGAATTTGAGTAGTAAATTCAAATTAACCTAAATGATGCAGAATTGTATTGAATTTAGAATTTAGTAGGAAAAAATATGTGTAAGAGTCAAGTGTGATGATCAATAATAACCAATAAATGTACAGGAAAATTTCTAGAATTAATTCACCTTTGAGAAAATAGTATTATTTTAATTTTAGGTCGAAAACATAACTCACAAAATAACATTGATGTAAAGGAAACTGCAAAACAATGTTAAAATTTAAAATACCATTTTATAATCATATACCCAAAACTTTAAATATGTATTGTTATAAGTACAATATTAGTAACTGTAGAACCATTTTAGAGAAAATTGTGCAGCTTTTTTAAATAATATATATTTAAATAGTTAAAGTATCTTTTACATACAGAAAGTGAATTTAATTTAAAAAAGAACTTAGATATCATATTCAATTGTAGGATCAACTTTTTAAATTATTATTTTTTGGAAAAAAATAAGTAACTAATTAAAAAATAATGTTTATAATAGTGTTAGTATATTTTCAATATTACAATCACAGTTTATATATATATATATATATATATATAATTTATAAAATATTTGATACTTAAATTAAAATAAAATAAAGCATATTTGAACTAAAATATCAAGAAAAATTAATACTATATTATTACTATTATTAAAATTGTAATTTTATTACAATGCCATTTATTAACATATTTAATATTTTAATAAAATAAAATTGAAAAATAATGGAATGATATATACATATATAATTTATTATTTAAATTTATGTTGAATTATTAATTTTAAAATTTGATAGAATAAATGTAACATAGGAGTTTATAAAGATAAATTTAAATAAATAAATAAAATATTTTAAAAAAATACAATATAAGCACTCACTCTTTATTTCGTTAGAATTCTACCTCAAATTTTGGTTTTAAGATTTGTTGTGTTGTTCTGAAGAGGTAAGTCAATCATTCTTTATTAAGATTTTTTTTATTTTTTTTTTGCTTTTAAGTGTTTTGTTAAGGGTCAACATTGTTAGTGTAGGATCAAATTTAGGAAAGAGAGATTTGCTTACAAGTACATCTGGATAAAGGAATTGATATTAACATTTATTTAATGAAATGATTATTTAGATATGTGAAAAATGTTATTATTGAATTAATATGCATGTGAAATAATAACTTTATCTTTATATCAAAATGATGAAATAATGTAAAGGTTATGTGAAAATATTGGTTAGTAAGATATTTTTATTAAGGTAGTTGGTGATTTATAAACTATTCATTCATAATATTGATATGATTTTTATAAATTTATTATTTGTTGTTAAAAAATGTTAACTTTGGGATTGATATTGGTCAAACAGTTACATATATTTAAGTAGTGACATACAAGTTCCTGTTAGGAATCTAAGTGAGTCTGAGTCTCACATTTAATGAAAATGAGAAAGTTAAGTAATATATAAGAAAAAGGATCCATAAACCTATTCTCTTAAAAGTTTTGGGTCATTTAAAGTTTTGGGTTAAAGATGACGTCTCTCTTATATATCTTTGATCCATTTCTCTTTCTTGTGAGATCTCTCTAATTATGATTCACAATTGGATTCTCAAGATCAAATACTTAAAAGTTGAATTATAAATAAACTGAAACATCATAAGATGTTCAAGTAAAGAAGTCTTTATTATATGATATTAATTATATATTTATATTATTATATATAATTAATGAAAGAGATGCATGAAAGAGATGTATAGACATCATGGATGATAAATGGACGCATTAGTGCAACACATGTTAAAATATATGTGATATATTGTTCTTCATTAATATTATTCTTTATAAGTGTGTTACTATTTTAGATGTGTAGTGAAAATATCTAACCCGGTATTGTAATTTCAAAAATTATAATATTATATTTTATTAAGAAAATAAGATATCTCATGAATAGTTTCAAAAATTATAATATTATATCTTATTAAGAAAATAAGATATCTTATCAATTTTTACATTAAGCAGTTCGATAACAAATGTATAAAATATATAATAAAAAAAGATAAATTTTCGTTTTATTTATAATACCTAAGCGATGACAGTGGGATAAAATAATGTATAAACGTTGTATGATGATTATTATTATTTTAAATTAACCCACGTTTACATGCACGTTTATAAACTGTTATGATATATGATAAGAGAGCAGTTGATATTGTAATTACAGGAGCAAAACCAGGTATCACAGAGTATTATGTTTTATTTAATTAAAAATATCATATATATTCTTTTGAAGATTTTATATTTTATATTTCAAATCATCTATTATATATATATATATATATATATATATATATATATATATATATATATATATATATTAGATTAGGTAAAGTATGTATGTGTATATTATTATATTTATTGACTAATATATTGATATTAGATGAGACATTACAATAATAATATGCTATAGAATTTTAATTTAACTGAATTCATATAATTTAATTTTTTATGTAAACTTGTTAAAATTATAATATTTAATTATCTTTAGTATATAAGAAATGGATTGGAAAAAAAATAGAGGTAGGAAAAATAAAAAAAAAAAACTTGAAAATAGGTACAATTTATTCATATTTGGTTGAGTGGAAAGAGCAATGAAATATCAGGAAAAAAAAAAAATGATACTTGACGGAACTTTCTCACAAAAAGAGAATAAATTCTTACTATTCATGACACTATTAAAATAACTTACTGTTTTTCTAGTTTTGTAACATTGTGTATCTATTGTTAGGACAGATAAAATAGATCTATTTCTAGATGAATTAAACTATTATAAACCGCACTTAAAAAAAGTTTATTGGATAATGACCCAAATTACTTGAACATGCTTTTAAACTTTTCTTAGTAAACATCTTTTCAAACATGTTTTTATATTTTCAATCTCAAAAATAAAGTCTAGTAATTTTAACTGCTTAATTTAAGATCAATTTAATATTTGAAAACTAAATTAAAAAAATAGTTCAAGTTTCCATTTGACAGAGTTCAATTTTTCAGTACAGTGGTAAGCCATCATAAATTTGGTGATGGTGATTAATTTAAATGACCCTGAAAGCAATAGCAATTTTTTTCCTTTTCCACAAGGAGATGCTTGGGTCATGTAGAAAAACTTGATGATGGATACACACATTTTGATATAGTATTGTAATTGTACAGTCTTTCTTAGTTATTAATATACAAGAGTGCTGCATCTTCTATTTTTGGAACATTGTGAGCCCGATATAGTTTGCCATGGATACTCCCTCTATAGAGGGGAATAAGAGCCATTGTACAAATCTAATGGCCATGATGAGTTTTTATGTGCTAATTTCATATAATTGAATTGTCTTACTTTTCTTTATTTCTAATTAAAAAAATTTATAATTTTATTTTCACTTATTTATCTTTCATTTATTTCAAACCAAACAACTTAAACTTGATTTTTATTTTTTATTTTCTTTTTTCACGTACCCCTTTTCTATCTTTCTTTTCTTTCTAACGCACACATACACAAATTGTACTCGTATTATAGATCTTGACTCAACTAAACTCAAGATGAGTTGAATCAAGTTAAAATCAAAGTGTCAAACTCATTATTTTTTTTATTAATTTCTTTTAAAATGTTTAATAGTCTTTTTATCTTTCTATATTAGTTAAGTTTCTAAATTTAATCTCGTTATTAAAGGATCTAACTTTAATCTCAATTTTATTTAAAAATAGTGAAGTCATTCTATTAAATTAAGATTAACATCTATATATTTACATCGTGATAACATGTCACATTAACTTGATGAGATGAGACAATAAACAAGATACATTTCTAAAATACATTTTTAAAAGATAAAATAAAGAAGAAAACTTAATTACTTTTCTTCCAAACTTCTTGCCAAATTACTATAATTTTTTCACAAACTTACTATTAATTAGTCCATAATATCTTTATAATCTTTATCCACCCATTTATTATATTTTTTTATCTATTCGTATATTAAGTTTGTTTTTCTTTATATTTTACTATAACTTAAAACTTTATGCTACTCACTTAGATATCAAAGTTCTTTTTATACGTGGTTCAACTGTCAAATGTTAGCAAAAACATGCCAAAGTGTTAGAAAAAGATTACTTCAATGTTCATTACAGAAGATTGATTATGGTGGAGATTTATTTGTTGTACAGTCTATCACACGTCAAGTGATATCTTTCTTTATTTTTTATTTGTAATTTTAATCTAAATCTGTGCATCAATGTTTGGTGTATATAATAGGTAATTAAGTATTTTCATTACCTCTTTTAAAAATATTCTTGAAAGGCGTTTCAAAAAGTGATTTTGTCTTGATATAGTTACATAAGCATTTTTTTATAATTGGATGAAAAATCTAGCTCAGGTTTTTTTTGATTAACTGAATGTAGACCTGAGAAAAATTAAACAGATATAAAAGTTATTGTGTATTATTGAGTTTTTACTTTTGGTTATATTAAATGATAGTGTTATTACAGTGTTCTTGGTGTTCATAAAATCACTGCACTTAAAGTTATTTTATTATTAACAATTTTGATAAAAAAAAATTTGATTTTTTTTAAAGATCATCTTTTGAATCAATTCACCCCTTCTTGATTGTGTTTTTAGTGATTCTTTATTTTATATTAAGGAAAAATTCATTATTAATTACATATAAATACTTTCTTACTTTTAATGATAACAACCTCTCAATATTTTATAAAATTAATAATGTCAAATGTATTTTGTCACAATCGAGATTACGACCAGAAGAAAGAAAAAAAAAACTGTTTTCTGAAAAACAAAAGAGAAGTCACAATCATAGTTTATTATATTATTATAAAAGAACTAAAGATAAGGCAGTGGAGTATTTGAAATCAGATTAAGAGTCTGAGAGTCGATAGATGCTAGCACCCTATAACACATTTTCTAAGACAATATCTTTAATTAAATGAGTGAAACAAGTGTTATTTTTTTTAAATGTTTATTTTTTCCAAAAAGAAACAAAACTCGAAGTAAGAACAAAGAAAATATATATTTTTTTTATTTTGAACCTGACAGGAATCAACCTTGCTATAACATATTTCCATCAATGATAGAAAATCAGAAATCACTTAGTTGTGAATAGAAAACTGTTTGTTTGGTGTTAGTATTTTTTTTATTTTTTTTTTAATTTTTAAAAATTTGATATTTTTGGATTTTAATTTTTAGTTCACGATGATTAAAGTAAAAGGCAATGCGAATGACTATACTTGATACTCTTACAAGTCAAAGATAATGTAAATTATTCATCAATGTGACATTATTTTGTGAATTTTGTTTAGAAGAAAACATGATTTTTTTTTTAAAATTATTTAGATTAGACCATAAAAATACTCAAGCATTAGTGTCAAAGTTTCGTATTGAATATTACATTATGGAGGTGGCCATATGATATCTAAACGAATTATTCTATTTATTATTCGAAAACATTTTAAATAATAAAAATCAAATACAAAATGTGGCGTGCCGTCATACATATACTTAAAATTTATTTGCAAGATTATTATCAAAAATATTTTTTTAATTATTAAATATATAAAGAAAACCAAAATATTATGGTGGTGTATTTATTAAAAATGCAAACATGTAGAAAAAGTGTTGGGCCGAATGTATGGGCCCAATTATTATATTTAAGAAAAGGCGAGGGTGTATAAAATAAAAATAGGAGTGCAGACAAGAATGGACCAAGTTTATTTGACCAGACATTATGCATATAGGAGAAGGCGAGGTGTGAACAATAATGAAAGGGGCTCAAGTGTTTATTTATTTCTAAAAAAAAAGAATTCAGGCAACACATGCTTATTCACCATTTACTATGTCACAGAACAAAACAAATAAGCAATTAGAAAGCTCAAAAACAAAAGTACTAAAAAAAATAGAGAAGTATATATTTATAATGATTACATTCCTTTTTTTTTTCTTCAATATATTCCAGGCCTAAATATCCACATCTTATAAAAATTCAACGTTAATTAAAATGACTCGTTCTCCACAACCACAATAAACCTCGATAAGTCAGACTACTAGATTTACCTTCCACTCCACCGTAGGATCATCCCATATATTGATAAAATGCTCTTTTAATTTTTTCCCTTTTTTTTTTTTTCTCATACACAGTAATTGAATCTCTCTTTTTTTACCAACAATATTATCTTTGTTTATATTCTTTATATCTATATACAATTTCATTCTACGAATTCCTTCTATCTTTCTTATAGATAGATCCCAATATTATTATAACAAAGTCATCAGTATACCTTTCAACAATTCACACAATAACAGTGTAGCAAATATTAGTCTTATTAAATCTTGAAATTTGTTTTTACCCATTAATTAATTAATTAGTATATAATTTTCTTAGTTATTTTCTCTTTGAATATTTTAACTTTTTTGTCCTCATCTTCCAAAAATACACTTTCTAAATTCACATTCACTTTACTAATAGTACATAAAATTTTGCGGAGGGTTCTCTCACTCACTAGATTTCCAAGGTTTAATTAGAGATTTCGACTTCTTTTAGTTTGATACTCAAGCAATTCAGTCAACATTTTATTTTTTTTAATGAGATATAAGAATCATAATTCCTTAATTCTTAGTCTATGTTTTAGTATAATTCATTAGTAGTTATATGTTAAACTAAGTTTTCGACTGAGCTAATCCTAATTTTATTTATTGATTGATTGAACGTCAACACGTGTTTCACCATTATATAAATTAAATATAAATAACTTTAGCTTTTGAATCTCTCCTATGACTCAAGTTCCACAGACTCAATGATATGCTTCATATCATAATCCATTAAAAACAATACAAGTTCATAAACTCACAAATTATACAAAAGAAATTCTAAAAGATTCCAATAATTTTCTTTTACACTTAAACTTTTAAAAGAAAGTGATTTAATTTGAAAAGGGTCCGTATAACTAGTTTATGGTTAGTCAGATTAGTTGGAAAATAGGTGGCTTATTTGTAGCTTCATAAATAAGTTTCCAAATAAAATTTGTTTCACTAAAATGAAGATGTCTGAAGCTTATGTTTTACTTTTCTCTCATCCCATTCTTTAACTTGCACCTTTCAGTTTTACTAACTTTTTAATCTTATTTTTCCTTATTTTGTTTTCTCCACAAATGCAGATGAATATTTATGTATTTCAGCTTATAGCTTTAATTTTCCTACTTTGAAATAATTTTTCCGAAATTTAAAAGGAAATTGAATATTCCAATTAAATACAGTTCTCATAAAAGACCAAAACAGATGACAAGAATCACTAAAAATCAACCAAAAAATTGAATTAAATAGTAAGATTTTATAAAGAAGTTACACTCATTTAAATAAGTTTCACACTCATTTTCATCTCAAAGTTTCATCAAATTAAGAAGAGAACATTCACAATAATGAATTTCAAATACAAAAAATGGCGGAACTAGTAAAACATGATGATAAGTCATTCAATCATCCATTCAATCCAAAATCTCAATCATCTAAAAGCAACCATACTCTAACCTATTTGACACTCATGATGCATAAAACTGTGTATTACAAAGAAAAACATGTAAAGAGGATGGAAGAAGATTGTCCTTGCACCCTAATAAAGTATTGAAGAGCTTCAACATATACCCTTTAAAATATAAAAGACAGGGAAAGATAAAAAAAAGGTTCTAAAACTCCAATGGTTACATACTCTAAGAAAAATAATCAAAGATAAAACTACTTAAGCATGAAGCAGAAAGAAAACTAAGATTTATGGGCTTTTATGTGTATATATGTACCTTTATATGGGTGGAGACAAATCTATTATTTCATTTAATTTTATTTTATATTGTTGATTAAAGAAAAAAACTTAAAAGTCTAGGCTGTAGAAAAAAGTAAAAAAAAATGTCAAAGGACAATATTTGAGAGAAAAACAAAAACAAAGTTGGATTTGTTTAGAAACTCTTCTTTAAATAACTCTTCTTTATGTGCTTTTATGTGTATATATGTGCCTTTATATACTTTTTAAATACAATATTTCCTATAATAATACTTTTATAAAGCAATCAAATAAACTATGATGATATATTTATAATGTATAATAATATATAACGAGATTTTCCTATTTTATATATATTATTCTAGTTGTGAAGGTTATTGATTGTTCTTAGTTAGTTCAAACAAATTTTTTATTTTTTTCATATCCAAGACCTTATATTTATACTATCTTATGAAGTATTCTTGTGTTAAATTTAAATTTAACTTAGTTATTATTAATATTTTAGTATAAAATCTTAACAAATTAACAGAAATGTCTATAGTCAAATTGCAGACGATGATAATTTTTGGTGAGTACATATTTATACAATTTTCAAGTCATAAATGTATTACCTTTTATAATTTTATAATTTCATTTTGTACTTAAAATTCATCCCTAGTTCATATAGGACATATATAATTCATGTCACTATTTTATATTTGATTATATTTTTAAATTTTAACATTTTTAATCTCAAAACTATATTTAATTTATTTGTGAATTGTTTTCAAATTTTATGTTTATTAATTTAAAATTGTTAATTATTGAAATGATGCAGTACATATTGAACATAAAGAGGAAAATAAATGATAAATATATATTCACTAAATAGTTTAGTTAATGGTATATGAAATACTTTATGTGAAATGAAACATAAATTTTATTTTTATCAAAACTCAAATTTTATCTTTATAAAAAAATCAATTACATATATATCGAAAATCAAATTTTATCTTTATAAAAAATTAAATGATATCTTTATCAAATATCAAATTCTATCTCTATCAAAAACCAAGTTCTATATTTATTAAAAATCGAAATTTATCTTTATAAAAAATAAAAAAAATTAAATTTTATCTTTATCAAAAAATTATTTGTTTTTTTTCTATTAATTATTTAGATATTTTTTTAACAAACTGAAAATACAAATTTTAATTCAAATAAAAATTTTATAATTTATTAAAATTTTTTCTTCCAATTTTAATATGAAAATACAATCACAAAATTATTATAATTTATTTTAATTTTATTCTGCCAAACTTAAATTTATTATAAAATATAAAATAAAACAATTTATCATTTTTCCTATTATAATTAATTATTTAAAAAACCTATAAAATATTTCATTTTATTTTCTTTGTATTGTTTTTTTTTTAATTTTGATTTAATTATTTTTATATTATTTTTTATCTTAATTTTAATAAACTAATAATCAAATTTTTTAATAACTATTACAGAAAAAATACAAAAAAATAAATGAAAAAAATTTATGAATAATTGCAATTGATATAAGAAAAAAAATAAAAAAATAAAAAATTAAAAAAAAGAAAAAAATTATAATGGATGTACTGACCATAAAAAAAATAAAAAGAAAATAAAAAAAAAGAGTGTTATTTTAGCTAAAAAATAAAAAATAAAAAAATGAAATAGTACTATTTCAGAAATTAAAGAATAAAGAAGTCTATTGAGAAAAATAAAAAAATAAAAAGGTATTAGTGGGTAAAAAAGTCTCTCAAATACACGACCCAAGATGTGGTTAGACAAAAATTTATAATAAGAAGTTATATTGCTAGGAGATGATAATATATGTACATATGTATATGTACATATGTACATGTACATATATATATATAAAGTATAGAAGGATTTGTTTCTGAATAATTGTAACAAAATGATATAAAAAGAATGTAAGTTTTTTTAACATGTTTTTTTTTTTTCTTTAAAGGTTAATGATACATCTCAATAACCTATAGATATTATTAGTGATGTCAACGAGGGAGGATTTGAGGAGAATTAAAAGATAAAGAAAAAAGAACTAATTTTGGAGATGACTTTAATACCTATCTAACTAAAAATGATACAATTAGTTTTTTTACAAACTACTAGCACTCCTAAAGTAAAATATTGAGATAAGGTCATTAGGATTGAAATTGATTCAATTAAAAAAAATTATATTTGGACTTTGGGTGATTTGTCTAAAGGAGAAAAATCCATTGATTATAAATGGATTTTTAAGAAAAGGTACAATCTTGATCAGTCCATAACAAATTATAAGATAAGAGAAGTAGCAAAAGGTTTTACTCAAAACTCCAACATAAATTATTTTGATACATTTGCTCCAATTACTAGAAATTGTTCTATTCGAGTGTTGTTATATCTACCATCCATAAGTTAATTATTTTCTAAATGGATGTTAAGATAACCTTTTTAAGTGGTGAATTAGAGAAAACAATTTATATGACTAAAACTAAAAGGTGCGTTTCTGGTTAAAAGAACAAAATATGCAAACTTTTAAAATCTTTATATGTACTCAAATAAGCATCCAAACAATGACATGAAAATCTTAATAATGTTTACTATATAGTTTTTCTAATAACAATGCTATAGATGTGTGTACACAAAACTAAAAAAGGTGAATGTGACATTATATATTTATATCAAAATTATTTCTAAGATCTAAGTTTGAAATAAAAGACATAAATAAAAAAAATAAGTTAGAGTCATAAAGAATGAAGATAATATATTGTTATCTCAAGAATAATATACCGAACAACTTTTAAGAAGTTTGACTATCATAACTTTAAACAAATAAATACCTTTTATCATGTTAACTCTACATTATAGAAAAATAGAGGATAACCTAACAAAGTACATCCCATTGCCCCCTCTTTTCATACTATTCATCTTGAAAGCACTATTTTCCTTTCCATTTTTAAGCCAAAATTTAATTTATATTTATTCCCTAACTTTTTAGAATTAACTTTCTTAGATCCAAAACATTGAATAATTATTATTGTCTCTTGTGTACTTTACAATTAAGCAATTGTTGTTTCTCTAACCTTCATATTTTTACTTCAGTAGTTAGTACATACCAATTTTCCTAATATAGTAAAAGTAATCTCTACTTCCTAAGCTTCATTTCCCTTTTGACGATAAGCTTCGTTTCGACATTTTATGAGTACATCTTTCTTTTATCCTCCTTTGCACCCTAAAGAAACCTATTTTGTATCCCTTTTAATTTCTTAATTGTATTTTCTAGAATTTTAAAAAAGAACAAGTATAATTGTAAAGATGATATCATCGAGTTTTTTTTTTTTATCAACAATAAGATATGAATAAATATAGGAACACTTAGGATGTTTTAACTCATAAAAAACAACATACCTACGTTAATTCCCGTAAATGCAATTATGTATAATAAGCCAGAAAATAAATTATTTAGTTTCTTTGTCATTTAGAATAAATAATAAAAAAAATTTTGACTTTATAAGTAAAGTTTGATTAAATAATAATAAAAATAAGATAAAATGAAATTTGTAAAAAAATAATAAAATAACAAAAAAAGGTGTTGGGTCTGTCTCAAAATAAATTAAATAGAAAAATTAAGTAAGCTTAATTGAATAGAAAAATGTTTTCTAAAGTCTAATTTACTAAGAGGTTATTAGAAATATTTACACCTCCTTTATCTATTAGTTGTATTTGCCACATAAGCCTAAGGTTTACAGAAATACATTGCCCATTCAAGTCCCTATGTAACAAATTTTATTTCTCATAATTAAATTTTCACCTTTTTCTCTTCTCACACTTATCACATTTAGTAATCATGCTTTTAACATTTAACTAACAATCATGCTTTTCACATTTAACTAGTAATCATGCTTTTGACATTTAACTCCCATAACCTTCCTATATTGTTCAGTTGATTCTTAATTAAGAATCATGATTGAGAGTATTATTATGGAGGGAGATGAAGGGATTAACAGAAAAAATTATAAAGAACTAATTTTATTTTCAAGAGAGATACAAAAATTGAGAGATATAGATAATAAATAGAGATATTTAGAAACCAGAAAAAGGAAAAGAAGAAGCTAAATTGGGAGTCTTCAACAGGTTCGTGTTCTTTCTTATGCTCTTTTTCTTTAATTTTGTCCCGATTCTGCTCTGTTATATATTTTCATATGTATTTGTTGTGTTTTGTTTAACCATGTGCACTACATCAGTATCAATGAGTAATTAGTTTGCAAACATTGTTAAATTAATTTTAACGATCACAATAAATTATTATACCTGGGAGATGATTGCTGCTACTGGCTCGATCATATAGGTGTTTGATATGGTACCGATATTGAGATTATCTAATTGCTGCATTTTTTACACAACTAGTATTGTTAAGAAAAATACAGTAACATTACATATCATTAGCCCAGAGGCAGAAAACAAATACAAAACCCCGGTTCAGTATCAGAAAGTTAATAATCCCAACTCCATAACACATGATCGAATATAGGATAGACGAAGTCCCAAATTCAAAAATTTCCAAACCTTGTACCAATCCAGAATCCTATTCCCAAATTAAAAAGCCTAACATCAACAACCACTATCCCTCATGAAACCAAATAGCCACAATAAAGAATAAAACCAAAATAATCATTTCAGAAACAAAATAATCCGCTTATTTGTAATTAATCTTTCTGTTTTTATGTTGTATATGTTTTTTTAATAACAAAATAAAAGTAAGTTAGGAAAAGAATAAAAAAAAAACCCTCTTTATAAACATAAACTTTTAAAAATAAAATATTAGATTTAAAATAATTTTAAAAAATAATTAAAAAATATATATAATATTTTTAAAAATAAAAAAACATTTAATTAAAAGTTTTAATAATAAACAAATATAAACTTTTTCTTAAAAAAAAACAAGATTAAATGAAATTTTAAAAAATAAAAAATATCAAACTATCATCAATCAAATTAAATTAGAAATACGTGATCCCTGATTTTTCTTTGTAAATACGTAGGACCAAGGTCAATCTTGTCGGGTTCAAAAAATAAAAAATAAAAATTTGTCTCTATTATTATTTTGGTTGTTTATTGTTCATTCTTAACCTGCATTTTTTGTAAATATATATTTATTCTTATGTGCTGTTAGGGAAAAATAACATTTTGTAAAGCCACACTTATTTTTATTCATTCAATGAAAGCTATCGGCTTAGGACAAGCATTTTGAGATACTAATACCTTCCCCGAATCCCAAATCTGGTTCGTAGATAATTGTGTTTTCTTTTTATATTTATATTGAATATAAAACAATAAACAAAGGACAATACATGGTATGATGGATAATATATGTTTTCCTTTTCAACATTGCATGATAAATGCTCTTTAGTGATTGAAATAAATTATTTCCACATTTTACATTAGGATAGTTATTGTAAATATTTATTCAAGTATCATAGTATATATAAAAGTTTGTACTTTGGACGTGATATTTAAAGGACTAATTTAGAGTAAATTATTCAAATTAATAACGAGCTCCTTTATTAATTGTGTTTTGTTTCAAACATTAAAAGATCTAGTCATTTTCTATTGATAAAGGGTTATATGGTTATGCACAGTTGTATTAATCCATTGTCTATATATAAAGATGCAGATATTAGATTTTCCCAATCTTAACAATCGAAGAATTTTTCTTTTTTTCTCTTACATTTATTGACAACCTTATTTGTCACATGTACATCATGTAATACACCTACTTCCCAAAAAGTACCTAGTTTCACTAATAGACCACTCTTTTTATCCTTTTCCCAACACTTTTCCTAATCCTATTCAGTCCGTATTCCTGTAAGTGTCTCCTGTATATTTTTGGTACAACAGCGATGAATTATGGATTACTCCAAATTTGGCATGTGTGGAGAATTTATCTCCTTTTTACTTATTGGGAATCAAATTTAGCAATAAGAAAGTTGTTAATTTCATTCCTTTTTATAAATGTATTCCCTCTAACTTAGGTCTATTTCAGTCCTCCTTACTGAATATGTCCCTAAGCATTTCTGTACTTCTCCTTAACTCTTGAAGGTTCTTGCACCCAACATCCTTGTATCTGCACCCCTGACATCATATTGTTGTTCCTTTTCCAGTTAATTGTTATGTGCAGAGATCGACTATTGCAATCCCCATCTTTTACCCACTTAAGTCTATATTTTGTTTTCTATTCAGAGATTCTCTGTACACAGTGACATGCCAAAACTTCTTACACAATTTCTTTTTGTTCTATATATCCTCCTCAGTTTAGCTTTGTATCTCCTCCTTCCTCTCCAACTCATTCAATTTACACATTAATTCGTTATACTGGTTACGTACTATATTACCAAAAGGCCAATTATTCCACTGCTTCAACTTTCTTTTTAACCCCTTTAATTTAGAATAATCTTGTTGTATCTTCAATATTAATTTCCTCTCACCCCTTCTTGACAATATCTTTGAAATTTTTCTCTTCTCACCTACCATCTAATCCTAACTGTGTTAGGTTCCAATCTTCAACTTCAACCTTCTAAAAGAATATAATGGTGGTATGATATTCAATACATTTTGTGCATATTGTGTGTACTTTCACTCCAATGCATATCTGAGCATGATTTTACTGAAAAACATTTTTGATTAAATGAAATAATAATAATAATAATAATAATAATAATAATAATAATAATAATAAAATATTACAAATTTTTAAAAAATATGAAAAATTGAATAGATCTATTCGAGCCAGTTTTTTTATCACCTTTTCGCCCATTCTCACCAAATTTGTAATAATGTGAGCAATTATATTATCAATAGTAACTAATGTAGAATTGTTTTATTTTTACAGTTATAATGGTCCAAACAATTCTAATGCAGTGGTGGTTAATCCAAAGAAAGATATGGTGATGGATTCTGTGTGGACATAGTGGATGAGCTAGATGAGGAACATCCAAATCAAGGTCATGCCAAGATATAGTCACAGGACTTAGAGATGAGAGAAGCCAAGATGTATTGTCCCTTTCTTCTAGGTGTCCAAGAACTTCATAACTGCACCGCATTGTTAATTGTAATATCATTGACATGAGCTTCAAATAAACCACTATTAACATCATCTTTATTATTATGTGTCAAATTTTAACATTTAAAAAAAATTTAAATTAAGGTTGATAAATACTCAATCATCTGATGGTCTTAATTAATTTAAAAATAATTAATCTGATATAGCGTTAAGATTTAAAAGGTAGATAAATTTAAAGATAAAATTAAAAGTAATATTTGAAATAAATAAAATTTAGAAATAAAAATAACATAATTTATCAATGTAGAAAAGTTATATAACTTAATATGGATAAAATAACTTTTGACTTTATTTTAAATAAATATTCTGATTTATTATATATAGAATTGATTTATTGATATTTGGGGTGGAAGTAGCTATTTTCCTTACATATGCTTCTGCATCTCTTTAATTTCCTTTCATTAAAATTAACAAATTAGTTCTGCTATAGCAATATAAGAGTTTTGTAAACGACCAGTATTCAGAAAGTGAGCTAAAAATCGATAATTTCCTGGATAGTGTAACGTTTTAAAGATAATTTTATCATCCATTTGAATTATTTTACTTAATTTATCAGTAAGAGAGTATGTCTTGTACCATTAAAATGAAGAATTTGGTTTTGCCATCCGAACAGTGACGATGGTGGTGGCAGCCTGATAATAGAGTATCAAGCAGTGACCCTGAGCACAAACAGTCCTATTTGCGAATTGTTTATTGTTTTGAATATTCTTCATCTGGTTTATTTACAAAATTGTGGTTTTTTGATTTTTTTTTTTTTTTTATTCTTGACATCTTGTTCTTAATGTGTTGTAAGATTTGACCCTTTTTGGAATGATTTTTTTTATATGTGTGTTCAATGAAAGTTTAATGAATGAGTGAGTATGGTTTGGGGTTTGGGACTCTGCATTGGGTGAGTTATGAACAGTTTAGTTATTGAACGCGTGTTTTTTCTGTACTATTGTTAATTGCCTGAACCTTCTTTCTCTTTGAATTTACCTAAAGAATTAGGGCATTCAATAGGGAATAAAGACTTATATTAAATAATCTAATAAATACAGTCATAAATGAAACAAATAAAAAAATTTCACTTATTCCAGATTAGGAATATTTCTAAGTGAAACATAATTAACTTGTCTTAATCAATATAAAATTAAACACTGACTTTATTATATATAAACATACACATTTTTTATTGTTGTTTTGGTTGTTGAAGTCCTCTATTTTTTTTTTGAAGTGCCTATGTCCTCTATCTTTTAATTTTGGGTTATCAGCCAATTAGAAAATAGAAATGATTCAAAAAAGAGATTAGAAAGAAAATATCACATGCCTGGTTTCCGCTGGTGACATAGTAAACCTCTAAGGTGGTGTGAGAGAGGAAGAGAAACAAAGGTTTTGGCATGTATAGAGCTTCGTTTCTCATGCGTTACTAGAGTCTAAGTAGCCTATATTAATCTTACCTTGCCATTTGTATGTGCGTTTCTGTTTGTTCCTCGCCATGGCTGCCACGTTAATTTATCTGTTTAAGGGCACAGCTGTGTCCCTCACACCCTCTTCATAATGACAGTCAAAGATGCCAATTTTCTGCCCCCATCGGTTACAAATTGGAAAAAAAACAGGCACAATTAAGTATCTCTTTCATTCTATTAAATTTCCAAGACTTCTAGTGAGGTTGTGTGTTCTTTGTGCAAAGCCTGAAAATGAAGCGTCACGCAGCACCTGCAGCAGCAGCAGCCGCCCCAGCCCCAGTGCAGAAGAGTGACAAGATCGAGAAACCATTAACCCCAGTGTCTCTTCCACCCAAACTTGAAAGGAAAAATTCCATTGAGGCTGAACCTAAAACTTTGCTGCAGGAGGAAATGGACAATGCCAGGGTTTGAGCATTTTCTTTGTTATAATAATGATAATAATAATAACTATTATTATAATTGTATTCTAATCTTTCTCTTTACTCTTCCACGATCCAATTAATCTCTTTCATTTTTTTTTCTTTATTCTTAAAATTCTCTTTGCAGGAGGCAGCCCTCAAAATCATGAATTCCCACACTAAGGAGGAAGCTCTGAAAATATTTCTGACGGTAATTGAAATGATTTTTTAGATTTGGTAACAATGATTTACTTTTATTTCAGAAGATCATCAGAAGTTTTCTTTTGATGGGGACAGGCAGATCTATTTAGTCTTGTTTTGAAAAGATTTCTGAATGAAACAGGATCTGTGGAACAAGCAGTGTGCCAGTGAATGACCGATTCTTAATTTGTTTTAATTAGCTTTCGATGATTGCTATGTATTAGAATTACAATTGTAAATAATGAAAAAATGAAATGAATGTGAAATGTTGAAAACTAATTGTGTTCTTTGTGTTTTTTGGTGGTATTAGGGTTTGATGCCGGTTGAAACAACCTCAAGCAGGTGAAAAAGGATGCTGTCGCGTCTGACTGCGATGACGACGATTGAAGTCTTATTCCATTGGAATATGCTATGATGGTGTTGGAAATCTGAAGTTTGAGGAGTTCTTATGTGTGTGCTTTTGTTGTTTTAGTGTTGCTGCTGCTTTTGTGGTTTAAATTATGAAACAGTTCATTTCCTTCAGTTGAGAATGTTATGGTCTTGTTGTTCTGAATAATCTAAGTTTCGCATTTGACTCCTGCTGTTTTGCTTTATGATCTCTATTCCAGTCTTAGATTAAAATTTACTGAGTTTTTCCCTAGCAACCATTAAAGGCTCTTTAATCTCACTGATGATACCATAAATGCAGTAAATTTTTCAATGCAGTTTTCCTTTTTTTTATGCAGTTAATGCAGTGGTATTCAATTTGAAAGCACTAATACTAAAGTCAAATTTCAAAAATTTTTATAAATTATTATCATTCCCAAGGGGTGTAATATTGCATTGAATAAGGTTCGTCGCGCAAGTATATAGGGAAAACCAAATCCATACTCGCAGGGATACGAAAATAGCTGTGGAAAAATAATCACAATAGCATTTTCACTCCATATACATGAGAAATGAGAAATGAGAAATGAGAATACGTTTTCTTGGAAAAGTTTGATATATGGAAGAAGCACATCTCAACAATAAGGACTAAACTGGAATAATCTGTAATAGAAAAGCGTAATTCATAAGCAATCTAATTTAACTGTCAAAAGGAGGTCCCTCTCAAGTCACAATTAATTTACAACAGCTTTTGTTTTCTTTTAGACATCCATCACAATTCACAATGGGACACGTTGAATAGGCTTTAAGGTCGAGTGCATGCTGTTATCCTCGTTTCCAATGTCAAAAGAATGATATTTAGAATAGTTTAAAAAATATAACTTCTATTTGAGAACGTTTAAATTGAGAGTATTCATGCTTTATTTCATCATCATCATGTGTATTCTTAGAGAGATCTGTTATGGAGTAACATATGTTACAGATTATAAAAAAAAAAAGTATTCAATGTTTTGTGTTGTGAAGTGATTTATTTTATATAGAAGTGAAAATTGTAACTTATGATTTCTTAAACTTGAATCTCACAAGCGTCATGGATGATGCAAGTGTTTTTCTTTCCTTCACGTGCTACTTAAAAGAGGAATATACACTAGCTAAGAAGGATGAATGATTTTTCTTTCCCATCATCAATGCCTCCTCAAGCAAACCCCTAGATAAAGGTAGCAATTTAATTGTAGCACTACCAGAGACTTGTTAACTCATTTTGGGATTTAAGTTCCTTAGAAAAAGGCACTATTGTCTATCTAGGAGAAAACTAATTTACTTCTTCACAATTTAGTAGTCATGAAGGCAAGAACATTTGAGTTGAGAGAAAATCTCATAAACTTGTATATATATTGTAAAAAAGTTGTAGGTAAGACAACATTATAGTTAAGAGAATGATATTAACCAATAAAAATAGGTGAATTATAGTACATTAATATTAAAATCTAAAATAAAAAACAGTAGCTACTTGGTTTCAGACCCTAAAATTCTATAGTATCTTTATTATTTGAAATCCTAATTTTTGTAAGTTTACATAACTTCTAAGGCTTTCCTATAATTTTTACTCTATAATGAGTTTCTGATAAAACTCACATCCTTGTTCATGCTTTATTTAGTTTGAGTAAGTGATAATGCAATGAAGATGTTTTCAGAAAATTATAAAAAAATTCATAACTCATAATATTAAAAATAAATTTAACTTAAAAAAATTAATTATTTTTCTTAATTTGATTAATTGAAACAGAAAGACCTAATAAATAACTAGAAAAAACAATTAACTTTTTATCTTTTACATGATGATAGTATCAAGAGAGAGTAATTAAGTATAAAACAGACAAAACATATCCGTCCAGAAACGGCTGCTGAAATTTGTTTCGCCGTGTCAGATAAAATTTGACTTACATTAGCGAAACCTTTCCATACAAAAAGACTGGTATTGGAATGCACAATTTCTTTATGTACAAGTTGGTGGACCTGCAAAAGTTAAATAGATTTTATTTTTAACATACTGACCTGGCTAGGTATAAGCACAGGATTACATGCAGGTACAGTTAACGTGAGCAACACCGGTTACTCTGCGTGAACCTTTAACAGCTAAGCTAGAGTTATCAGTTATCTTATATTCCGGGGCCAAGAGAAGATACTCAGAAGACAAGGTACACCATGAATGACGGTTACTCTTCACCCTAACAGGTAAGAGCGTTTCTTTGTTTTCCTAGGGTCTCCCCTCTTTACACCTAATTGCTTCACGCGTTGTTTTTTGTTTTTTATGTAATTAATAATTCATTTAATGTCTTTAATGATAATAAATTATTTTTGTTTTTTTATAGCATTATTTATTACAATTTGTTTTATTAAACAACTTCGGTAATTATGATTTAGTCTGTAATTATTAGAATTCCACCAATATTTTTTCTGCAAGAATGCTGTCAACCAGACAGTAGAAGCTAGGGTTAAAACAATTAATCATGACACATGACATATAGGCTGAGAGTATAGCTTATTTTTACCAGTTATAGCTTTAACGTTACTATTTTTGAAACCTGGGCCATCGTGAAACTTTTCTATTCATGTGTGTCGATTCCACTGAAAACTGTTTAAGTCTGTTAAAGTGACATGTAACGAACATGCGTTTCCTTCACTTGTGTTAAGCTGGCCAAAATATATACCTCATCCTAGTACTTATATATACTTCACTATCTATAGCATTGTTGTCTCACATTTTCTCCTTCAAACATTTCCTGAAAGAAATTCATCAATGGTATTAAGCAGACGACCAGCAAGGTTTAAAAAGCCAGATTTCATGGAGGTTAAACCAATTAGTCAAGAAAAACTGGACGCGTTAAGGGTAAGGATGTAAATTATGATAGGTTGATATTTTTCTACTACTTATGATATATAAATTCATACTTCTTTTCGGTTCATAATGATTCGTAGGCTGCTGCTGCTCGTGTTTATGTTAACGCGCAAAATCCTGCAGAAAAAACCTCGGTAAGTGTTTCAACAGGTAAAAGTGAAATGCTTTTGATTGGAGAAACTTCAAGATAAAGTACTGGCTGAATTTTTAATAAATCTGTGGTTTCAGGAAGGTGTTCCTGGATCCGCAAACGTGATGGAGGAAGCAGAAAATGACAATGGAGTGCATCTGCTGGCAACAGTTGCCACTGAGCTGAAGAGGACCCTTGATAAAAAAAAGAGGAATCAGGTGTGAGAAAAATATACTATGAGATATCAATGTGATCTTGCTGAATAAAATCAATTTGTACTGAGAAGTGCTTGAGAGAGCTCTCCATGTTAAATGTTATAGTGTGATATATATTTCTCTCATGGAGAAATTCTATTGTCATATATAGATTTTAACCTTGTTAGATTATTTCTTTCCTTCTTTCTAAAAGACTTCTTCTTTAGATGAATGAAGGTTATTTATGACATATTTTAATTAAACAACATTTATTATATTGTATTTGAGTTTTATCCCATAAATAAATCTAATGATTTAAAATTACAATATTTTGTTTGTTATCATTTCTTAAAAAGAAAAAAAAGTGAAATAATAATATTTTGTTTGTTATAATTTCTTACTAGAAAAAAAAAAAGAAAAGAGTGAAAAAAGTATGTCTAATTTGATTTGTTAAAGAACAAACTGAATTATTATTTATCTCATAATTCTTATTATAGTTTTTCAATTAATACACAACTGTGCACACAAATGCACATAATATAAAATTATAAAATATTATAATCATTATAAATATTTTATCATTTCCCATCTAGTTAAGTAATATACAACTTTATAGAAGGCAACACACATAACTTGTTAAAATATATATTTATTATTGTCTTTTTATTTCAGTACATTTTATTTTTAGTCAGGTATTTAAACATAACTCACCTGATCAAAAGACAAAACTAAATCAACTTGGTTATTTAATATAATATTTCCATATGAACATCCACATTTTTATAAAAATTATAAATTTAAACGGAGATATATCTTGAAATGAATAATAGCATTATAAATATAACATAATGATATATTAAATATTAGGAGACAAAACCATTTCATTTTTGCAATTGGCCTCTATCATCCACCCAACATATAAAAATATGATATCTCGACTAAATCTTTCGAGTTCAAATAACTCTTAACAAGGCAAGAGATCACTTCATTTAGTCTAATAAAGATAATTTTGGAAAATTGTAATTAGAGAAAGAAAAATTGATGGCTGTATTTTGTAAACTGTGTGCAACACAGCTTAATTATGACATATAAAAAAGTTTCACTATTATCGTAAATTTAAAAAAATGTTAGGTTATTATTAGGGACAGGAGTGGAGTATTTTTTTTTTTCAAGCTCAAACTAAATGCAGGTGTTAGCCTTATGGCTTTCATATTTTTGGTTTTCACTTATCTATCTCTGAATTATTATCTTTTTTCAGTTATTTGTCTATACTTTAATACTGAAATGGAAAGAAATTTATATATAAGTCTTAGACTTGTTCTTGTAAAGTTAATTTTTGAGTTGGTTTTACCTTTCAAATCTAGTAGTATATCCGATTTTTCGTATTTGTAGGTTAGGTGAACTTTCAAGATTTTGATTATCTAGTGTAGCATTTCAATTCTAAATTCACTTCTTGAAGGTGATAATAAGGGACATTAATTTCCCTCAATCTATATAATCTTCCTTATGCTTGTACATTACACAAATATATTGGATTTTTTTGGGTGGGTATTTACAGTAAAATGGATTCCATTACCAGTAAATTAATCTGAAATGCGAGGAACCAATAAGATTGTCGAAGATAAACAAATAAGAAGAGATTTATAGATTCAATATCTAAATATGGAATGAGACATGTATAGGTGGTGATGAATAAAGACTGAGAAGAAGATTATACAGACAATTAAGATAAAAAGAAAGTGATACCGAATTATTTTAAAAATTTGTTGACTGTGATTTGAGATAATATATTGAGAGTTTAAATGATGTTAGCAACCTAAAAGAACATAATTTGCGAAAGACAAAATCATTTTTAAAAATTTGTTGATTATGATTTGAGATAATATATTGAGAATTTAAATAATGTTAGCTCTAAAAGAACATAATCTGTGTGAGGAGCCAATTATTCCATATGATATACTTTATTTTTTTTTTACCATTCACTTCAAAATTTTGTCTACTGTCTATACATTTTGAAAATAACTTGAAATTCTAGATCTTTGTTTAGGCTAACATGAAGTTTAAATTATGAATTTTGTCTTATGAAGAATTTAACCAGAACAATAAGTTTTCTAGAAGAAGTTGTTTCGGAACATGTGAGTGAGAGAACATGAAGTAAAATATTGATAAAGTAATTACCAATAGGAAAATATGTTGCAATAGAGTAAACAGTGAGAAATGCAACAAAAACATTATTTTGTCTTAAGCAATTATTGATGCAAACAGATCTAATAAAGACAAAGCTAAAAACACAATTACAGATGACTAAGAAAAAAAATAAATAAATAATATTTTCAAAATATGCTATCTATGGTGTTCGAGTATCTTACACTTTATTTTGTAATGTCTTTAGCAAATAAAAATTGTCCTTGATTAATAAAAAATTAAATTTTTATTAGAAGTAAACTCTCACCCACTGTTACAATGTTATAAGATATTTAGTTGACAATATATAAAAGACACCATTGTAAGAATTTGACAATGCATACTTTCTTTATAATAAAATGACAATCTATATATTATTATTAATCCTGATGTTTGAACACCTTACCTTTTTGTTAATTATTCACTTAAAGTGCACAAAATTAAAGAAATAGTTTCTAAAATAGAAACTTAAGGAAGGGAAGAAAAATTAGTATGTTGGAAGGGAACAGAATGTTGTGATAGAAGAAAAGATACAAAAAATTTAATTACTGATGACCTTCACACCTACATGAAGGTTGAAAATCTGTAAAACAAGAGAATCTCAATATATTTAATATATGGTTAGACATGATAAAAGAGATATCAGAATGAATAAATAAATATAATGGAAAATTCAATGAGGAAAGAGAAGATATAAAATTAATTTTCTTTTTCATTTAAAGCTATGAATTTTAATAACAATGTAACCGAAATTATATTAATTATCTGAGTAATAATATTAGTATATTTAATATCTCAACATTTCTTTTCTTATTTTATTGCTTGTTATATTTCTATTTCTCATTATTTATTTTATTTCTGAATAATACAAACTTTGTATAACTATATCTGTAGTTCTCTCTGACATTTTTCCATCTACAGGAAAATACATATTTCTTTTCCAGCACATACCTCTTGGAACTAGCTGTTGTACTCCATTACTATGGCATGCAGCAGACGCCTGCCTCCTTCTCCTCTGGGGAGGAACAGTTCTCTCCACAGGGAAGAGAAGCCTCACCCAATGGTAGATGCATAAGCTATTGTTCCAATTTTTTCATTTCTAAGTCATTGCTGCTTGCATCTTAATTGCATGCATCTAGTTCAGTATAGCTTTATATCTTTGACTAGTTTGAAATTAATCCACACACAGATAGACTGTTACTGAGGCTGATTAATTTTGAAGAGTAACATATTTGTCCATGCCTGCATGTATTTTTTCTTTTGACTCATTTTGAGATATTTATTATATTATTTAGCTTGCTACAGTTGCTTCTGTAAGATTCACAGCAGAATTTAATAAATCAACCCATATGATCAATTTTTGCTTTTTCCCCCTTTTGTTGGTTCTTTCAGGAAGAGAAACATGCCAAGGCAAAACTTGAGAACCCAGAGAAAGCATGGGCTAATGATGCTGGAGTCAAGAAGAGGAAGCCAATGTGAGTAGCAGTATATTGCATTGTTTTGTTTGTTTTCATGACTTGACCAGGATTCAATTAGAAATATGTACTGCCTGTGAGGAAAATCCTAATCCCTAAAGTGACGAAAGAGTATTGATATGAAGTATAATCTTCAATGAAACAGTTGATGGATTTTATAGATTTGGGAACAAAAGACTGATTCAACTCAACTTTAGATTCACAAGAAGTAATTTTAACAAAAAATACTGATTTTATGAAAGTTTCCAATATTTTTCTCCCTGAAACTACTAAGTATAGACATTTACTGAAAGAATTTTATCAATGTATTGAGCAGACGAAGACCAAGGTCTAAAAGGCCGTATTTGGCGCAGACTAAACCTTGGAAAGAAAAACTGAAAGTGTTAAGGGTAAGGGTATATGAATTATGATAAACTTTCTTGTAATGATTTTTTTCATTAATTATGATATTTAAATTGGTACTCTTTTTTCCCTTTTTGGTCTTGATAATTCACAGGCTGCTGCTGCTTGTGTTTATATTAACAAGCAAAATCCTGGAAAAGAATCATCGGTAAGTCTTTCATAACTAAATGTAGAAGCTTTTTGATTGGAAATGTTAAAGTTAAAGTAGTGGTTTCAGGAACAGAATGCAGATTCTTCTGGATATGCAGATGTGAAGAACTTTGAAGCAGATTGTGACAATATTGGAGTTCATCTGCTGGCAGAAGTTGCCACCGGACTTAGTTTGGTGGAAGAAGAAGAGGAACATGGTATCGGAAAATAATCAAAATAATCTGCAGAACAATGCTTGACAAAGTCCTCAATGTTATCTTGTAGTTTAGATATCCCTTTTAGTCTTGTCACTAGTTTGCAACCAATAAAGAATGAGGTGAAAGAAGAAATTATACATATGATTTGCATAATGTCTGATGTAATAGACTATCTCTTCATATCTATACAGATGAAGAATCATATGTATCTTATCATTCTGAATCTTACTCAAATGACAAACGGCTTTTTACAAGTGAGAATTTATCTGGATATTAATTTGATGTGTTTATCATAATTATTTCAATATTTCACCGGCTGTTATTATGTAACGTTCTCCCCTTTCTTAAGACAAAGGCTTCCTAAGACGTTTTCTGTGGGTCGGATACCACTGTTTAAACTGAAACAACAACTTCACCCACCAGTGTACATGCAGAGGCAATAGAAAGATTAATAAAGTAATTATTGACAAATATAACAAACTTACATCATTCTTGAAAACACTCTTAGTGTAATAGTGGGCCATTTAGATACAAGTCAGAATTGATTGAGTGAGTTTTTTTTAGCTTTAAATATAGATTTTTTTTTTTTATAAAAAATAATAACTGTCAAAAGTTTTCGAAAACCTTGCTACCTGTGTATTCAAACATACTCACGAGGTTAAAAATTAAGAGAAAGAAAAAAGTATCTGACATGTCTTCTTTCACTTTAGGGTTGTGTAGCATCAGTGTGGATTTTGGACTGGCATGCTGTTTCTTGTTAACACAACCAAGCTAATAAATATCTTTATTGGGATGGTGCCTTTCAAAGTTTAGCTATTAGGCTTATATACGTGACTTTTGATGACTTTTTTTTTTTTTATCAACAAATAATAAAACAAATAAAACCTGCTATCTGTTGTTTTAATGGCCTATTCAAGTTTAATTTTTCTATATTTGTCTTCTACAGAACCTGTTGGTTGATGCCCTTTCTGATTTATTTTAACCCTTCTCAGAAAAACTAAAATCAGAGTTCAAGTAAATATTAAACAGAAAATTCTCACCACATCCTAGTACAAAACTACCTACTGGTTTACATTTACCGCCTTCTACCATTTCACACATAAACCATGAACACTAAACTACACAGATATGTTGGTACACTTCAATTTGGGACTCCAAACCTTCCTACATGAGCATTGTATATACACTTCAAACATTTGAAACTAACAATACTGAAATCTATCCAACTTTGGGAAGAACCAAATATAGGAATGGAAGAAAAATTTAAAAGCACCAAAGAATGGTTTATATGTGGTCTGAACTAAAATCATACACTAGAAGCTTCCCCCATCAAGGAAGGATGGAAAGGATGTTGCTTAAAAAAAAAGTATTCAAAATGTAACAGATGACCTCATCACATATGCAAACCTTGAAGGCGAACAAGAACAAAAGAAGTATATGGGTTAAATTAATGACAATGTAACACGTGTTCAGAGTTTTTTCTGTCTTAACAGTAACAAATTTGATCTCATGCACAAGCTGCATTATTCAGGATCTCAGGATCCTATGCATTAATCCCCTAATAATTTTTTAAAAGGATGGACCAGACGTTGACAATTTTTCTTATAATTTTAATTTTTCTTTTTTGGGTAAAAGAATCCTTCACACTCCTCCAACTTCTTTATCACTGTATGTATGATTCTCTCTCACAGATTTATTATAAATAGGAAGCACGTATTCTACCCCAACACACACCAGTTGCAAAGTTCTCTACTATGGCATGCAACCACCCCCCTCCTCCTCCTCCGATCCAAAGGGAACCTCTTCCTGCTGTGCCCGATCCGCTCCAAGGGCAACCTCTTGCTGCTGTGCCCGAAACTCCTGATATTGAAGAGAGAAATCTCAAAAGGGTAGATGCATATGTCAATTCTCTGAATTTTTCATTTTTAAAAGTTTCTGTTTTTGTTTTGGCTTTTTAGATTTTATGTATTTGCATGCATTTGGCTAATTCGTGTTTTCATCTGGTTCTGGCTACATATACACTCTTCTTCTCTGAACTCACTTCATGTTAATTCATACTCACAGGATGTGACTGTGACTGAGACTGATGAAGAAGCAAAATTTGATTTTGCTGCTGTCAATGTAAGTTTCCACTTTGTCCTATCTATCTGTGTAACCCTATCTATATTTTCATGACTCATTTTGAGAGTTTTGTTTCTTTAGGTTCTTAAAGAGGAAAAAACTCCCAATGTTCCAGCAGTAAGTGTTCTCAGGAATTTCCTCTTTTCCTTTTTTTTTTTTTTTACCTTTTCTTGTTAAGAGTCACATCAGAATCTAATTAAGAATTTTTTTGGCTTTTCCCCCTTTAGTAAGAAACTTTTGCGTGTTTTTTCTCATGGTTTTTTGTAGGAAGCAAAAAAGCCAGCTGAAGTCAAAGTGAACCCCAGGAAGCGCAAGGCAGTGTGAGAAGGTCGATCTGGAGCAGATAGGGAGAAAAGAATGAGTAGCAGTGCATACCATTTATAATAATTAGTGTTATGGACATGCATTAGCATGTTAAATAGCTTTAAATTACCATTAAATAAATGCTACTCTTGTTTCGGGACTTTGTGGATCTAGTTTCAACTTCTATCAATGGTCTGTTTCTAAATCGGTATTAATAATCCAATTTGTTACAAATACTCTTCATTTACTTTGTGTTTCTTGTCTGATAAATATAATTAGAAAGGAGTAACAGGGGGATTTGATTACGATACTCATTGGATTTTTTCATTCATTTAAACCAATTTCACTTGTTTTAAAAAAATAGATACTTTGATATAGAGTTAAAAGTGAATTAAGCAAGAGAAATATAATTCTAAATTTTTTATATGTATCTATGTCTCATGTCTTAGAAAGAGAATTTGTATATAAGGGTTGGAGTCATTTATTTTTTTATGTTAAAAAAACATGTCTTAGAAAGGATATTTTTATAAATTTCACATTAAAGATATTTTTATTCAATTATATTTAATATTTCAAGCTTATAAATTTATCTTTTTTCTTAAAAAGGATATTGAAGGATTTGATTCTAAGACTCATTAAATTTTTCTACACATTTAAGTTAATTTCCGTATTCTAAAAAATGGATACTTTGAAGTGAATGACAAAGTTAAAAGTGATTAAAAATAGCATAAGTGCTAAGTAAGGAAACACGCACGATTCTAAACTTTTGATAATACGTGGTGATCTGTGTGTCACATTTTAGAAAGAAAATGTTTGATAGAAAACCAATTTCACATTTTAGAAAGAAAATGTTTGTTAGAAAACCAATTTGGTAAATTTCACGTGAAAGATATTTTTGTTCAATTATATTTTATATTTCAAACTTCTAAATCTTTTTTTTTTAGAAAGAGATATTAAGAGAATTGATTCCAAAGACTCACTGGATTTTTCCATACATTTAAACCAATTTCAATTGTTCAAAAAAATTGGTATTGTAGGGTAAATAACGATAGAGTTAAAAGTAGATTAAGAACAATTTAGGTGTTAAGTAAGAGAAACACAATTTTAAACTTTTGATGATTTATCGTCTGTGTGTCACATTTAAAAAAATAAAATATTTGTTAGAAAGCCAATTTAGTAAATTTTAGATATATCTGTTCAATTACATTTTATATTTCAAACTTTTGAATTTATCATTTTTTCTTAGAAAGAAATATTGGGGGATTTGATTTCGAAGACTCATGGGATTTTTCCACACATTTAAACCAAATCCACTTGTTCTAAAAATTGGATACTTTGGAGTAAATGACAACATAGTTAGAAGTGGATTAAGAACAATGGTTGGAGGTGTTAAGTCATGGAAACACGATTCTAAACTTTTGATCATATGTCGTCTATGTGTTGCATTTTGGAAAGAAAATGTTTGTTAGAAAGAAATTTGATAAATTTCACATGAAAAATATTTTTGTTCAATTACATTTTATATTTCAAACTTCTAAATCTATCTTTCTTCCAATAAAAAGATATAAAGGGATAAAGAGATATAAAGGGATAGGGGATTTGATCCAAGACTCACTGGATTTTTCCACACATTTAAACCAATTTCACTTGTATTAAAAAAATGGATACTTTGAGGTAAATGACGATATAGTTAAAAGTGGATTAAGAACAACTGAGATATTAAGTAAAAGAAAGACGATTCTAATCTTTTGATGATTGTCGTCTATTGTTGACTCCTTCAACAAGTGTATCAAATTAAAAGTAGTATAATGATTTGAAGTATAAGTGTTGAACCCACAAGGAACAATTTCAAGTAAAATTTTAGATTGCAATACTCACTAAGTACATAGACATGGATAATGATTTTGTTTAAAGAAATGAAAAACACAAAATAAATTTTGTGTATAAAGTTAAAACGCAACACTACAAGTAATTTTAGAAGATTTAATTAGAGGTTGAGATTGAACTTCATCTATCTCACTCATTTATATTATTCTTTTTTCATAAAAACATATAATACTTAGAACTACTCAATATTGATGCACATATAAAATCATAAATATTGATTCTCCAAGCATGAGATTCATAAGGAAATTTTTTAAACACTGATTCTTTGTATATCTAGTAAATCACCCAACATTGAGAGCAGATGTTATAAAGCAATCAATACATTGAAACTTATCCTTAGCATTACAATATATTGAAAATTTTTATCTAGTTCATATTCTTATAATTACTTTCTAGTTAAATCTAAGGATTAAACTCAAGAGTCTATTGATCAGATAGAATCATGCAATAAGCACAAAATGAAAATACCAATAATGAGTAAGAACGTAATATTATACATAAATATCACCAAAATACATAAGTTCAAATATATTACATTCAATCCCAAGAAAGAAGAGTTAGCCACTCATGGTAGCCATTACAAACTAAAAGATTGGAAATATTACAAAAGAGAGTAACTTTTTCTTGGCTTTCTTCACTGTTTCATTCAACTGCTTTCTAAAAACCATGTCAAGTAATAAGAAAAATGTCCTTTTTAAACTCTATTCATCATTTGGTTAGTGGATTCTCGCTTAAGCTAGTCAATTTTTGCTAAAGCTAAATGAATACCTATCTTCGTAAAAGTTTTCTCACTCAAGCAAGTCATATCTAGCTGAAGCAAGTCCTTCAGTAAAAATCACCCTCTCTGTGGACAATTCTCGCTTGAGCTAGTCATTTTCACCCGAGTGAGCTCATTTTGCTTAAGTGAGCTCTTCTCGCCTGAGCGAGCTACTCTCTGTATTGACGCTTCGTCTTTAGATGACTCTCGCTCGCTCAAGCATGTCATTCTTGCTTGAGCAAATCTTCAACTTCTCTTCTCAGTGCTTTAATTATTTTTTTTTTCATGCATCTTCCAGTCTTTCATTTTCTTCATTCTTAATAACCTGAAATTTACACAAGAATTAGAATTAAATGGTTTCATTCATCTCAAAACTCAAGAACCTATATTTGGATTCAAAAATTCTCAAATTAGGGATAATATATTTCAAACAACAATTAAAACAAAAAATAATCAAATTTTCTCATATAAAATATACTCAAAACTAACACTTATCATCTATTTCACATTTTGAAAGAAAAATTTTGTTAGAAAGTGAATTTAGTAAATTTCACATGAAAGATATTTTCGTTTATTTACATTTTATATTTCAAATTTCTAAATCTATTTTTTTTTTGAGTTGATATTTCATATTAGCTTTGTCTCAAATAGCACAAAATCTAAATCAACAAAATATAAAATTAATATGGTGTATAAAAGGGGTGTCCCAAACCTTAAAATAATTCATTCCTAAGGTGTGTGAGGAAGCATATCTATAAAAGTCCTACAGACCCCATTTATCAGTAGTATATCATATTAAAAAAAACAACAGTACATTTATTCTATTAGTCATTCCTCTTGTTCCATTTGACCATATAGCTCTCTCATGAGTAGTAGACTATCAGCACGTTTCAGTACTAGAAATCACAGTGCTTATTTGCAACCATAAACTAGTGTCTTTCCAGACTATTGTCCAGTCAAGAACATGTCTGTAGTCAGAATTGAATTACTGTAATGAGTTTAATAAGTTGTCCAAAAAGGTCATTAATAATTTAAAGAAGGTCTTTATTGGAACCTATTATGATTGCCAATCATACATTTACTTTGCTGAACATATGTTTAAAGATGGTATATATAACCCCTAAAAAGTTATTTCTAGGATAGCAGAGATGATGAGTATATATAAGACACATACTTTAGGGAGGACTTAATAGAATCTAAAACATTTGGTACTATTTAATAGAATCTAAAACATTTTGTACTAGGCTAGGTCGGTGATATATGTGAGAGAAAATTAATCCTGTAATTAGGAACTCATTAGTATTATCTGTATCTCCTTTTACCTCTTATTTAATTATAAAATATTTAAAAATAATTTCTAAATATATTATTATAGATTAAATTCCTATTTTAATTTGAAGTAAAAAAATTTAATTATTTAAAAAAGTTAAAAGCATAAAATTGTTTTTAAACTATTTAGATTTTTAAACCGATATCAATTATATTCGTTTACCGGTATAGATATTTAAGATTCAATGAATTAATAAATTCATCTCTATATACTACTTCTGTTATGAACACTATTTCTACTTGTCTCTATAAAGAGTTTGTTACTTTTTTATGAACACAATTTTCTTTTTCAAATTTGAGTATAAAAATATCAAAATTATATATTTAAACAATCATTTAAGTTAAAAAGATTTGAATTGATAAGAATATTCAAAGTTCTAATGACATGAAACCAATAATAAATAGTTAATATATATTAATAACACTAAAACAGAACAAGACATGCATTAAGAAAATATTCAATTCTGCATAGTAAATCATTTAGGCAATGATAGTTTATTTATTGGTATGTAGAGGTATTCTACATAACAAGATCTTTTATTATTCATCTTGTAAAGCACTAAAAGTTTGTATATAGGCACAATTATTATTCTTGCAAAAGCAAGATGGTGTCAACATGGCAATGCGACAACAACACAATACAATAGTAATGAACATAATCTTTTTTTTTTTTTTTCTTTTTGAAGAAAAAAATAAAAATAATAAGTGATATCAGACTATAAAAAGCTTCAAAAGTATGTAGAAAGAATAAAAAAATTGGAAGAACTAACCTTTAATAAGGATTATTCAAATTAATTACACAATTAATACTCTTGCCTTTTCAATGACTATAAAAATAATTGCCATATCTCTACTTTGGACAATTGATTACAAAATTGTCTAAGATATCCTTTTTTCTATAATAATTTCTCTCATAATTATATCATTTATCCATTTTTCACCACAATTAACAGAAAAACTGTCATTAAAAATGATTTGAAAATTTTAAAATTATCAGTTTTTAAGTGATTACGTAGAAAAGACATCCCATTAAAAAATTATAGTAAATAATTATATTGTACATGCATTAGTAATATAATTTATAAACAAATATTTTAATAATACATTATCATAATCAAAAGAACTTTACTAAATAAAATATGATTATGCATTTATCAAATGGTATAATCAATATTTAGAAATTATACTTTTAGGATTAATATTTAATTTGGTATATCAAATTCTAATTCTAAAGAGAAAAAAAAGTTCGGTCAAGTTATGTAAGATGACGATAGGGATTTAAGACCTGTATGTGGTCTTTGTAAGAAATCCAAAGAAAGAAAAAATAATATAAAATTAAAGTTATTGACACAAAGAGACCTTTAATTGCTTTTATAAACCATTTTAAAATTTATAATTACCTTTTGGAAATTTATACAATATATATTTTATATCTTTTCAACTTTTTAACTGTATTTTAAATTGTACGAATCACATATTATTCCTGGATTATGAATGGTTTATAAAGAATGTAAAGTAAACAAAAGTTTTATATTTATAAAGATAAATAAAATGAACAATATTGAACAAGTAAAAAAAAAAAAAAAACTCATAAAATATTTTCTTAAGATTTTAAAAAGTAGTGCTTTATTAGCATTAGTGAAAGTATTTTATATTTATATGTTAGCCAAGACAAGAGGATTGTTCAGTCTTTTGTATATCCTTAAAATGATATTTTGAATTCCCTTACACATAGAAC
>Ga0099824_1000540_pt1 | contig 45739 bp, 17 predicted proteins | sample SiratrowhiteBW_FD_76837 | JGI IMG/M metagenome (GOLD analysis project Ga0099824, IMG submission 76837) | Root nodule microbial communities of legume samples collected from California, USA - Siratro white BW | ecosystem: Host-associated > Plants > Roots > Nodule | place: USA: California... | reverse complement strand
CTTATTCTTTTTTATATATAATATCCTTTTTTATAAAAAAAAATTTTTTTTTTTTATCTTTTTTTTTCTTTTTTAGAATTTTTTTTTTTTTTTTTTTTTTGTAGTTTTTCTTATAATACAGATTAGAATTTCTGTTTGTTATTCATGGACGCTTAAATGCAGAGCAGCCATGAAAAAGGCCATATTAAATGTTACTAATAAAATCGAAATATTTAAATAATATAATTAATACTTAAAAATATCACTCAAAACTATGATATTTCATCTATCCATACTCTTAATCAACCTTTTCTTTAATAGTTGGTGTTTTTTTTCAATAGGATAATTTTAATCTTTACTAAATGAAGATAATTTTATTAAGTGATAAAATAAATGAGTACAATTTCTACCTAACCATAAACACATGTCAACTTAAAAATAACAATCTAATTCTCACTCTTTTTCTTATAAATTTATTTATTTATTATATTTTTTAAATTATATTATTTTTAAAAAATTCAGAGACAAATGCATGTTCTAGTATATTATAAGCTTCATTATTCAATCCTTTCAAACAACACTTTTGTTTGTGATTGATGCAATGATGGTTGATTTTTTCAACATTGCATCCTTTGGGAGACGTGATGGTCAGATATCAATGTTTTTTTTTTTTTTTTTTTTCCTTCAAGGAATATGAAGTTGGAAAATTATATTTTTTTATGTTTGAAAATTCTAAAGGTATTTTTAAGAATACCAAACATCTCTAAAGACATTCTACAATAAGCTAAAAAATTATTTTTTTAATTACAAAGACTACAAAATTAAATTTAAATTTAGAAAGAAAAAGTATTTCAAATTTAAGGAATTAAAAATATATGTAAACCTAAACATTATTTGAATCTATAGTGTGAATGTATATTGCAGTTGTAACTTACCACATTTGTTAGGCTTATTGGTAACTTTCTTTCTTCTTCCAAAATTAAGTGTTAGTATCAGATTTTGCCTTTGCATCCATTAGTGTGTCTTTGGTTACGAGATGGACTTGAAAAAAAAATAGAAAACTAAAAATATGCCATAAAAGCACGTAAATTAATAAATAGAAATTAAAAATTTTACACTATTTTTTTACAATCTAGTAAAGATTTTGCAAAGGAAGTCTATAATTTTTATTATATTTTTATATAATTATTTTTTATTATATATTTAGTAATATTTTTATTTTTATTTTAATAAAATAAATATAATTAATATTATTATAATAATAAATTTAATAAAATCATAAAATAAAAAATATTATTAAAAAATAATAAAAATAAAAATAAGATAATTATAAAATAAAATACTAATGATATTAATATTAAAAATTATAAAAATAATAATGAAATTATAAAAAATAATTACAATAATAAAAATAATAAATTTATAAAAAAATATTTTATTAATTACCTCCATTACATTACCTACAAAGTTTCACAAAATTTCTTTTATTTTTGTATCTTTTTCTCTTAATCCAATCACACGTATTATTTCACTTATTTTTAACTTAAATAATTTTTTTCACTGCCCATCTTCAAATCTAATTTTCACTTATTTTTAACTTAAATAATTTTTTTTTCACTGCCCATCTCCAAATCTAAAACTAGAGCTTAGAAATCTCCAAATCTATGTATTGTAATTATATTCAACTACACTTGGTGCTTTAACTCACTTGCTCTCCAATAGAGGGAACATGCTTAATACAATCTTTGACATTTGGTCTGGTTGTAGGACTAAATGTTTGACACGTGTTAAATCGTTTTCTTCTAAAGAAATTGTCAGCCCTTCAACAACAAGAAACTATCTTCACTTCACGACAGATCATATCGAAGAATGAAAATTACACAGGGTTTCCTAATTTCAAGACAGAGGGGCTGTTTGCACTCTGTGGTCCATATTTATTGTGGCGTTTGCAGAAGCTACTTTTTCTTAACTATTATCCATCATTAATCATATTTATGCTTAATTACATGCTTAATCACACCACCTGCTCTTTCTCTTAACAAATTTGGAGAACTAAAATACTTTCCTGAATTTCACAATATTGCATATGTAGAACTACTCACATATATACACACAATCCCGACTAATAAGTGTTGGTTTGGATAGTTTGTATAAATCACTTCATATATGTTCAATAGGAATTTAAATATATTTTTATTCATATAAATATGGCTTTTTAAATGAGCAATTATTTTATTGTTATAGTTTTGGTCTTTAAAACTACTCAAAGAATAATAATATTTTAATTCCTAATGTGGTAAAAAGACTAAAAATGCCCTTTTTTTGTTAAATGTGAGTCTAAAAAAATTAAACAGTAATTAAAAAATCATAATATATATATATATATATATATATATATATATATATATATATATGCATGCATGTATATATAATTTTAAGAATAAATACGTATTTAGATTTAAGACTACAATTCCGGTAGAAAATTGAAAGAAAAATTGGCTATAATAATGTTAGTTATTTTGACCTGAATTAATTATATGTCTAATGTGGTGCTGGAATATTGATCTGATTGCAAATTAGTTATCTAACAATTCATTATACTTCTATACAGAATCCAAATTAGGCCACACGTATAAATAATATTGAAGAGTTTTTAGAAAAAAAAAATGATGAAATATATTGTGAAAGAAAAATATACTTTGCCCTACCATCAAATTTAGAATCCGAAACTTTGAACAATTTTCTTTTTCATTTCACATCAAGGAAGACCGGAACAAAATGATGACAAAATGTTAGAGAGGAATTTAGAAAATAATTGTAGTTTGACTAACAAAGAGGATCTAAAAAGGTGAGGTAAATAGGAAAACTAAGAAATAGTCTATTTTTTTGGAACAACCATGAATAGAATAAATTAGAATATTTAACTAAGAAATGTTCCAATTCTATTATAAATAAAATAAAATAAATTAGAATATTTAATTAGGAGATGTTCCAATTTTATTACAAATAAAATAAGTAACTTTAATATTATTTTTCTCTTAAATTCATCGTACAAATAAATGATTAGAGAAGTAGTCTAAAAAACAAAATTTCTAAAAATTCCACAACACATCTAAAACAAAAAAATCATTGTCATGTGTCTAAAATACAATTAAGAACAATCAATAGCAAAGCAACAAATTAAAAATACAATCACTAACTGTCGCTAACTATTAATAATAACCAACTAATGCTGTTACATATTAACTTTCAATTATAAAAGTATTTATCTTGACCACTTCTTAGTTAAAACAAAAGCAAAGTATTATCAGAATGATGGGATTGTAGGCAAGAGATTGGTATTGGAGGTTGAGTTGAAGAGGGCATGATTTGAAAGGAGAGAAATAACTTTTGAGTAACTTTTGCAAGAGATTTTCATCTTTCAGCTAAGGGAGAGACCTAGAGACTTGGTTCTTAAAAATTGTATCTTATAAGATTCAGCATATGTGTATGAAATAATAAATTTACAATCATAATTGGGTGACGATAATTCTTTCAAAGACCCTCCAATGTCTTTTTCTTTGGTTGGAGGTTAATCATGAACAGGCTGTCAACTATTGATTATTTATTAAAAAGAAGTATTTCCATAAATATGGTTACTAAATTACCCACTTTGCAATGAAGTTGAGGCTATTACAAGCTTCTTGATTCTCATAATCCTTCTTTATTGCAATCTAATTTTACTTCTACGGTTGGCTGGAGTTTCAGAAACCCTTATACAACAACAAATTTTATGTAATATTGTAAAATAGTATAGTTATTAGATCACGTTGATTACACAAAACTAATAATTTTTTAGAGAGAAAATTTCATATGATAGTGTAGTTATTGATTTTGATATTTTAAATTTATATTCCCACTTATATATAAAATATGAGAGTTTTTTCCATTAGTAACATTTTAACTCAATTGATATATCATAATCTTAAAATTTACTTTTTTTATATCAACATAAAATAATTAAATAAATAACAAACACAACGGATATTCCAATTCATATATATATTAATTTTCGAGAGATCAGAGTATTCAAATAAAAAAAATCTTACTATGTTTTCATACCTACATCATCTTAATTCTTTAGATTCATTTCTATAAAACATTAACTACAGTCTGCACATTGTTCAGGAATATAAAAACTGATACCATGTTTTAAATTAACAAATTTGACATAATAGTATATCATCAAGAAAATTTTCTATATCCACCCCTCTTGTTTTAATTATGACCATAATATCGCTTAAATTCACTAAACTTGCAAATTCCACATTCCGCTGCCAAAAACCAATCATACTATCAAGGCTTCACCTACAAACAACAAACATAAACTTTGTTTATAAGCCATTAAGCCTGAGTTTGTAAATAGAAACAACCATGCTTTTATGATATTCTTATCCTTTTTCTACATTATTCAATTATCATATTAAAACACATAGAAAAATACTTTAATTCAAAAAAGAAAATAATGTTATGCGAAATTTATAATATAACCAAACTCATAATTTTAATTATATTCAAGTAAAGATTCATGAACCGCATTATGTCAAAAGTATTTAGAACTTCCTATTCTATCTTTTCTTATTTAAGAATATGTATTACATGTCTTTTATATTAATTATTACAAATAAACCCATCTCTAATATCTATGTTTACGAAGTTTCTTTTAATTTAATGAAAGTTATTTAGACTACCTCATTTCCCAATTTTGGAGATATATTATTCATTTCCAAGTAAGTCGGATGTACATATGATAAACGTAATTATAACTGATTGAACGGGAAAACTTAATAACTAACTCGTCTTAACCACTTTACCTCAAATTGGTGATAGATAAATTTTAGGTCAAATGGGCGGAATCCGTATCAGACCGGTGAAATTGATCCAAAAACTAATAAAATCACTAAAAGCCGGTTAAAAAAATTACATTGGTAACTTTTTTCTTAAAAACATTTAAAATAGTGATCATTTTCTTTTTAATTCTATACACAAACTTCGTTATTATATCGATGTATATTAATTCAATCTTAGTTTAAGTATAATAAACATATTTCATTTAAAGTTTTTTATGTGTATTTTAAAGAATGACATGGTACATTTTTTTTTTATAATGATTAAATTTATATGGTGACGCAACTTATAAAATGAAGATAATTAACTCATCTAAATAATGATGTGATGTAGGTACTACATGCTTTCATAAGCGTGAGTTATCCTAAAAAAAATAATGTTTTGATCCAATCCAACCAAAGACCCACATTTTCACGTGTAGTTGGTACAATCGGTGGACAAAATAAAGATCACATGTATAATATAATATTCCCACTTGCTTTCTAAGGTCTAAGGCCGAAGTGTATTTTTCTCTGCCGACTTGTTTGCTAGGGATTAAACGTATTTTTCTTGTGCAAAACGTGCTTAATATTATGGAACACAGTTCGTACGTGAGACCCAAAAGAAAAATATATTAATTGGTTCATACGTTTGACAAAGATGTTCCCTTCTACAATTCTTCTCCAAAGACAATACCACGTTTGGATTGTGAGACGGGGAACCCATGCTCAACCGGACAGTGGTTGAAGATAATAATAAGTTTGGTGCCATAAGTACCTGGTCTTCATCACAATCAATAATATTTTGAATCTTTTTCCTATTTAGAGTTTTCCATAGAAACTTCACCTATTCTGGGATTGGGTCACATTTAATAGAATAATGAGAAAGTTCTATCTAAAACACGTTATAAACTACCCAAACTTAAATAAATTCTACTAACACAAATAAAAAATAATGAAGTTAAGTTTTATAAGGATCAATTGCTTTTTTTTTATATGACGTGTAATATGAGGCAAGTCTAATTTGTTTATATCATGTTTAATACGATCTCCTTGTATACTTAATGTGGCTCGTATGCATAATGTGCATCAGTATCTAACATGTCGATTTAATTCTTCGTTTATAAGTTGGTATAAAGCTTTAAAAGAATATATACACAAATAAAATATTCAATTATTATTATTATTATTATTATTATTAATCACGGCTATTACAAGTAAAACATATTACAAAATACATTAATATATAAGTGCGATCTATCACTCAACATCTTATAAAATGCTTAAAACAAAGTCTTCTAAAATAATCATTAATTAACCAATTATAAGTCTAATTAGTAAAAGTTGATTTTTTTTCATTTTTTTATATTAAGGTGAGTTAATACACTTGTTATCAATGAGGATGCCAATTTTTTCCTTCAATTTTTTATCACTTCACTCTAGCCACAACGAACACCTATAAATTTAAGATATTAAAATATATTTTCAAATTATTTTATTTTCAAATGTTTTATATGAATAAAATAATTCAAATTTAGTGAATTTTAATTTTTTTCATTTGAATAAAGTATTTCAATTATTAATAAATTAAAAAAATTAAATATAAAATAACGATTAAAAGTTTAAAAATATCAATATTGTTAATCTTTGTAATTGATTTTTATTGATATTATTTTTCAGTCAAAGTTTGTTAAGATTTTTTTTTCATTTAGTATTTGTAAAATTTTAATTTTAGTTTGGCTACAATTATTTAGGCTGAAACTGTTTAAAATTTTTTTTATGATATTGACTGTTAAGATTTTTTATCTGTTCATTTTATCAGTTTTTGGCTGATAAATTTTTTCAATTAACATTGGTAAAAACAATTATCATTAATTTTAACCGAAAATTTTCAATTGACATATATTAAAAACGAAATCTTAAAATACTATTAAAAAAATACATCTTTGTTGATGATAAATAAGATTACTTCAGACGTGATAAAAAATAATCACAACAAATATCTATTGAAAAAAAAAATACAATTCACATTTAAAATATAGTCTCTAACCAATATTAAAAAAAATAGTAGTGATTTACAATAAAAAAAATTCTGACAACTTAAATTATAAAATAATTTCTATTAACATGAATAAAAAAAACATAGTCGACATTAACTATAAAATAATCATTCTGACAATTAAAAAAAAGAAGAAATTCTAAACTCTAAACAATATTTTCATCTTACTCAAGCTGGTTAGACTCCAATCAAATCGAACTAAGACGAAATTACGAAGAGGAATATGAAGAATCTCATATTCTTACTATGTGAAATTTGAAATCCCATAATTTTATAAGCCATTCAATTATTCTAATTTAATTCTATAAAATTTCAATTTCTATTAAATTTTTTTATCCAAATAACATAATAAAGCATTTTAAATTCTCTAAAAAATATTAATTATCCTCTTAAAATTATATAACTAGCATTTTAACTCCTACATGTTATATAAATACTTTTATATATAGTTATTTAATTAGACAAAATTAAAACCAGTTTATTATGTTACTTTAATAAACAAAATTAATATTACTTAATAATTAATTAATTTTGAATTGAAGATAGTAGTATAATTATAACAATAATAATTTATAGACAATTAAATTTGTTAAAACTTAAAATAAGATGTAATTTAAATTAAATTCGAAGTCAACTACACACTTATAATGACAATGTTTAAATTTTAATAAATTGTAAAAACTTAAATCAATCTCAGTCCCATAAGTTGTGTTTACACGGTGGAAACCACTTATCTAGTGGGGGAAGAGAAAAAAGTGTTAATTGAAATACTAGAAATAGAAAGAATTTTATTCTTCTACTTAGATTTATAATATGTTTAAAAATATGTGTAAAATGAAAAACATGCATTAACTAAATGCCCTTTTTATTTTTATTTTTTTTTACATATAAAAAATAGGTAAAATGATTCTCCATGTAAACTTCAATCTTAGACAGCTCTTTTAGTAGCCGCTATGGTTATTAGATCTGTTATCTAATGTTACCTCACATGTGTGAACTGAATCTCGTGCAGATAAAGAAGCATCAAATGAACTTGGGCTCCTTCTAATTGTAATGTGTATTTTTTTGGCAATTAATTCGTCCATCCATGTTTTTGAACTTCCACAGGTGAAATGACTGAATTGTTCAGTCTGCTTCTTTCTCATATTCCACCACCATTGTTGTTATTGCTATAACCATCACCATAAAAGAAGAAGAATGAGTGAAGGAGAACACAGTAGAAAAACTTGTTTCAAAAAATTATTTTCAAAATACATTTATGAAAAACACATTTCAAAAGGCTTATATACATTCTGAAAAATTATTCTAAAAATTCTATTATGGAAGACTTGTTTCAAAATATATTTTATGTATTTTAAATTTTTTATTTTAAATATCTTATCCTATTCTAGATAATATGTTCTGAAATATTTTTCATAAGTTTAAAGAAAAAAGCTCTAAAATAGGTAATCCAGAAATCACTACAAATAAAGATAAAATTCTCATTTTGAAAATTTTATGTGTTACATGTTTAAATTGAAAGGGTGCAGAAAGTAATTGCCCTCTTTCTGTTATCGATGTTGGGTCTCACTACAGAACTCTCATTGAGCTCAGCCAGCCTAACAATAAAGCCCATATTTGTTCTCGCCTGAACACTTGCATAACTCTGGTATCTTTTGAAAAATGATTGTCCTCCGATATAAAATGAATTTGATAAGGATTAAGGTAATTTGGAGTCCATAAAAGAGACACATAGTAGAATGATGAATAAGTCTTTAAGAAATCAATAGTTAATTAAAAATACTAATGCAAATGTTATTGCACAGTGTATGGTAGGTTAAAAAATCAAATTAATTCATGATATTTAGTTATTTATTTTTAAGAAAAAATAAGACACAACATAGTCGCTCCAACAAATTAGAATGGTTTGAAAAGCGTATTTTTAATATGAAATTGGAAACATACTTGAAAAAAACTTGTAAGATGATATTGAAATTAACTAAGCTTATAATTCTTGAATCAAAAGAAAACTTGCTTTTTATTGGACAGAAAAACTAGGAGTAGTGTTTCACTGAATACAATCTAATTTATTAATTCATACAAACATTTTCTTTAAACACTATAAAACTTGGGCCTTTGGTAGTTTATAAGGAATTAAGTAACAATGGGGTTTCTTTTTGCACTTTTCTTCCTGAACATTCATTCTACTGTGTAAAAGACAAAAATATGTTTAAGTCTTTATATCTCCTTCTACATTGTTACCACTAGTTCGTCCTTTGCATAATCCTTTTAGTCATAACTTCTTCTGGTCATATATTTTCTATCTTTCACATTCTTTTACTCAGAAAAAATTAATATATCACTTTCTATTTTAATAAAAAAAAATTCCGGTCTTCATACACCTTTTAATTTCTGAATTTCATATTATAAAAGATTTTCAGATTACAAAATATAAATAAAAATTAAACTGAAAGATAAAGTGAAATTTATTGTATCCATGAAAATGTAACAAGGAAAAGGACTGAGTTGAAAAGAATCATAAATTAAATTTTTATATTCAAAGTCATGTAAGATGAAAAAAATTGTCCTCTATATAAAACATAATAACTCGTTATAAGCGATAATAAGAATAAAAAATATTTTATTAAATAAATAAATTAAATTATTTATTATAAGTGATTTTCTTTCTATTAAAAATAAAAAAAAATATCTACTTTTTTTTTATAAACGTAATCCCTTCTAGTATTTATTTTGAAATTTAATTCATTTATTTTTGACAACATAATAGAGTAACATACGTTGTAAATATAATCTATTAAAATTTTAATGAAGTTGAAATTTATTTTGAAATTTATTTCGTTATAATTTTTACCTTTTTTATGATTTCCTTCTACTCTTGGCTGAATCTTTTTCCTTAATCAAAGTGTTGAATTGGGATTGAAACAAATTCTTAATTAAATTGTTTTTGTGAACAAGTACTCTTTTATAATTTTGTGTAATTGCTTTTGTGAACAAGTACTCTTTTATTATGTTTATCCTTATAAACATTCTACTGTAATAAAAAATTATAAATAGAATAAAACTACTAAACTGTAATTATTTTAAGTATCTATTTCTACTATAATAATTAATACTTTAAGTACATATTTTTTATAATAAGAAGGTATAATGTGTTTTTATCCTATTTATTATTATAACTTGTCCAAGTGACTAAGTAAATTTGTAAGAAGATTAAACCGAATGAGTTACATGATAAAGGTGCCGTGCTTTAGTGGAATAAATAATATGCATTCATAGTCGGTGATATCAGGAACAAAACGAGTCGTTTTAAAGTGGGTGTATATAAAATAAATAGAAGAAGGAAGAATCAATCGATTTTGGGTTTGCTTTGGGAGTGAGTGAAGATGGCGTGCTTGCACGAACACAATTGCGCAGAACACGACTGTTCCTCTGGTTGGTCTCTCTATCAGCACATAGACATCTCCAAGGTTTTTCTTTCTCAAGGGTTTTACATTAATTTCTATTTCATACCATTCAATATATTCTCTGTAGTCTTTATTTTATATGAAATAGTAGTTCCATCAATTTGATAATATGGTCAGGTATTTGCTTTGAACGAGGCGACCCCAGGTAGTGTTAAATCAGTTTTTAAGGCTTGGGAAGATCGTCTGAATACTTCTGAGGTAATGCATTCCCCAACTGTTATCTTCAATTTTAGGATTCACTGTTTCTGCATTTTGGATTCAACTTTTACTAATTGCTTCAACAGGAACACTTGGAAAGCAACGAGGGTGATCCTGAGTTACTTGTATTCATTCCGTAAGTCTCCATGTCTGACTTACACATTTTTCACTGATTTTTCTCTAGTTTTAATCTGATGTATTGGATGTCTTGTTTATGCATTTGTTTTAATCAGCTATCTTCCTTTGGTGTTGAGTTACTACATGCGTGGGTGGAATGGATTGTTTGTTTATATTTGTTATGTCTTTAATTTTCATTTTCAGATACTTGTATTTTAATTCCCTGGATTGCCTAGAGGATTTTCAACCACCTAATTAACAATGTGTGTATTTTTACTAGCATTATTGGTTATGTTTCTCTCTTTCAAAAGCTTAATTTTATTTCACTTATTAGATTGTGTAGTTTTGTCTGCATATGCTATCCCACTTAGTGTGTTTGGTTACATGGACAACATTTCGATATTAGTCTTAGTTAAAATTACTTATGAATATTATTCATGAGGCAGTCCAATGATTGTATCTTGCTCTAATATGTTGAATATTTGAGTCTAAGCAACGCAAAGTTTATACTTTTTTTTGGATAAAAACAGTGAAATGGAATGTTGAAGGGTATAAATAAATATTCTTTAAAATGGGTTTGAATTACATAATATGTTTCTATCAAACATATGCTTGAAGAGAAAAGAAAAAAAAGTAGTGTATACTTTCTTAATAACTCTACTCTGTGTTCCATGAACCAGAGACCATTTGACATTAAATGTACCTTAACTGTAAAAAATTCTGTCAATATTTTACAATACTTTAACAAAAACAAAACATAGACATGTGTTAGTGACTGTTTAAATATGTCTTGAATGATGATTCCTCTTATTCTAAAGTTTTTCCCTTGTGTTGTCAACCTTCATATTTAGTAGGATCGACTCTCTGCTAAAAAAAGTAGTGTCAACAACTTAGCTGTAACATCTTCCATAAGGTGTTACAGGACTTATTATGCTTCTATGTTTGATATAGGTTTACTTCTGATGTCAAGATTAAGAGCATATCCGTAGTTGGTGGAGCTTATGGAACAAGTCCCTCCAAGATGAGAGTGTAAGTTTTATGGTTTTGAAGCAGATGTATTAGATTGACTTTCTTTTTCACCAGTAATTTATGGCAATAATTCTATTTTATGATCATAGATATTACCAGCCTTTGTGACACAAGTTTTTAGTTTGTTATTGGCTTTGATAACAACTGAGTTTAAAATGAATGTTGCTTTTGGTTACCATTTATTATTTGAAATATTCCTTCTATGACATTTATCGTATTTGATTTTCTCACATTTGTGATTCTACTTTTCTTTCAAGTACAGCCTGTTAAATTTGTGTGCATATTGATGTGGTACGGACTTGTTTTAGATACCATCTTCTCGGTTATCCTTTCCTCATCTTGTGTTTTGTTTAATTCTTGTATTGTTTGCCTGCTTAATGCTATCTTTTGTTACTACTTGTACAACTAAGTTGTTCATATTCTCAGTTGGATACCAGGGCAACTAGTATAAACATCTTATTAATGGTCATACTGAATGAAGTTTCTTGTACATTTTATTTTTTGAAAAAAAAATACCTGTTTTTCTTTTGGTCAATTTATTCTCTAGAGGAGACTTTGTAAGATGAAACACAAAAGAATGAAATATGTTTTGTGTCCAAGTATAATTTCGAATATATTAAATATGTCTCCTAAAAGTTTTGTATTATTTTTATCTCTCTAAAATTTAGACATATTTTTTAGGTCATGTTGGTAATGATGAAAAATGGAAAGCTGATGTGAATGATGATTTTAACTCTTGAATTTTATTATTAAAATTGATTTTAGTTAGATGTCTAATTAAGATTATTTTAAGACCCAAACACCTTAATATGTTTAAATTTTAGAGAAACGGGAATAATATGAAAAACTTTTGAGGGCATATTTAATATTTTAGGAATTTTCTAGGGATGCAAAACGTGTTTTATATCCAATATGAAACTAACAGTAGATGTTTGTCAACCTCTTTCCTATTACTTACTTTCACATAAAGATATAGATATTGCAGTTAGTATTTGGGCCCACAAGGCTTATAATATTTGCTAAGTATACCATCTTCAGCAACATTCTCGGTACCACCTCTATATAACACTATGTACTTTGGAAAATAAATTTTTGTATAAATTGGACTAAATGTTTCAGTAATTTTTTTATGTAAATAATACTCAAAATGGCTGAAAACTTCAACTTGAATTAGGTTCATCAATCGAGAGGGCATTGACTTTTCAGATGCACAAAGCATGCAAGCCGTTCAGGTATAGTTTTTTTTAAGGTTTTCAAGGAATTCATTGACAAGTCAACACCAAAACTTGTATGAAACAATTTCTTTTTCCTCTTGCAGGAATGGGATTTGGTTGAGAATATGCAAGGAGTGTTGGAATACCAGACAAGGTAATCCTCACCGATTTCTCATTTTAGCTATTCCATCACTTTGGCCTTTTCTACAAATTATTGTACCCGAAAATATTGTGAATATTCAACAAGGTAATAATATGTGTATGCTATGCAGCTCTTCAGTATTATTGACGTAGCATATTCCTATACTATAGCTAATTAAGAGGCAGTATTCTTTTGTGTCATTGGAGTTTTCTTTTCAGTATGTTCTTTTAATGCATCTATCCTTTTTGTTAGATATTCTAAATTTCAAAGTGTGGCAAATATTACATTGCACTTTCCTGAGAGTTTTGGAGGCGACATAACTCAAATACACTACATTGGCTTTAAAGGCGAAGCCACTCAGGTATTTAAACTGCTAGGTTGCTTGTTGTTTATAGTCTAGTGTAGTGAGATTATTAACTTTCTTGTTTATTGTGTAGATGAAAAGGGATGCTGTTACCAATATTGTTTATGAGCTTTTGCCAAATCCTTCTGACCATAAGTAAGTATTGAACTCTTGGCTTTATTAGATAGTCAATTATCTTTTATATCCTTCCGTGCCATTCATTTTTAAAATGGAGGAGGCCAACAAGTTTGTAAGTCGAATATCATTTCAGAAAATTTCGGTTGGGACAAAACAATGATGTTGGACTCTCCAAATTAGGCATTTTTATCCTAGTATTTGCTTAAGTGCAACATATTTTGCCCTATTAGCAAATCATTGCCCTCTTGAAAATTTTTCTTCAACTTCATCGATTTTAGTTTGTATATAGCCTTTGCAATGGCTAGAACCTGTAGAAGATGGTAAGAGTTCACTAGGTCAATTTAGAAAGGCGCCAATTCAAGATTTAAACTTATCGATTGTAAACTTGTAATGTCCATCCTTAAATGTTTCATACATGTTTGTTCTGATGTCCATGTGAAGCATAGTTGATTCATGCATGCACATCTCGGGCAGAATCATCCGCACCCATTTCCTATGTGTGTGTGCTAGCGCATACCTGTTTATTCATAAGATTGCATGTTTTTGTTGATTGCAATGGTTGATAGCCTAGTATTCATAACTTTATTTTGGTGTAGTTGTGTATCTTCGTAATTCCTAACACTTAATTCTTTTGTAGGACACGTGCTGAAAGTGGCGGGGGTCTTTCACACATAGAATGAAACACATTTACTGGTTTTCTTTGTTTATTTAATAAACATCGGTACCCTATCTTGTTCCCCTTGTTTCCATCCACCTAAGACGAGAAAGTACAGCTGGACCTGGTTAAATACAATACTATTCTATGAAATATTTAGTCCTGCAGTCTATGTAAATTATATGAGGAATTATGTGGCTATATACTGTTTATCCGGATGATGAATATGACAATCTTAAATATTTTATACAACAATGAAAACTAATCATTTTCGATTGTTTCTCTCTGCAATTGGAAGAATAAAAACCCTTTAGGAAAAAGTAATAAGAGGGTCGGCTACGTTTTTTAGGCATGAAATGGATGTTGATGGTCAAAGGTTGAGATTGAATTAACTTTTGTGAAAGAAGCGAATCTAATTCAGTTCTACCTTCTATCTAAAGGAAAGTTGTATGAGGTTAACATCTAAATGGAGAAAAATTATTCAATGTCTTGGGTGCAATGCAAGAAAATGAAGAATCGTTTGTGAGGATAAGATTTAACTCTTCACTGGTTGGCTGAACAAGAAAAACTCAGATAGAAAATATCTATCTATCTATATATATAAAAGGGGTGGTGGAATATATATTTTCAGCCCAAACTAAGGCCATATAAGTTATATTAAAATTTGCGCACTATTAGGGCTCTTTTAGACATATAAGAATTAAACAATTAAATTTATGGAAAATTATCTTTAGTAACTGAATTTTTAAATTAAACATTGATAAATAATTGTCTTATATAATTTTTTATTTATTGGGTTACTAATATGTATTTGTTTTTCTCTTTCTTGGTATTTTTCTTTAATTTATATTTCAGAATATTTTTCTTACTTTCATGCTTCCTTTTATTATCTTCGTTGGAGTATTTTTATTCTATTTTTTTTCTTTCCTTCTTTTTATGATAGTTCAAATATCTCCAAATCAAATAATTGAATTAATGTTAGATGTTTTTTTATTATCTTATATTTTTTATGCGTCTAACATTAGTGATATTTTATTTTTGTTAAAGGTGTGTTGATGAAATTGACGATATTGAGAGCTACGAGAAAGATTTGAAGATTTTGGATCTTTTGTCTGATAAATTAACCGATACAATATAAAAGTATTATTGTAGTTTCAAAAGAAATGTTGATAAGAGATTTAGTGATACTTTCATGTTGCTGCGTTGATTTTTTTTTTATTTTTTTATTCTTGTGGCCTTTTGGTTTTTATTTCTTAGTAAATTTTTTACGTTGTTTTTTTAGCGATTACTAAAAATTATGATTATTAATTGATTAAAATTAATATAAAAATAATTGAATTAAAATTAAAAAAATAATATAAATAAGTATTTTTAACTAATTTATAATAAGAAAATAAATAATAAATTATTTTATTTTATATTTTATAATAAATTTAGATTTAGCAGAATTAATTATATTAAAATAAATTGTAATAATTTTGTAACTGTAATTTTATATGAAAATTGAAATTGAAAGAAAAAATTATAATAAATTATAAAAATTTTATTTGAATTAAAAATTATATTTTTGGTTTGTTAAAAATATCTAAATAACTAATAGTAAAAATAAAATAAAATTTTGATAAAGAAAAAAATTGATTTTTAATATTATTCACAACAATTACTTAAGTTCCAAACATTATTAGTTAGTATCTTTTTTTATATTGTTATTATTATTATTTGGCAAGATAACTCTTGTTTTATTTCTTATCATTACAAATTAACTGTATTCAATACATGATACAGAAGATTTAAAAATACATCATCATATGTTGTGAATATGGATAATTCTCTTATTTGTTTATTTAAGTAACTCTTTCAAATTTTATAATTTTTTTCTGTTAATTAACTGAATTTGAAACAAATAATTATATCATAAAGAAGAAGTTACTGTTTTCTTTTACTTTACTACTACATGGTAGTTAGAGAGGAAAACATAAGACAACTCAATGGTTGGATGATATCTTGAGAGAAGAGTGGACTCTTGCATGAGACAACCATCAATGGTGGGACATATGATAATCAATCTGGTTGAGTTATTCAACTCTATATTGAAGAAGCTATAAACCTTTCAATCTCTACAATGGCAACATACATATACTGCAACAAATTCTTCATGGAAAGGGATAGACAATTAGAAGATGGTTGTCATACATATCTACTCCAAAGTTGTAGCAAAAACATTAGAAGATGTACATTCAAAGGCAAACACTCATACCGATTTCCTTTGATAGAAAGAGCACTAGATTTTTGTATAAGAGAAACAAAATCTAATAGAAGTACGACCAACAGACTGATTTGTAGTCTGCTTGGATTAATTGTGATGTGATTGTGGGAAATTTCAAAAGTTATACCTGCGTTGAAAATCCCACATCGACTATAGATAAGGCTTTCAATAGTTTATAACTGGGTGCAAACCTCACCTTACAAGTTGATTTTGTAAGATTGAGTTAGGCGTAAAGTTCACTTCTTGATATGGTCACACCCTTACGTATAACTTTCACATTCGAATTAAAAATAAGGTGAGTTGAAGTGTTTAGATAAAAAAATAAGTAGAAAATAAAAGTGATTTTCTTTAATTCAAATATTATTTTTTCACTTTTTTAGTCTCCCTTTTTAACTTTTCAATAAAAAGTTTAAAAAATTAGAAAATAAAAAAAAATTAATACACTTAAATGCTTTAATTTTTTTATTGGGAGGTGATAGAACCATCTTGCCTCCATGAATGGCTATGTTAATTATATATAAGATTCAACAACTAGTGTTAATATTTATAATTTTATTTATGAGATTAATCCTACACAGCAACTTATCCACAACTGTACTACAAACAAAACAAACTTAACATCATGACGTGGAAAGATTATCTTCACAATAGTAGTTATCGAAATCCCTACTGTTGTTGTTAATAAACTATTAATAAATCAAACCAATTCACCAATCCTTTAATCGCTTCCATTGGATTAGTATTAAACTAAGATAAGTATATATTTAAGATTATTTATTTCGTAAACCAGATATAAAATAATTTTACTATTAATTGTTACTATTAACAACACTAATCCCTTCATCGGCTCCATTGGCTACACAAGCAAGAACAAGGTAACGAGAGTTTCTTTCTTGGCTGAGTAGGATGAAGTTTATTAAAATCATAAAAGTAAGATAAAAAATAAGTTAAACTTATTAAGCTTTGTTATTTCTATCTAATTTTAACCAATGATTTAGAGTGTGTTTCTGGAATGTTTAAGATTATTTTCTTTTGTAAACAATATGTAAAATAATTTTACATTTTATCAGTGATTAGTTTTACAATTGATATGTTAGACGAGAGTGTAAAAAAATAATGTTTACTTTATTTTATGCGAAATGTCATGTTTAAACAGGGCAAAACTAATCTTAATTATTTGCGAACCATAATAGGACCAACTTTTATTAATGCTTTTACTTAATATACATATGCTCACACTTGGTAAGAAAAACGAAAGGGTGACTCTGTGTAACAATTATTAATTTAAATATTATACTTTTGTTTACTAATTTTATAATATTATACTCGACTTAAGCATACAGATTATCAGCATATATAGACTTAAAACAAACAATTATTAGTATAAAAAATTTTGTGATGAAGAAAAGTTTATAAAAAAAAAAAAAGGTTCACCTATTTAACAGTTAAGATAGAATCTCAATTAATATTTATTATGAAATTATATATCGTAATCAGATCGAAAATAACATTCCTGCTAATTTAAATGGTACTTTGGCATGAATGAAAGGTTAACCGAATAAAACAATTCTACTAACTCTAGTGATCTGGTATATAATAATTAAGATTGTTTACTCTAGTACATAAAAACAAGAAAGCACCTAAGCGTTAAAAAGTGAGAAATCAGTTTTCTTTTAATTGTTCCATATAATATAATATTGTTAAGATTAAATATCTCGTTGAAATATTGTTTGTTTTAAAAGTTGATGTGCAGTATTTTAAAACATTTCGATGAGTTAAAATAAATATATTTGTAAGTTATCTTTAATCTCTAATACTATTTGTATGTCACATGGTAAATTATTTTAATTAAAGTATCATCTTTCAATAACTTTGTTATTGATTTATACTAATAATTTACTTTTATTACATGATCTCTTACTTATATTTTACGGTTATAATTATATTCATGAGCATTCAATTCCTAACAAGCTTATTACATATTAAAATGTAGTTTGAATATGTAAAAACATTCGAATTTTATTAAGATAGATATATAAATATGTTTTCTTGTCTAACGCTCTTTTAGACTTCATTCGTAAAAATAAAAAAAATAAAATTAGAATAATCTCTATAAATACTAAACATTTTTTTTTCAATTTTTAGTTTTTGTCCATATTATTTATAAAAATGTCATTCATTCTTTTAATTATAATATTATCATTACCAGATCAATAAAAAAATTTGACCTTTTCGTAACGTAGTGTCATGTCCTAAAATCGCCAAAAAGAGCATCAAACATATTATTTTATCTATTTGGTATAAAATAACGAGACCTAATTTATCTAACATATAAATAAAATATCTGTAAATCAAACGACATATACAACATTAATTACTCATCTAACTAAATGCATAGAAGAAAATGGCAACGAGTAAAAAAAAAAAAATTTCAATAACTAGTCATTAACATAACAAGACTTCAAAATAATATATATGCAATTTAATTATATCCATAAAAAGCTTATACACCAACCCAGAGACTATTTTATAAACAAAACTATCTCTCTTAAATTTTAAAAAGAGCATCTCTATTTCCCTTTTCGTAATTCTTATTGAATGATGTTTAAATTATTTCTTCCTTTTCCTTACACACGTTAATTATTACATTTATTGATTTAATACAACAGATTTAATTTTGGTCTTTTACTCTTTCTATTTTCTTTTGTAAATTTAAAATCTTTAATAATTTTCTTAAAATACGTGCTTAATTATTGATGAGGTTCAAATGAAATTAATATACAAGAGAATTTCTATTAATATTTTAAGTATATGCATTAAAAAAAATTCAAATTTATTCCAAATTTAACAGAATAAAAATATAGTTAAACCATAAATAAATTAAAGCTAATGCATTCCCCTCTCTCTCTCTCTCTCTCGTATCTTAATATGCTGTCGTTTTCGTGTGTTTTTGTTTATTTTATTTGTTTTGTCTTTTAAGCTCTCTCAACTTCGAAATTGTTGAATTGAAACCCTAAGCAGTTTGAGCCAAGGGGCCAGTGTGCAGTAGTTCCCCCTCTTGCTCTCTCCCTCAACATATAATTGATTTTGGTGTTAGCTTTCTCTGGTACCATTTCTCTATTCAAAACTATACTATTCAATTTATATGCATGCATGTTTTGAAGTATTGTCTCAGTTCTTATTTTACAGTAACTTTTGTAGCATGTTGTGTATTAATCTGTACCTTTTTTCTATTTTACTGCACTATGTAGGGAAGGGGTGTGATTCTCCCGTTTAAGTTCCGAAGCCAAAGATGCAAGCGTGTACAATGATGGGTTCTCTGCAACAATCCGTTTGGACAAAGGGAATGGGTTTCCCTGCAAAGGGGTATGGCAGTAACAGCGGGTTTGTACCTGAAGTGAAGTTCTGCAACATGAAGCCATGCAGAGCTTCTCCTGTCCAAGGAAGTTTAGTCACTGGGAAGCCGTCATCTGTGTCTTTCTCTGTTCCTAAAATTGGAGGTAACTGTAATCTACCATCTTTTTGAAAAATTGTCTGTCCGAATCACTGATATTTTATTTTATTTTTTTCATTTGAAATGTTAAGGGTGTTGCTATGTTCTATAGGTTCCTTTTCTGTTTATTTGTGGGTGTTTGATCTTCTTTTCTATTTTTTTTCCCTTGATATTTGGCTGGGTATTAAAAATGGCCCTCAGTCTGTTGTGATAATCAAGTGATGTATGTATGAAAATGTCAACATCTGTGTATGGTGTATTTGAAACTCACGGGTTGGGCTGATCTCTTTCACAATAATAAAATAGCTTTGGAGTTTGGAATATTTTTTTCTATCTGATTTTCTCTGTTTTGATGTTTAGTATTTTGGCTTGGTTCTAGTATACTGGTAATTGAGTTTATGACTAAATGATTGCTTTTGTCTATGGAATCACGTGCAATTGCAAATATTAGGTGATGGAAGTAGCTTCCTGGACTATGGTTTGACTGAAGCTGATCCTGAGGTTCGTGCAATTATTAACAAGGAGAAGGACCGACAATTTAAAAGTCTTGAGCTTATTGCTTCTGAGAATTTTACATCTAGAGCTGTGATGGAAGCAGTTGGTTCATGCCTCACAAACAAGTATTCAGAAGGATTGCCGGGTAAAAGGTAAGGATCTCTTTGATTTAAGAAAACATTTTTTTATATTTGTTTTGGTATCCAGATTTTATTCATGGAAAATGAGAAACTGTGTTTGATTTATTCATTTTCAATAATTAAAATTTCATCAAATCTCATTTTACATGGAAGGTACTATGGTGGGAATGAGTACATTGATGAGCTTGAAACCTTATGCCAACAAAGGGCACTGGCTGCATTTCATGTGGATGGAAATAAATGGGGTGTTAATGTTCAACCATTATCTGGTTCCCCAGCTAATTTTGCAGTATACACTGCAGTTCTGAAACCACATGATCGAATTATGGTAAAAACCATTTGACCTACCCTTGATTTTGTTTGACTATTCTAATTCACAGCCCATTATTGTAATTGTTCTAATGTACAATGGTTTGTTACCAGGGTTTGGACTTGCCTCATGGAGGACATTTGTCTCATGGATTCATGACGCCTAAAAAACGTGTATCTGCTACATCAATTTATTTTGAATCTATGCCTTATCGACTTGATGAATCCACAGGTGCTTTTGTTTTCTTATTGAAATTATTTCAAATTTGTGAGATGAGTCATTTTTTAACCCATGTTGGAATCACAATAGGTCTAATTGATTATGATATGCTGGAGAAAACTGCTAATCTCTTCAGGCCAAAACTCATTATTGCTGGGGCTAGTGCTTATCCTCGGGACATTGACTACCCTCGCATGAGAAAAGTATGTTTCCTATATATGCTTTAATCTGGAATTATATATTGCTCATTATATGGTTTTCTTCTTGGCAAGAAGCTAATTACATCTTTTATGCATGGAAAGATTGCAGATGAAGTAGGTGCTTTTCTTATGATGGATATGGCTCATATAAGTGGGCTTGTTGCTGCATCTGTACTTGCTAATCCCTTTGATTATTGTGATATTGTGACCACCACAACCCACAAGGTTTGCCTTGAGATATTTTTATGCCACACTTTTGCATTCAAAATGAAAAAGAGAAGAATCTGAATTTATTTTTTTGTACAAACTTGATGCTATGTTGCTTGAAACTCTAAAGTAAATACTTTTCTTTGATATAATTGGCACACCTGTGACTTAGTCTGTTGGATTTTTTCTTCCAGTCTTTAAGAGGTCCAAGAGGTGGTATGATATTCTTCAAGAAAGATCCTGTGCTTGGGGTTGATCTGGAGCCCGCCATCAACAATTCTGTTTTTCCTGGTCTACAGGTAAATTAAGAATATTCTCTTATTAGTTTTATTGTAACTATTCTAATTGAGGTGCATGGATCCTGCGCTCCTATGGAGTTAAGGTGCACTTGTCCTCTTTACCTTCCTGCTTCTGTGATTTTGATAGTGATAGATTTATGCAGGGGGGTCCTCATAACCACACAATTGGAGGACTATCAGTTTGCTTGAAGTATGCCCAGTCTCCAGAGTTTAAAAATTACCAGAATCAGGTATACCGATAGCCCATTTCATCGTTGGACACAGGGTTGTGTGTACATGATCATTTATTTTAAACAGCCTTTTGGTGCTTAATTTTGAATCCACCAGTGTTGGTACTCTGTACTGATAAGAAATAAAATGGATTGCTTTTCCACCCAATCTGATCCCTAGAATTATCCTCTTGGTCCTGTGGAATAAATGCAGAATGAAGATAGATGTAACATTAGGCACGATCCACTGGTAGTTCTAACTCTTTCAATTCAAAACTAGAGGATATAGTTAAGAAGTGCAGCATTCTAATGCTATTTTGCTTTACCATTTCTTTTGTATGTTGTCAAGGTAGTCCCATGGTATCACTTCATAATCATAGAATCAATAACTGCAAAATTTAGGAGAAAAATAAAATTATGAAGCCTACCCCATTTGTGTCGAATAGAAGTTAGCTTCCAAAGCACAGTTATTTTACATGACAATGCAGATTCCCTGCAGGCACTCGAAAGGTACAAATCTACTTTAAAAAAAGTCTGTATAAAGACTATATATATGAATGCGATAAATTAGAGTTGAGATTCTTTTAGAAGCCAATTGAAGTTAACAGGCATTGTGCATGCTTCTTAATATGTGCACAGTTTGCATGCTTGGTTTTACATTTTATCAGAAGACCTTCTTGAATCAGGCATTGAAGTCACTTTAATTTATCACTGAACTTGAACTGGCAAAGATCCATTTGGACAAAACCAGTTCATTAAGTGGTTCAGTTCGATTTTATTTGATTTAAAAAGAAAAAAGTGAACCGTGCATAGCCATATATAGAGTTTGGCACAAGCCACTTACTCATAAAAATACTATTCTGCAGGTGGTTGCCAACTGTAGAGCTCTTGCTCAGCGGTTACTTGAGCACGGATATAAATTGGTTTCTGGTGGTAGTGACAATCACTTGGTTCTTGTTGATCTAAGGCCTTCTGTAAGCTTCTTGTTCCTTTCTTTTATGTGTGTCAACAAAAGATATACTTCGTTCCCCATTTTCTTCCCCTCGTGAATCCATTATAGATTGACATTTTTCAATGCAAAAAGACATGATATCCATGTTGATATATGATCATTTTTGTACGCTAACCATGTTTCATATTAATTAATAACATATCCATTAGGGTCTTGATGGTGCTCGGGTGGAGAAAATTCTTGACATGGCTTCCATAACCCTCAACAAAAATTCAGTGCCTGGTGAGATCTTATTACTGTGTTGTTTCTTGCGTGCATCAGTTTGGCATCTATGCTTGTTCACCGTGATCTTTATGTTCTGTTATTTCTGACATGTGCTTACTATAAAAGGTGATAAGAGTGCCCTTGTTCCGGGAGGCATTCGCATTGGGGCACCTGCAATGACAACAAGAGGACTTGGTGAGAAAGAATTCGCACTAATTGCAGACTTAATTCATGAGGGTGTGCAAATAAGTCTTGAAGCCAAAAGTTTGGTCTCAGGAACGAAGCTCCAAGACTTTTTGAAGTTTGTATCATCTTCTGAATTTCCTTTGGGAGAGAAGGTTTCAGCATTGCGCAATAAAGTTGAAGCTCTTACTACTCAGTATCCAATACCGGGAGTCTAAGTGTACTTGCTTAATGAGCACTTAAAACTGAGACGCTCTTAAAAAATTTTGTATAATAATCATGCTTCGATGTATGATGCCAATAATATGTTGTATGTTACATTTTCTGGCAAAATCTGTTTGCTGCTGCAGCGGCAAATTTATGATTACCCCATTTATAAATGGAGGCAAACCAGTCCTTGATCCTTCAAATATTCCGTAGGTCATGGATTTTTTTAAACAACCATTATTCGCAGCATTTCGATCTTGCAGTAAGCAGTATTTTGGATGGATGGAAGGTAAATTGTAAGCGAGTAGGCCAATTTCTCATGGTTCAAAAAGCTTTGTATTTGTATTATAATAATTTTTTTAAAATGTTAAATGAAATAGCATTTTTCCTTGGGAAGATTTGAAGTGGTTACATAAAAAGACGATTTCAACCAGTTTTATAATTTTAGTCATAAAAAATATCAGAGGATTAACATTGTGATAAGTAAGTTTTTTAAAGAATTAATCTGTTGAAACCTTCGGATAAAAAAGAAAAGGTATGGTAATTGAAGTTATCATTGGTGATTGTTTTCTTTGGAAGATAACACCATCATAAAATATATTAAGATGGTCATGAGAACAAATGGAATCTCTTCCTACCGGAGGTGACGAAATTATGTGCTGGTCATAAGATGTGAGATAATTGTAGAAAAATTTGGGTATCTATTCGTGTCAAACATATGCATGAAAAAGTATGGATATTTAATATATAAGACCTAGCTTATAAATTTGAGGTTTGGTACAACATTCAAAATAATTTCTTTTGGAAATTTTTAATTTATAAGTTAGAAGCTACTTAAATTAGATTTTTTAGTTTATAATTTATTCCAAAAAAAAATCTTTATTATCCTTTATACTTTAATATTACTTTTTATATTTTAATATATATTTTTATTATTTTTAATTTTTTAACCTATTATTCCCTATAATTTATCACAATAAAATTTTAAAAATAAACTCAATATAATAATATTTTAAATTAAGAAATATAATAATTTAAATTTATGAAACTAAGTACAAATTTTATTTGATTAATACTTATTATATACCTATTTAAATAAAAATACTTATCTAAATAAAAAAATATATAAAACTTTTGAAAGAAAATAAAATTTTAAAAAATGTAATAATTAAAAAAATTATAATTATAATTACATAATAATATATTACTCTTTAGAAAACACAAATTTTAGTTACATAATAAAATTTATGTATGTACTAATATATCTTTGTCATTTTAAATTTACAAACCAGTTTATAATTAACTTATTAATCAAAATTTAACTTATCAACTAACTTATAAATTAGTTTTATCAGACAAATAAAAAGTGGACTTATAGTCTCTCTCTCTCTCTTGGAGAGACAATTTTATATGTCATTCTTACTTTTTTTAAAAATGATTTTACATAATTTAAATAAAGATATTAAACTATGTTGATATACTTAAAACTGAATAATAATAATAATATAATAATAACAAAGACACAGGTATTATTCGCTCATATAATTGCTAAATTTCGAATTAATTCATTTACAAGGATAATTCATTCATTTTATTAATATTTTTGCCACTGTTCTGTTAAAGTTTTTTACAATATTTCATTTAAAAAAAATAAATGTATGAAATGTTTATCAATGAAATTAAAACCTTAATAAATAAAGCTGGCACATGCAAACCACCAAATGTGTGATAAACTGGAATGGGAATGTAACTGTTTAACTAGCAGTGTTGGGTTCAAGTATTAAATATGTAGTTTTGTTAAATACTTAAAGTGAAAAATAAAAATTCGTGTAAAATAGCTTGTAAATAATTAAAACAAGCTTGTTAGTAAGGTTTCTCATATCACTCAATTAAAGGAGTATTGATACCATATTCTTTCTCATATATATTCTTTCATTAATTAAAATTTATTAACAGCTTAAAAATTATAAGTGAGATTTGTCAAAAGAAGAGTAAAACCAATGTAACTCTGTGAATTGTAATAAACCTCAACTAATAACATATATTGTATTTAGGAGCAGTGTGACAGAAAAAAATGAGTTATGACTGGTAGTATTTTTCCTCTTGAAAAGTATTGGTACCACACTTTCTAACACATAAATTATGGTTACTTTTTTTAAAATTATAAAAATTCATTAAATAAAAACTGAGAACCACATATATTTGTAATTTTTAAATTAATTTCAACTTATAATAAGAGACATATTACAAATATGGGGGCTTGAAACCCAAACATTGTGAGTGGCTCGGCCCAAACCAGCTCAGCCCAGCCCGCGAGTGTCTCCCTCTCTCTTGTTGTTTGTCATTAAAAACGACTTATAATCAGTGATTCCAAACTAAATGCACGCATTTATTTGCATCTCATAGCAGACGAAGAGTTGAGAAGGAAAGAAAGGAAAAGGTGTGAAACATAAAAATGGTTGTGGAAGATTCCCAAAAATCAACTATCACCGATGGCCAAAACCCTAGCAAGGTCGACAACTTCGACGACGATCTCGAAGATGGCGAGATCCTCGACGATGGCGACGACGCCGCCTCCGGTGCCTCCAAGCCTCCGTCCGCCCTCATCCGCAACCCCCACCCTCTCGAGAATTCCTGGACCTTCTGGTTCGACAACCCTTCCGCCAAGTCCAAACAAGTCGCATGGGGCAGTTCCATCCGACCCATATACACTTTCGCCACCGTCGAAGAGTTTTGGAGGTCAAGCTTTGATCTTTTCCCTTCCCCCTTCGTTCCCCCAATTTCCCTCCTTCTGGGTCTTAACCTAATTGCTTCTTTCTTGATTCTTGCAAACGCTAACCCTTGTTTTCTTTTTCATGAAAATTGTGCAGCATTTACAATAACGTTCACCACCCGAGTAAGTTGGGTTTGCGAGCGGACTTTTACTGCTTTAAGTATAAGATTGAGCCCAAATGGGAGGACCCTATCTGCGCCAATGGTGGAAAATGGACTATGATGTTCCAAAGTAGAAAATCTGATACCGTTTGGTTGTATACGGTATTGTTTTAAATTAACCCCTCTTTGTGATACCAAAATGCTCATTTGTTTTTTGTGTGGAGTTTAATTTATGAATTTGATTAGCATGTGCTACTGTTGTCACGTATTGTCATGTATGGCTAATTATTTTTTGTAATAGTTACTCTAAAAGTCGTAATTGGAATTATTTTCTGGTTCTTTGATAGTGGAGAATTTTTGTAGTGATAGTGCTTGGATGTTAGATTCTATTTGTGAATTGGATGATGCAGGAATGAACAAATCTTAAAGGATGTTTGAGTGAAAAAAATTTACATTTAGTGTATGTAAAATAAATTACTTATTTGTGATCGAACTAATAGTGTTGTTGTTTACTCTGTTATTGTTGCCTCTAGTTATTGGCAATGATTGGAGAACAGTTTGATCACGGAGATGAAATTTGCGGAGCTGTTGTGAATGTCAGAAATAAGGAGGATAAAATTTCTATCTGGACTAAGAATGCTTCAAATGAAGCTGCTCAGGTGACATTTTATTTACCTATTTGGTTTTGCTTTGTTTGTCTTTCTCTTTATTGTCTATGGTTCTGCGAGTTGGAGGGAAATGTAGCTAACCTTAATTAAATCCTCATGTTTTATCGGAATTATTGAAGAATGTGCATTAGGCATATCTTATCTAATTTACTCTTGAACACGCTAGATCACTTTCTGTGATTACACTGAATAAGAGCAAGGATATAAAACTACATCATATGCTATATTTGTTCTCATTACGAGTGAGGAGAGGCTTGCTTTACTTATGCTCAAAGACGTGTTTGGGTGATAAACTTCCAACAAGTTCATATCGAATGAGAGCTTGTTAATGAGTTTGGCTGTGAAACTTGCTGAGATAAGCTATAAAAACCAAGTTTCTACGCGAAGCTTGTCAAAAAGAAATTTTAGAAAGTTCATAAGCCACTTTCTCATACTTTTGAAATGTTCCTTAAATCTTCTTGCAGATGAGCATTGGAAAGCAGTGGAAGGAGTTCCTTGATTACAATGAGCCAATAGGCTTTATATTTCATGTGAGTGGAAAACTATCTATGTTTATCTAATCTTAAGTTAGGTTAATCTGTTTCGTTTTTTGGTTTTTATTTGTGTTGGTCCATGATCTCCAGGAGGATGCAAAGAAGCATGAAAGACTTGCTAAAAATAAATACGCCATATGAAGTGTATAGCGTTTTTTAAGTGGTGGCTAATGAAGGATGCGCTACATTTCTTGCATGAAGAGTTGCATTTAGATGCTTAGTTTTTCCTACTACCTGTTGCTGAGCTGAATTCTAAGCCCTTTTGGTCTCTTCTATATTTGTAATACTCTCATATTTGTTGTGCTCGGAGAATATTTCCTACTGAAGATGTTTTGTCATCAATAGCATAGTGATTAGGTATAATTGCTTTTACCATTAGTTCGAAAATGGGAAAAAGCTTACATCTTGAATTGATATTTCTCTCCAATATCCACATTTAAATCCTAGGCATGAAGGTTCTCCTTCTAACACTGGAAAGTGCACATTGTGTTGATGGAAAACTTAACGAATCAAATCTTTAGAGGCCGGCAGTTATTAGGTGCTAATATTTTTTGGGTACACCTCTCTAATACATTGTGGTTGCAATTTCAGAAGTTATACCATAAGCAAGACGTTACATGTTTCTCTTTTGTCACTGATAAAAAATTAACAATAAATGCGTTCAAGACCTTTAGTAATACTATTAAGATTATAATATTAAAATAAACTAAAGATAGACAATTAAAGTAAATTTGTATACCAAAGTCTGAAATATATATTATATATACCGGAAAAAAAATCTATTTCGAAAATTAATCCGAAACAGTTTTAGATTACCAATATTATATTCAAATACATAAAAAATCTTTGGTCAAAATGTTTCTTATGAGTAAAGGAGATAATAAAGATGCTTCCTTTATATTGATGATATCTATAACATCTCCACTAATAAAACGTATATGAACGAAATTATTTCATATAAAAATGTCATATACTAGCTCGATGTTCAAATTTACTGATCATATGCTAGCTAGATGTACACTATACCATATAAAAAAAATATTACATTTAAATTCATTAGGCAAACTAAATTTTATGCAATATCTTATTTAAAACGTTTACAGCCGTTTTCTTTCTAGGTTGAGATAGTAAAATAGTATAACTTTAGCTATAAGGTCCCATGGTCTAGTGGTCAGGACATTGGACTCTGAATCCAGTAACCCGAGTTCAAATCTCGGTGGGACCTTTTTCAATTTTTTGTTTGTTTTCCATAAGAAAAAGAGGAATATTATTTATAAACTTTACTAAACTATTTTATAAGAAAATTACTTAAGTCATATCTTTATTTTAAAAATTGTACCTTTATTAAAGATTATATATTATAGAAATTATCGTAAAGAAATATTATTACTGAGACATAGAATTGAATTGAAGAACGCAAAACCAAACAAGAAAAATTATTTAAAATAATATCTTTATCTAAAATTAAAAAAAAAAAAGATTAAAATTAATCAAACCTGATACAGTAAAGTCGTATTATGATACACAATTTCACAACATATCTAATGTCGTGTGATACATTTAAAATCAACATATTTTGATAATTAGTTTGGAAAAGTCTACCATTCTTATTTAAAAAAAAAAAAACTACGAATGCTCATATGATAATGTGAAAATGGTTTTGCCTAATAGCTTGAGATTTACTTGACATGATGTTATCTTCGGATCAAGTAGCTCGGAATTTAACCCTTTCACCCTCATTAGAAATCATGTGTTTTCTTGGTTAATTATACTGTCTTATTAGAAGGAAAAAAAAAAAAAAACTAATCCATGTGACCTTTTCTTTCTTTTGATTTTTTACCCAGTTTACTACTGACATTAAATGCTGTGAATTTAAGATACAAAAATACAGTAATGTTCCTGCACTACACTCCAACCCTGTCATTTTTAAGTGTTGAAAGATTGGCTTCCATTTTCTCTTTTCCTTAGTTATTAAACTTTTAGGTTGTATGTTTCTAGCACATTTTTATTAATTTCGGGTTTGCTAGCCAAAAGTACTATTTCTGAAAAAGCCAGTGCATTCCCCTGACCAAAATGCATAAGAAAGTTGACTGCGTGCATCAGTGCAAATAAGAACAAATACTTTTATTCACCATGGAAATCACCCTAAGAGCAAAACAAGTTAATGCTAAAAGAACGGGAGTAAACATTCTATTAAACCTAAACGAAGTGGAAACGTGAATTTCACAAAAATTTGGTTTGGAAAACCATTGGAGGAGAGAGTGTTCTCCTATTTCTTATTGTTTTCATTTTATTCATAAAAAAAACATTCTTTTCTTTCTTATTTCAATTCATGATTTCTTACAAGTTCTATCAGAAACCAGTTTCTTTGTCATATACAAAGAAAGACGCCTGATATAATAGGAAAATGTTATGTATATCACTAACTGATTCGGCTACATGCAGAGAGGCATATAACCTGCAGTGAATTTTTGTAAAAACAGAGTTGGAGTAGATGTAGAACGGTATATGTCCATTTAAAAGAGATGTAGAGAGTCAATTTTTCATACGTTATAAACACAACAAGTGTACATAATCAAGATACCAACACAAATTGGTTCAAACCAGAAAAACTTTTTCACCTGCATAGAAGAAGTCCACCATGATGGCAAAGGTTTATCAAAGACTATCTGCTAGAAACAAAAAAAAATCAAAATAAACTAAAATTTTAGCTATAGCAGATTGGCAGAAAAGAAAATTGATTAAGATGACATGTTCATGCACGACATAACTGTAAGGTGTATCAAACATGATAGATTTTGTATCCCTGGCACAATCAAGAAGCTTGTGAACTCAACAACTTCAAAAAATAACTGCTTTTATATCAAAAATACCAAGTGACTGAGAATTCAGCAATGAACATTTAAACATGTGAGCCACCTGTGCTACAGAAATGATAAGATCATTTTTTCTTCGCATGCCTTCTCTGCGTAAGGATACTTGTCAAGGAATGTTAGGTACACTAGCTTGAAAGTTTCATTAGAATTTCATCAATCACTTAATCATACTCACTCACATTGGCACTACCACATAATGGTTCATCAAGCTTCTTAAAAACTTCAATCTTCCACAATCGAATCAATTGCATGACACATAAAGGCATTACCAAGTAGCACACCAAATCCTAATTTCTCTAGCTTATTAAAAACTCCCTATTTGGATGAGTTAGGAATGAAGTTTGTTGAGCAGTGAAAGAATATGTCAAAAGAACTTCACAAAAGTGCACTAGAAATTGGGAACACACCTATCACTAAGCCTTGAAAGAAAAAGTTGAAGAACAAGTGAGCCATACACTCCATCAAGTGCAATAACTTCTAAACTCAGAAAATAATGAATTTGACACAAGTAAATACATAGTCTGTTCATAAGTAAAAGACACTAATTCTTGAATAGTTCTCCTGTTAGGCATACAACATCAAATCGCTGGTTCTGCAATCAAACTCCATACATATCTAGACACTCAATTCAGAGTTTATTCATGTGCGAATATTTAGTTCAATATCTACACTTCAGAAGGCAGGTTTCATTGCTCTTGTGAAGGAGAACTAGAGAAGACATTTAATAGAAATAGATAAACTCTGCAGTTTTATATAAGGCAAATAACCCCTTTGCTAACAGCAGACAACTTGCAACTTCAAGATGTACAATCAGAAGCTTCAAGAATGAAAACAAACTTTAAAAGAAACATACACAAAGAAATTATAGCTTCACGTTAACAAGAGAAGCTCAGAATTGTACTGGTTATAGATAGTAAATAGAAGATACAGACAACACAATCAGTTATATGAAAATGAAAACCATCCCTGCTAAATTTACTCAGCAAAGAATGAATTGTGCTTTCTTTTAGTCTCTATCCTATTCTTAACAGGAACTCTAAAACAACCAAAATGTCATCAAATATATCTTCTTGTGATAGGCAATCAGGTACTCAAAAGTATGCTCCTGGGGTTTCAGCTTCCAACTCGACATGTTTAGCAACCATTCCATTCCCTGCAGAGAATGTCCTTCTTTGCAAAACCCAGTTATAATATAATCATTCGTACTGGCTGGTTCCAAATGTTTATCCTGCATTTCCTTCCACAACCTAATCGCAACCTGTGTGTCTCCTTCTAATAAGTGCATTGAAAACAACATTGTCAGGATGTAAGCCATTTTCCAGAAGTTCCCTAATAAGTTCACACCCTTTCAAAACTTTGTTTTCTGCACAGAATGCCATTACCAGATATCCAACAGTTTCCACATTAATGGATTCCGTCATCTGTTCATACAATGTCCAAACCAGATGAGTCCTCCCAGCCCTCAAACAACTCAAATAGAGATGCATTCCAAGTTGTCAAAGAGGGGCAAAAGCCGACCAGTTTCAACATATCAACTGCATCTACTACCATCCCAGCCCAGTTGAGAATGTAACCCTCCAAGGAAGCAGGCTAGGGAGTCAAAGCTGCTTTGCAGGCTCCGGCATCCACAAGCGCACAGAAGAGGGCATTGCAAGATGATTGGTCAGACGAGAAACCACAAGAAGAGCACAGCCAGTGGAAGATAAAGGAGGCATTGTTCTGGTGGTTAAGATAAAGGAGTAAGAAAGAGGGGTCAGAAAAATTGAAAGATTGATATAGGGAAAGAAGTGAGAGTGTCTTCCCCTCACCATTGCAATGATGTTGGAAGTATTGGGAGTGTTGGGGATGTTAGGAATCGGAGATGAGTACCAACAAAAAGTCAAAGGAGGTAGGGTTAGTGATATCCATTCGCACCTAAAGCTACGGCTGAGATCAAGGTGGAATTATCTCAATCAGGATCGTGTTTTTCTATGTAGAGGATTTGTGTATGGTCTTGAAATGCATAAAAAGGGTGCACTATACATTGCATAATGGTTGTGAAAAGGTACCAATTGTTCAGTTACATATAAACTAGTGGCACAATTTGTGATTGTGTGGTGTAATGTTTCAAACTCTTGAATCTTACAGATTCTTCATTCACATGACATAGTTACGCATTTGGTGCATGTCAAAAGTTGTAAACTTGTATGTGTTTCTTTAGCCTCTACATTTAGCTCATTATTTTTAAGTTTACTCCATAGTTCTCTTTAAAAACCATGTTAATTTGGATCAATTAATTGATTTATTTTTCTTATAATAATATAAAATAAACTAAAATTGGGTTTTACTTGATTGATTATTTTCACTGTATTTCCTCTGGATTTCTTTGTTATTTTCTTTTGCTTTCGTTTTTGTATTTTTAAGAGCAATCCAGATATTTTTTTATAAACAACAACTAAGCTTTTTTTTCATAAATTTATTGGTCTAAATAAATATATAATTTTCAAAATGTTGTCAAAGCTATTCCACCAGGTAATTTTTCTTTCAAATAACTTAATATAAAATAGCTTTCATAAATTAACTTACCATGAAAATAATTCTTTCAAAATAATTATAATTACAATGAAAATTTCCGGAAATTATCCTTAGTTTATATACAAATCCGATCATTAATACATATAGTTTTCACACAAAAAATACATCCGGTATCATCCTACCACTCGTAAAAGTAATAACCGACAATGAATACATACCGGTATAGTACACACATAAAGAAAAACATTTTAGCAATTATTTAATCAAGAGTATCATTTTTCGGGATCTTTATCTAAATATTTACATCCAAAGACAGACACGTATAAAAGATCTTTCTAAGTATGTTCAAAAGAATGATTTAAGATTGTAAACAAAATTGCTATTCCCAGACAAAAAGGTAGTAAGGTAGTTATACTCAAAAGACTTGATTGGAGACAGTAGGTTCATTTACAATAATGGTCTATTTCCCTGTCTAATATAAACACTTAGAGTTGGTAGAAAGGTATGAAACTGCGTCAGTTAAAAATTTCCCCTTCTTCTCTGGCTCCGTTCAGAAACTCCTCATCTTCTACGCTGTAGTCTTCCTTGATAAATAAACCAAGCCGCTCCAATGGGTTCTCAAATTGAGGTTTATCCAATGTATCCAATGCAACTTTGTAGCCATTTCTGCCGCCCACCGCCTTATAAGATAGTGTGCATCCACTCAAACTTTCCAGTTCTCTAATAATATCCATATTATGTTCTATATCAACGGTTCTTTGCATCTACAAAACACATCATTAAATACTCAATTACATAATAACGGAAATTTAATTTGCAACCACGCTTATAATTTATGAGTAAAACCTTTTCTATTGCAACTCGTGCAGCTTCTCTTTCCTTTTCTCTTCGATGCCTTGACTCTTCCTCAGCTCTCGTTCTGGCAGCAGCTTCAGCTGTTTTAATTTGGGCTTCAATTCTCGCTCTTTCTGTTAAGCATGCAACATACAATGAATAAGATGAGTAAACGGCTGCTTTTAGAATACAGATGGCGCACACACACACATGTGTGTGTATATATATATATATATATATATATATATATATTACACAAAGCAATCTTTTATATAGAAAAGTAAACAGGATAAATGGTATATGGACATATAATGTTACCCTAGAGGATTCAAAATTCAAAACTGTACAGATGTTTCTACCCAAAAGTTTCTCTGTCCCAAGAAATATAAACTAATATACCATACTCACCTGCACGCTGAATCCTTTCCAACCTCTCCTTTTCCAGCTGCATTTTTTGAGGATTACGTTTATCACCCTAATAAATAAAATAATAAAAATTAGGAAACCAAACGACATTCAAATGTATCCTTTACCGAGGAATTAAGACTTCAGCTATTAAGACACCCTTCATAAACGTCTTACATGCTCAAGAAGGGTCTTTTGCTGTGCTTTCAATATGGTATCTGCAAAGCGGCTTTTAAGCATGGCGGCACGAAGAGCCTTTTTAGGAGAAAGCTGGACAGGCAAAATAGGCGTGCTCCAAACTAAAGCAACAACCACGCATTAGCATCATATCAATTCAAATACAACGGCAGTAGCAGCTAACTTGACATGAAGCGAGATGCTAACCTTCCCCAGAAGAGGCATCAGTGGAAAGAGTCACATGCTTAGAACTAGGACAAATATGTTCACTGTCCAATGAACTACCAGCACCTATGCAAAATATCAACATCAACAAATATAAACTCCGCATGCATGGAAAAGATAGAAGATGACTAATTATTAGAAGTTATAAATTATTCTCACCATCAGAATCCGATTTCTTCTCCACAGATGAGGAACATTTAGCCAGGCAATCCTGAAAGTAGACATAAATTTCCTCTAAGATTTGCAAGTAAAATAGATTTCTCAAACAAATTCTGGCTAATATATTGATAATACTATTTTTAATACCTGTCTGGAAGTATCAGCACCACATGCAATTAGGTCCCTTCCTTCTGATCTTTCAGATGATATATCTAAATCAGTACACAGATATAAGTCAATAAGGAAACAAGTGGCACATCAGATAAGCAACCAGAAGATTGTCTAACTACCTGATGACAGCTGTGTTGAATTGCCTTGAATTACACAATGGCAGTTGGTATCACCGCAAATGTTACACTTGCATGTGACAAGGCACACTGTAGAACAGGCCTGTAGAGAGCCAGCAGAGTGTTCTCTATCACTGCTACCTCTGCTGCCTATAGAATACACAGTTATTAGCTCCTTTCAAGAGCCAAAAACCTTCACAGTACTCTTAAAGCATCATACCTTTGTGCAAGTCTTTCTCAATAAACTTGGAGGGAATCTGTGATAATTTAGGTGCCTCCACCTGCAAGTTAAACACTTTCAATATAACACATGGAAAAAAAATACCACCTGATAAACAAATGAAACATGGGACATCCAAAGTACCACATAAAAAGGTTAGCAGATATCAATTTATTTCATCAATACCAGAAAATATATTGTATCGTTGAATATTACCCTTACTCTAGCATCTTTGGATGCCAATGATATACTCTTGGGAATTCCTTTCTTTTCAGATACACGTGTCTTGTTGGGCCAGGATTCCTTATGTCGGGAATGCATCGTGTGAAGACTTCTTCCACTAGTTTCCTTGATTGTTTCAGCCTCGCTTTTACTGTGCTCATCTTCACAATTCAATTTCCTAACCAAATCTTTCCATTTTCGATCAAATATTTTACATAATTCCTTTGCCATCAAATGAACATCATTACTGGGAGGATTGTATTTCATTGCATTTGAGAAGGTCAGTCTGACATCATCTGCAAACTCCTCGGTGCCTAAATAAATGTTCCTCTCCAGCTTAGTTTTAATTGTTCCAAAATCCATTGGATGAGATATGATGGTAAAATAATCTGGAATATTCAAAGCTACTGGGTCTACTGGCTTGCTAAACACCCAACTATATGGATGAGACATTAAACTCTTCAGTATTGTAGCACACTGCATTGACCCTTTTCGATCAACCCTCTGTCTTTTCACCTTTTGGTCCTCAATACTATCTGCCGGTCCCCTCTTGTTGGAATTCAGCCCAGACAATTTTCCATTAGAATTAAAACGCCTTCTTTCATCAGTGTGAGAGACTTCCCGCCCAAACTCGCGTTTAGGCCCAGAATCAACCTCCATCCTTTTGGATGAGAACTTGATCTTCAATTTAGCACTAGGTAATATAGTTTCAGTGGTAATCATGCTGATGAAATAAAAAAATTCCAACTTCTGAGACAAAGTGGCGGCGTCCTACAAACAGGCAATGCCCCCAATAGAAAGGGCAAATCACCTGTATACCAAAATAACTAAATAAACACTAGAAATCGTAGTGGAAATATAGTATATAGTGTATTGTTCAAAATTTGATAAATTACAAAATACAAAAAGAGCATGCACTGTAGGCAATTGAACGCGAAAATCGATCACGGTAATTAAACTATTTCCCCAACCCAGAATTTAAAAGAATTGTATCGAGACTATTATAATTCAAGAAAAAGAAAAGAAAGAATGAAGACATGAATTCCGACGTGAATAACAGCCATTCAAGTCGAATAAAATTCGAATAATTAAATCATCCTAGAAGCCTCTTCAAATCAACAAAGCGAACCAAAACTACACTGAATAAACAAAAACAGAAACAAAAAACGCGCCGAATTCCAGCGAGTTTTGCACTAAATCCAAATTAGGGTTGGAAACGAACTTACTTGAATTGCATGAGAGAGAAAGAGGGCTAGGAAGCCCCTCACGCAGATCGAAGCGAGGAAGGGAGAGGAGTCGCGCTGCCAAAGCCACAGTGTGCGATGAGTGTGTGTAGCAGTGTGGTTTTTAGGGTTTTTGCTTATCGACCAGTCGCCTTGACTTTTTATTTTCTCTCTTATTTAAAGATACGGCTCTTGTTTTGTTTCGTGGGCTTTAGTCCTCGTTTTTTCTCTCTGTAATTACTGTTATTATTTTAGAAAGGAAAAAAATGATAATGGTTTATTATTATTATTGTGATGTGATTTTTGAGGGTCGAAATATCTATCAAAAGTCAATATTTATTTCTAATAAAGGAAATATCTGATTTTTTTTATTTTGAAAGCAATATTGTATTAAAATTTTAAACCGCGAGATATACGGCGTGGAGTGACGTAATCATACTGAGTACGAATACTGCGGCTGTAAAAGTTTGGGCTTGCTCGGCCCATTGGAAATTCTTGCTGCCAGCCTGGCAAATTGCAAAGTGAACGTCACACCTTTATGTGGCGCTTTTTCATTTATAGACACGTTCTAAAATACACACCATCACGTTTTGTTATTATGTTAAAATTTATACTACAAATAAATCTTTAATTCATGATTATTTAGATTGAGTTATTAATAGAAATAAAATGGAGTAGACTAAAACAAGAATTGTCAAAACTAAAAAAGAAAATAGAATGAAAAAATCATCAAAATTGAAGAAAGCATTAGAATAAAAACAGTAATGATTAAATTATATATATAATTATTTTATTTTCTCTCATAATTTTTTTCAAATGTTACTGTTTAATCCTTTTATTTAAAATCTTTTTGGACTATTTAGTATAACTTTTTAATATTCAGATTCCTTTACACGTGAAATATTTGATATTATATATTACTTTTGACAAATTTTAACCGGTCACAAAGCAGATAATAACAAGACCAATCATATTTTGACACTGCAAACATTAATCTACTTCTATTTAACACTGAAAAATAATAATATTTTATTAAGATATTATATTTTATTATAAAAAACAGGATTAAAATTGTGTAAGTTTTGTAAATAGTGTCAAAGTATATTTATTCTAATAACAATAACAAAAGAAAGATTCATTATGCATTTATTTTTTATTATTATTATTATATTGTCATGTTTTGTGAAAAATGTTGAAGATAAAATATTTTCAATTAGACTCCTACCTATGATTAATTTAGTATAAGGTATTAGATCGACCTCAACTTAAAAGTTATCTCTTTAGGGACTCAACCACGCAGACACAAAACGTGATTCTATGATATGTTCATGTGTTGTAAATATACAAATATATGAATATGGAATGACATCTGATGATAAATAAGCTTAGATCTAATGAACTATATTTTATACTCTCTTAATTGTTTATAAATAAGATGGACGAAGTAGGCTTTGATCCACACTCAAAAATTGTTAACTCGTGAGTCTGCTTTGACTAGTCAGAATGTTCTTTTAAATCAAGAATTAAAATAAAAAAATAATTTAAAATATTTTTGTATTACATTATTTGAATGATATAAATATATAGTAATTCTGTAATTTAAATCATTAATACTTTGAAATTAAGTTCATATTATTAATTGTATTAATGTAATTTAATATGCAAAGATAATATATTTTAATTTATCCTATTAAAAACATTAATTAATAATTCAAAACTTAGATTAAATGTTCTTTTAATATATATAACAAATTTTCAGAATAAAAACTTAAAAGAATGGATAAGATTAACCAAATTTTGAACTGTTTTTCATAAACACACCACAGATTGAAGTAAAATAGATATTAGCCCGTTTTGTCACATCTAGTTACAAATACATACCATCTACAGCTTATTATTTTAGCAAAATACATTTGAAGACCTTTTACTAAAATGATTATTATTATTAAAACAGTTATTAATAATATTATTAAAACAAAGTTGGGTTATGCCTAACTTTTTGCAATGTAAAGCTAATCTCCTAAGTTTGTAGTTAGTTATCTTATGATCTAGTTACGAGATAAGCAAAAGATAAGTATTACTCTGTAGAAAATAGAAGCTATTTATTTCCTCCACACATGCAAATGCAAATGCTTATTTGAACATAAAATATTCCTTTATTTCTAAGAGTCCGTGTATAGTATGCAAGGTAAGTAAGAAGTAGTTAGAAAGACTCACCCCTCCTGCACTATAGACAAAAAAAAAATGAAAGATTGTGGTGAACTATCACGCGCCATTCAAACCATATCCCAATGTAACGCCCCGAAAGCGAAATCCCTTTATACGTGTATCATTTTCCCTAACTTTTCAAATCTCACTTTTATACTATTTTTCCAATCCACCTTTCCAATAATCCCACCAAGTACCCCAAGCCACTAGTACACTTTTCCCCGCACGAAACTTCTTCTCTTTCTATCCATCTATAATTCGCATGCTCACAACAAAGAAAGAATTGTCCAAATGGATAATGCCACCGAATCATTCTTATGATTCTTTTGAACTTCGTTCATGGGTCTTTGTCCCAACTTTCTCTCGTTAAAAAATAAATCAAATGTAAGCTATTGAAAATATCGAACTTGTCTTTTACCCCAAGATAAAGATAGTCACGCGCAATTCCTATTTTCCACATAGTTTACAATCTCATTTCAATGGTGGAGTGCTAGTGAATTCATCACAATCATGTGATACGATTCTACGAGTATTTGCTTTACTATGATAGATCAACTGATTTTTAATGTGCTTTTACCCGTTCACGATGACTATGTTATTTTTTTGCTGTTGATTTGAATATATGCTTTTAGAATAATTAATTGAATAATCTCTTCATTTGCCACTTTACTTACCAATTTATAGTTTAGTCGTTAACATTGAAGGGACAATTTTTTTTTTCGTCTATTTTCACAAGTGCCCTACTAGGATTCAAGGAGGTCAAACCACGTATTAAATTCGTTTTCTTTAGCAAATTTAATCTATGCCACGCACCCAAAGCGTATATTGCATATTTTCATAATATGAACTTTTATATACGTGCACTAAAAGTTTTAAAAAATTAATTAAAAGGAACAGGAAACGGATAAGGAACATTATAGTTGACATTGTATCTAGACGTAGTTTACAAATTGGTACATTGTTCACTCAACTTCGTTTTTGGTGTACCTCTCCCACTCAATTTTAAGGTTTACTTGTCGTTCAACTAAAAAATATGATACACGATAAAACTATTAATTATTAATATTAAAGTATATATTTCAAAAAATATAATTAAGGAAAAAAAATACAGAGTATATATGTTTTCGCTTAGGAAACAAATGACATGGATGAGAAAAAAAAACAATATTGGTCGGTGTATATGGAATGCCAACTTTAAGTTCTCGAGCATTCTATTTTGTCCTGACATTATTAATATATTAAGAATCTACTTTTTGTCATTATAGGGAAAAAGAAACAACTAATTATTTATGCCTATACTTTTCCTGTTTATTTTCTCATAATTAAAACCCGTGTTACTTTATTGATTTGCTTTTATACTGCCTCCTTTCCATGCGTGTACATGTTCAAATACATAAAGTAAAAAAATGTTTAATGAAACTAAATTTCTTTTCTTTACTCATGATAAGAGCTAGTTAATTAGTTTACTACAATTAAAAAATAGTTAAGTTTTAATTAGTGACATTAAATTTTATTGATCACCAATGAGACGTGCTTCTAATTATTTATTAGTTTTAATTCTTTGAATTTATTTTGCTTTAATACATTTATTATTTTGAGTTTAATTCATTATGCACTTGAATATTAAAAGTAATGTGAATAATCAAGGTAATATTACAAAATAATCTTTACACAAGATAAAGTTAGAGTCCCATAGATATAAGACTTTAAAAGAATATAGACAAAAAAAAAATTATCAGGAAAACATTTTAAATTCATTTTCATAAAAAAAGCCAAATCAAACTTGTTTTTATAAGAATAGTCAAAAAGAAGTATCGTAGATAACTTTTAATACTTTGACAACCTCTGTACCAGGATACTTCCTCTATGTATAATTATAAGTAACAATTTTCTTAAAACTCTATTACATGTAAGTAAAACTTTCATTACTTATCTTAATTAAGTACATAGCCCCAAAAATATTTTTTAAATGTCATTAGTAGAATTAAATGATACTGTTTAATTTTGTAATTAGCGTAAAATTGATTAATTTTATTTATACATGAGTCTAAAAAGAATATTAAACAATTGTATATTTGAAAAGTATATTAAATGGACTTTATTATTTTTACAGAATATACTTTAAAAAACTAAAACACCAAGCGTTTGAAAAAAAATTATAATATTATTTGTTGAAAAAATTAAAAGTTCCATCCATGCTCCTCTCTGTATATTTTAATACACTTGCAATTTATATTACAATAACAAAATACTTTGAATTTCTTAACCCGATTGATTATTAAGACCTTTAAACTAAAACCTCTTGCAATTCTTCACTCTTTTAATTTAATTAGTTCCTCATTAATCAATCTGGTTGGAGTTCAATCTCACACGCATAACCGGATTAACCCAAGGGTGAATTTGAACCAAATGTCAAGTGATAAAGTTTATTAAGATAAACTTTATAGATACGTCATTAATCAATATTTCGTTTTTTTTATAATTTTGCTTTTCAGCTATCTTCTCCTGAGATTATTCAAAGATTTAATTTGAATGGCGAAACACCCAACACATGAAGACCACGAGTGTTGAAGATTGAACTTCAAAAGAAGGAAAAAAAAAAACCTTCCTTTTTAATTTTTCTTCTGTCAGGAAAAATGAACCAGAGGTGGGTGCACTGCGCACTCCATGGAACATCCAACACGCAGAAGCAAGCAATTCCCGAAGAAAACTGAATGCATATAAAATTAAATAAAAATAAAAATAAAAAACGGTGAAATAATTTATTTTATTTCTAAGCTTCAAATGTTGTCTGTTACAAACAATTAGGGAGACTCCAAAAACGATCTCAAGCGAACCCAATCAATTAATCAATCAATAACGAAGCAAGAAACGAAGATAATTTCAATTTTTCCAGCTTCTTCCAATGTCACGCTTCCAGAAACCCAGTCAACCTGAGGATCGAATTTCTGACCTGACTCAAATCTCGTCCCTTCAAAGTCCTCCCATTCCCAGTGCAGACGGAGAACGCCATTTTTCCCGCCACCCTCCGCCTCACGATCTCATGAGGCGGCGTCATCTCCTCCGTCTCCTCCTCCTCCTCGCTGGAGTCCCACCGCCGCACCCCTCTGTCCGGTATATTCACAGGCTTTGAAATTGCCACCGTCTGTGGGCGGGGCGGCGCAGGCTTGACCCCTTGATGGACGCTGTGGTCGGAGAAGACAATCTCGGATTCCGTGAACTCCTCGGCCATTTGGTTAGGTTAAGGTTTTGTTAATTGTTTTGGGGTTAAGTAAGGTTTGGGAATGAAACAGTGAAGGTTTGGGGTTTTATTTATAAGAACAGGAAAGGGATCCTTTGAAAACGTAGAGAGTACACTTGGATTGGTTTGTGTTGTCAGATGGCGTCATTTTAGTTTGTTTCATTCACTTTCACTGAGTCGGCTCATTTTTGTGAACAAATCCAGCTCCTAATTTTCTCATTTTCTCCTTTGTGGGTCCCACTTTTTGTTTTCTTCATTTCAATACCATCACATTTCCTTTTCTTGCAATTAACTCCTACCCTGTCTTCTCTACACTTAATCCCAATTTTAAATCATACCTATGGCCTTATCTTAATTACACATGTGGTTTCAAGTTGAATTTTGTGTCTCTACTTCTCCTCCTTTTTACCCTAATCCATGTGTCCGAATCTAATGAATTATTTACAATTTTGTTGAATGCTGAGGTTTGATGTTTATCCAAAAAAAAAAAAAATCTATATTGAATTAAGTCAAGAGTTTATAGTTTTCTAAATGCTAAGCACATGATTTAAATGATTACTGCTTCTACTCTGAATTCTGTTGCTTTCTAAAGACAATGAATTATATACAAAGGTTGGATGCTGCTTCCATCTAGTTGACATGTAGTATCGTAATTGTCTGTTAATTAACTATCTCCCACGAAGATCAAGGTGGAAGCATAAGTGTGATTGCTTGCACACGTGGTTAATGCTTCATCGATATCTAAACGACAGAAAGTTTAAACGATTTTAACTTAGCGTGTCAAACCATAATAATCTTTATATAAAGTAAAAATTTCTGACAGAAGACATCGAGACTCGAAAAAGTAGCTGTTTTTGCTCCAATCAATGTGCCATGAGTGTTTTTTTTTCCTATTTATTTCCAAAACACCCTTTTCTTTTTTTTAATCCTTTACAAACGATAATAAGTTATTGCTTCTAGTGGTACTGGATTTGATTCTCTTTAATAATATTTTGAAATCTAATTTTGTAAATAAAAAAAGTTGGAAGAGATTATATTGTTGATAATAAGTTATTGCTTCTAGTGGTACTGGATTTGATTCTCTTTAATAATATTTTGAAATCTAATTTTGTAAATAAAAAAAGTTGGAAGAGATTATATTGTTGATAATATTAATCATTCTTTTTTCAAAATAAAATTAGTTATCAACCAAATTTGTGATATTGTATCAGCAACATATGTGCCAAATTATAGAAAAATCACAATATTGATAAATGAAAAGTTATCATTAATATATTATTTAAGATAATTATAATGCATGTCAACATGCTTACTGGATAAAACATTTTTGATTTACACCATTGATACATTAATTCAACTCTATTATGTGTGTGTATATATATAATAGGAAACATTTTCAGAAGATTATTGTTTCTACTCCATTTTTGAAATTAAAATATAGATAATACTTGTAAATTTTTAAGTATAGTAAATAATTAAATATTTTTGAATGTAAATAATTCATAACGATCTTTGGAAAACAGTACATATGTGGTCCTAATATTTATTAATTGAATTCTGTTGAACCTCTTACTATATAACATTGCAGACAAGAAAAATAAACATTTCATCTTACTTGCCATGTTTTGGACGTGCATTTATTTACGTTCTAGAAGAGAAAATGAGTCCGTGGTCCAAAGATTTTGTTTTTCTAGGTATTGACAATTTTTCCTCAATGTGTATTTATGGGCAACATAATTGAATCCTATGTTCTGTTTGAAACATACACGGTTTATGTAACCATAATGGTGCAATTCTTTTTAGTTCAACGACTTTGTGTTTTTGGACTTCACGAGATTCTGTCACAAGTTTCAATTATAACACTGTACTGTAATCGTGTCTTCATAATGTAGATTATAGAATAGTCTACATGGAGGGATGAGATAGAAAAGGAAAAAGCCACTTACCCTATAATTTAATTTTATACTAATTTGTTAAATTGAAAACTTTATTACGGACAAAACTAATTTACAACCCATCGCTCATTCAAAAGTGTGACTAATTAGGGGTCCTTTGTGGATAACGTCAATCCCATATTTACATGTTCATATCCGTGGCAATTGAACTTTTGAAAAACGATCATTATTATTTTTAGTTGAAAGTTTCTATATAATATATATTTTAGGATGGGATATCAGTAAAGTTTCCCATAATTTTTTAATTAGACTTGAAATGTTCAAAATATTATTTTAGGTAATGCACGGGCAAACTTATCGGAGGAAACACCATCCATATTGAAGTCAACCTAAAACTTGTTAGAGACTGAGAATAGAAGTCAATAAAACCTCCCACGTTAATTGATATTTACGTGTACAACTAGGTCTTCTTATTAAGAACCATATAATAATAACATTATATCAAATACCAAACTATATTATATAAAGTGCTAAAAATAACTCATATTGTGGTTTATTATATATAAAAAAAATACTAAAAACATTTAAAAAAATAATTTGAGTTCTTCGACTTCATACTTTATTCATAAACACTACTTGCTGTTATGTATGGAAGGTGCCAAAGCAGCATTGAGAAGCGCAACAATGATTGATTGGGTGAAAAGGGTGGTGATAAAGCTACACCTCCGCGCATCTCAAGCCTCCATTTCCCGAGGCACAATCCCCTCTGCCACCCTGGGCCCCACCCTCGTCTACATAATACCTGTCACCTCTGCGTACCAGGATTTCCAACCTCACGGCCCACTAATATCGCAACACGTGTTCCCTGCTGATGTCATGCCCCCACTTTCCCACGTGCTCCTAGGGTTTCCCCTCTTCATCATTAATCCTGCTTCGCTGCTACGTTCCCCACGTCGTTTCTTTGTTTTCGTGCAAGTCTCCACAACACTACTACTACAATTTTTCGTAACTTAATCTCAATAATTTTATTTTATCTTACTTTCTTTTCAGTTTTCTCTAATATGCTGGTGAAGTCACTTCTCCAAGCAATGTTCCGTGGGAAGGGTCGTCTTTGTTTTTATAATTTCTTTTAGTTCATTCTCAAACTTAATCGTAAACTCAAAATTTGAGGGAGATAATTATTTGCCAACATCTAATGACTGTATTTGGTTTTTTAATTAAACTATTGTAATTATTTTCTAATGTTATCCAAATGGATAAATTTTTAGATAAATATTTTTGGAGAAAACAATTTTAAAATACAACTTCCATTTTAATATAAAAATGGTCTCTTTATTTTAAAATAGTCTTCTCCCAATACAACTTATCCCTTTTTAGAATATTTTAAAAATCTTTCATTTTAATAAAATTAGATAAAACCACACCAATTTTGTTAAAAAAATCAATTATTTCTTAGCTATAACTTTATTATTTTGCATGAAGTGGGTGCGATTCAGATGCACTCTTAAAAATATGGACGAGAGAAATATAT
>Ga0099824_1000539_pt1 | contig 45745 bp, 27 predicted proteins | sample SiratrowhiteBW_FD_76837 | JGI IMG/M metagenome (GOLD analysis project Ga0099824, IMG submission 76837) | Root nodule microbial communities of legume samples collected from California, USA - Siratro white BW | ecosystem: Host-associated > Plants > Roots > Nodule | place: USA: California... | reverse complement strand
ATAGGTATCTGTTAGATATCTGTTAGGTATCTAATATATCTAATACATAGATATCTATCAATTTGTTAGATAACTTTCTAACAGATAAATATCTATCTGTTAGATATATATCTATCTATCAATCTATATTATTTCTATTTTGTAGTTATTTAACAACTAAAATCTAATTTGATGACTATTTTGATCACAATTAGCAATCATCTTATTTGGTAACTACAAATTAATTTCTAAATAGTTTATTTCTTATAGTGAAGTGAATGTTTAAGTTAGTATATTTAATATAGTTGGATTGCTTTATAAGGAAATGATATTATAGAAGTTAAACATTAATGATTATACATGTTAGTTTGCCCAATCTTCAACATTTGCCTTCACTCATATGAGTAAGGTCGAACAAAACAATGTTCATATCGTAAAAAAAACTTACATAAGAAAAAGTTTTATGGATAAGGATCGCCATGAGTTTCATCCGTCATTCTTTAAGTACAAAATTTTACTTAAAAAATAAAAAATGTTTACTTAAAAAACATGTATAGACATATCAATTATTTACTTAATCCAAATCTAGGTCAATATTAATAGGGTTGAATTAGGTTTAGGTTAAGTTGAAATATATTAAATTAGTCAAGGTTAAGTTACGTTGGATCAGGCCTAAGACGTGTTAAGTCAAGTTTAATTGAGTTAAATTAGATTCAAGTTGAGTTAAGTCAAGTTAGGTTGAGATTAATCCAACTCAAGTCGAATAAGGTTAGGTCAGACCAAGTCAGATCAAGTCGAATTTGGTTAAGGTAAAACTGAGTTGGGTCAAGTCAAGTTAGGTTGTGGAGGGATCATGTCAAGTTGGACCCATTAAGTTGGGTTGAGCTGACATCATGTGGAGGACTACTTCTTCCTCCACCTCCATAGCTTCTTCAAGCACCTCTATAAAATTTTATATTTCCAAAAGCACTTGTATGAAAAAGACTTCAATACCCTTAGGTAAGTAGAGGTGTGTGGGTTGAATTTATATTCCAGATTCTGTCTACTACTAAATCCAGAATTATAACTTCCAAGCAAACAAAAAAAATATTTTGCAATTCAATAATTTTCTGGATTTTAATCCAAAATAGTGTCGATCCACCAAAAATTATCTTACCATCCACCCCTTCCCTTTCCCTCAACGATGATGATATGTACATTTAATGGGAACAACGTTCAACAATGGCAGTTAAGGGAGGTGCAATGCAGGCAACACCCTTAGCGACGACAATAATATTGGTAGCAGTAGTGCAGAAATATGGAGATGGATGATATGAGTGAGGGTAATTGGGTTATCTACTATATTCATTTAAAGAAATTTTAGTCTTTTCACATTTTCTATGAAGGTGTAGGAAGAAACTATAGAGGTGGACGAAGAATTAGTCCATGTTGAGTCAAGTGAAGCCTATGTAGTTCAAGTCGAGCAAGTCAGAATTGTGTCATGTCAAGTTGGGTTAAGATGGGTTAGACCTAGGTTGGACCTACGCCGAGCATTGTCATATCGGGCCTTAGTTGGGTTGGGTCAACCTAGTCAGGTTAAGTCAGGCTGGACCAAGGTCCAACCAAGTTGATTAGGTTGGACTGTCTAAGTTAGGTCAAGTTGGGTCGGGCTGACATCATGTTAGCTCAAGTCAAGCCTATGTTGGGTTAGGTCGAGCTGAATTCAGATCGTGTCATGTCAAGTTGGGTTAAGATGGGCTCAACCCATGTTGGACCTACGTCTCGAGTTGGGTCTAGGTTGTCTTGGGTCAACCTGGTCAGGCTGAGTTGGGTTAGACCAAGGTCCAATCAAGTTGTCCAGTGTTAATGTTAGATTGGATCCAATAAGGAAAAGTCAAGGTAGTTGGGTCCAAATCATGTAAAGTTGAATCAGATAAAGTTCAAGTTAGGCTGGGTCGAGCTTAGCCTAAGTTGATTAGATCAGGTTGAACTTAGGTCAATCTATGTCAAATTAGGCTAAGGTTAGGATGAGTTGGATTAAACCAAGTTCAGGACGAGTCCAATTAGACCAAAGTCAGGACAAATTATGTCAAGTCAAGATTAAGATGAATCATGTTCAACCAAGGTTAAGATAAGTCATGTAAGACCTAGATTAAGTTAGATACTAGTCATAACTAATCTAGTTTGATTCGGTCCAAGTCAAAAATAAATTGGGTCCAACCCACTCATTTGATGTATCAATAAAAAAGACTTATTTTATGAGTAAGTTAAGATTGATCCATAAATTAATAATTATACCAATAAATTATAAACAAACTCATAAAAAACTATAATACTATTCCCAACTAAAAATCTTAAAACAATAACTTAGTATATTTTTTTCATATATATTATTATTATTGAAGTTTCTCATTTCTTCTCAACTTATATTCTTAACGAACATAAACATCTATTTAATCTCATTATACATTCCTAAACATATTGAGAATCAGACAAATATTTTCTAATTTTCTTCTGTCTAAAACTAACTCCTCTTAATTATTTATGCAACATTTCACTTCCACCCCTTCTCAAAGATTTAGAAAAACATTAAACTATTTCTTTATGAAGAATGATAATATAAACATTAAAAAAATAAGAGATTGTACGCATTTAAAACATTAAAAGATAGAATAATATCCCCACCTATGAATGTTTTAGGATGTTGTGTTGGAGCAAAGGTTTCTTTGCTCATTACACCTTCCTGTAAAGTGTTTCTACAACATTACCTGGCTGCACTGCATAATGGCCCTGCAAATATGATTCACACACCTAGTCACAAACCACCACCAATGCATTGACTTAAATTTGTGACCATCCTCAGAAACTCATATCTTCTGCCTCTCAAATAAAATAAAAAATTTAGTCAAACATACATCCATTCCTGTTTACTCTTCTATTTGTTCATCTTCGTTTCTTTTCTACTGCTCATTTTTTTCTTTCTTTCTAATTCTAAGTCAAACTTTACCTTCTCCTGAGAATTTTACAATCAAGAAATTCAAATTTATTGAATTTTAATTACTTTTATTTTAAATTACTTAATTTTTTAAATATTTTATTTAAATAAAATAATCTAAATTTATTAAACTTAAAATTTTGTATTTAAATAAAATATTTTAATTACCACCAAATAAATGTTGAAAACGAATCTTTATTACTTATAATAAAACTAACCAATGTTGAATTCAATTGAAAAAAATATTATAGATATATATTGGAAGGAGTCCCACCACCATTAATAAAAAAACTCTGAAAAATATCAATCAATAAATAGCACTAGTCAAATAATATTAGTTAAAAAGTAATTTTTATTAATATCAAATAAACAATTGACTTATATTAACCAAAAGATAGTCTCATTGTTTTTACACGAGTTCAAAACACTTATGATATTTACAAAAAAGAAACTCTAATTAATATAGAGTGGAAAATAATATAAATCTCAATGAAAAAGAAAAAAACTTAACATCAATGAGTGAGTGAAAAAAGTAATTTTTGAGTGACTTAACTTAGAAGAGCTACCATCAACTTTAGTCTAAAAAGACTATATGAGAAAAACAGTTAAAAAAAGAATATAAAGGAAAAAAAATTAAAAGACATAAAGTAAGAAAAATTTCAAATTTATAATTTTAATATAAAAACTAAAACTGTATAATTATATATAGCTGCTCTTTTAAATTCTAAAATTTAATTTTTGTAATAAAAAAGTATATTCAAACAAGATATCTTTTATAAAACATTTTAAACTTTTTATAAAAATAAATTAGTTTTGTAAAAAATTCCCATCGAAATCCAGAGACTTTTTAATCCTTGCCTTCACCACTCATGGCCTTATTTCTCTCTTGATAATGTACTGTAATTCCATTCGTTCTCTCTTCGTTACCTTACCACGTTCAAAATTGTTACCAATGTGAATATGAAGATAAAGAGAAGTAATTTGTAAAACACAAATATAAAACCTACTAATTACCATCTCTCTTCCTATTATTAATACTTCAAAAAATTTACACAAAACATGTCAAATTGTATAGGTTGTCTATTAGATATGATTAATTTTCTCTTAAATGGCCTTACAAAAAGTCATGCAGTGCTTATTTGTTAAGAGTTTGCTAAAATTACTTTATAAAAATAAATGTAAATCATTAAATATATAATTAAAATATTTACTTAAATGGTCTCAATCACATTTTTATCAAAATAGGTATTTTTAGTTATTAAAATACAATTTAATTTTTAACTTAAAAGAACAATTAAACACTTAAAAGACTTAAATTTCTCATGTAAGTTGTACTATAGATAGAAAAGTGAAACAATAAAGGAAATGAAGATTATCTGAATTAAAAAAGATATGAATCCAGTGAAAAAAATGCTAGGTTATTAACACACTTATATTAGTTCAGATCAACTTTTTTTTATTGAATACCTTGGGTTAAAACTTTTTTTTATTGAATATCTTGAGTATCAAGTTAAGAAGACAAGTTTTAGACCATTTAAAAATACTTTTGGGCATAACAAACTTGTTTGGGTAAATAAATATAAATATTAATTTTTTTTTTGACATTATTATTGTATTAGATAGTAAACTTACTGATGTATATACCGGAAGTCAAATCTATAAACTTATTAAAATATAAATAAACGTCCTATTTAAAAATATCATCTAAGAAAAATTTACAAGCACAAAAGGATCTAAACTAATTACACTCAACCTAACGCCATCTAAAGTAATAGTACTTCTAATGTTTATATATTATAATTCATTTTATATTGATTTCTATTTTCACTAACTATCAGTCGATTAACATATTTTAGAATATATCATAACTATTTAAAAACTTTAAAATAAAATACGCTTTTCAAATAACATTTATCTAAATCTTGAACCCTAAATCAAATCAAACTTTCTAAAATGTGGTTAGGCCTAAAAAGTGCCATAGTAAGCAAATACACTAGGTTTAGACTTTAAATATGCCAAACTTAAACAAAAACTTTTCCACCCCTACCACAAAAAAAGGTGAAGAGGGCCACCCAAAAGGTTTGTCATTAACCATTCTTCTAGATTGACCCTTTTGCCTAGTCACATTTCACAAATACACAACTACTAAATATTTTCACAAGAAACAGAGGACCACACTCATTGCATCTTCCTTCAAATATAAATGGAAGAAAATCACCAATTGAACCTGATTGTAAAAACTCCTGTGACAAAAGGCCAATTGTTGGACATAAAGCCAAGATACATTAATTGAACAGTGTGGCTGGCATTGATACAAATCTTTGCTGGGGAAGAACACAGCCAAAGCTCCACCTGATCTTCAACTAATTCTAGCCTTACAACAATTACAATTAGGAAGGGAAAAGAGAGAAAGAGTGAGAGAGAATTCAAATACTGTTTGGTATTGAGGATCAACAAAATAACAGAGGAGAAAACAGTAAAGGGCAGCCCGGGGGAGGGGGGTGTTCTCTGCTATATATACAGTCAAAGAAAGATATTAACCATCCTTTCAGCCTGCTAATGCCTTTCACATTTTCACTCCACTTTTGGGGCATTAACTTTTGTACTAAATGTGTGATTTGAAAGTATCATATTGAAGCTTTGATTTCCATGAAAACAATCAATTCTGGAAGTTTGATGGACTTTCAACATGCTTCTTCCCTTCATCTTTAATGAAGTCACCCTCACTTAAACATGTGATATTGTCCATAGAAACTGCTCCACCAACCTCCGGTGGAAAATTATCTTCTTCTATAGGGTTCACCCCATGGTTGTCAGGGGTTCTTGATGGCAATCCATTATCATCCATCATACAGAGATAATGATGCGTGTCAAAGGATTCTGTGCCAGGTTGCAAAGCAGAGCTGAACAAGGGTTGCATTAACAACTTTCTATCTGGAAATTCGCACAACGATATTCGACAAACAGGACATGTGGAATTCTGCTGCAGCCATAGGTCTATGCAGGTCACATGGAAAGAGTGTCCACAATAAGGGAGGATTCGCAGCATATCCTCACCTTGGTATTCTGAGAGGCAGACTGTGCATCTTCAAAAACAATGAAATTGTGTGTTCAAAACCAGGAAATAATTATCTGAATGAGAAATGTCATCAATATGTGAAACTCTTACTAAAAACCTAAAGTACTCCCCTCAATTAAGTTCCGTACAACATAAACCACACACATATGAACTTCATATCATTTTGTATCCTTTGTAAGAATTACAAGAAACCATTGGGCCCAACCACTGCCAAAGCTGAATATAAATTTTCAAATTTATGACATGATTAGATTGCACTGCCATCCCACAAGTTTTGCCAACATAACTACCTTTTTGTCATAATGTGTAGGAAGTTATAATGAAGGGTGTATGTTTGAAATATCAAAGGATCATCAGTATATGATAACCTTCCAGACATTAAGACAAAGAGGTAGTTAGTAGGCAAACCTTGTGGGAGGTCACTGCAAGTTATTCATATTATAAATAGTTTTTGTAGACTTGTTGATATGCCATGTTAAAATTTGTGTATATCTCTTTCCTAACAAATACTATTAGATAGTTCCCACCTGTTTATATTGTCTACCAAGAAAGATATGGACTTAAAATATGAATATGACCATGCCATGATAAAATTAGACTTGAGAGGATCCATTCCCATGGCATACACGTATAGGGCAAAGAAATTCACTCTAACATAAGCTTCTTTTGCAGGAAATCAACAAAAGAGATGTTGATAGGACAATTTAAGCAATACCCTGACAAGAGTTAGTCCTAAGCCAATGGAAGATATCATCATATCAGGCGAGATACATGCATTTTCAAATTAAAGAACATAGGAGCAAATGTGACATCAGAACCCACAGAAAAAAATGGCTATAACCCCCTTACAAGGTGCATAACCTTCTGTAGTTTAAATGTCTTTCAATATATGGGATTGACACCTTCATTACAAATTCCTGTCCATGCTTTTAACTTAACTACTGAAATAGGCATAAATTACCTTATATTATTTTGCCATAAGAGTATCATACAGTAAGAGATTGTTTCATTAACATCATAGACAGGTGGGACAAAAATGAATGAATGAACAAATACATCAGAAACAGATATAAAAACATACTGAGAATTTTCTGCTGCAGCAAAAAACTTGTCACTGTACTTCTTTGTTGGAAATTTAGCTACAGTCACGCGTTCGAGACCATGGCAACCCCGCTCCATCTGAACACGGGAAAAAGGTCTAATTGATAATAAATCCAATTCAAATAAAATGACATCATATTTATTGGGAAAACAACACAGTTTGCACTGCATCAATTTACATAATAAAAAAATGTTTAATTACTATGTTCTATCAGTGTAAAGTATAACAATTTGTACGCCATGTCATGATTAGTATCACTTTTAAGATAATTATGTAAATTTAACAACTATATTTTGAATTTGAATGATAATGTAAAACCCTTTACACTTCCGGGTGCATGGTCTATTTGATCAAAAATGAAAAAACAATATAAACAAGGTGCATAGACTATTTAATCAAAAGTGAAAAAAAAAATTACTCTGTCAACCAACTAATAGAAATTACGCTAAATTTGTTGACTTTCAAAGGAGTCACCATAAAAGTCATAACTTCTAATTATTTGAGAGTGTAATTTTTACACTAACAGTGGTTAGTGGATACAACTTAAACTCCAAAAAATAATGATCCTAGTAACCAAAATTTTAATATTAACTTGAAAAGTGAAAAAATGTGCACCATGCTGAGATTGGATCTGGAGACAATAGGAAAGGATCTCCTTGCAGCATTCAAGTGAATTCGAGCACATATGAGCCTGGTGCAGACGAAAACAATGAACATGGTGCTCACCGCGAACCCAATCACAGTCATCACCAAGTTAATCCCAGAAGAAATCATTTCGCACAATAAAAAAAAATCCCAAATTGATAAAGAACCCTCCAATTTCAGATTCCAGATGAACAGTGAACACCAACAGACACCGCCAGCATCTCCCTCCGTGGGTTTCAGAGGAGAATCTGAAGTGAGCTAGATGCTGTGGCACTAAATATGCATGCTTTTCTCGGTGGGTATGGAGGTGAAGGGTGAATCAGAAAATGGTGGTGTGGGAGGGTGAGAATTGGGACTGTTGTATTGTCCCAGTGACAGAGAGAAAGCAAACCCTAGAAGGCATAGTGGGTGAGTTGATGAGAGTGAGAGTGAGAAAGAGAAAGAGAATAGGGTGAAAGATCTAAGGGTAGTTATGGCTATGATCAAAACTTTTTAGATCTAAATCAAGTTTTGATTACTGTTCTTTAGCTATGGAACAAAGAAGATGAAGGAAGATGAGTCACTGCTGCTGATGCAGAATTTTTATTTGAATTTAAGCAGAGTGTTGTGCTAATATAAATATTTTTATATTATCATATAATATATATCTGACCAAGGAGAATGGGAATGAACTAATACAAATTTAATTTAATTTGTGGTCTTTAATTTTTTGTTCTTACAGTATAATGGCATTTATAGATGTATTCTGATTGCAGAAGGAAAGATAAATATATATATATATATATATATATATATATATCTATATATATATATATATTTATATATATATATATATATATATATGTGTGCGTGTGTATAAAAACAAATACATTAAGATATACAAAATTAAAAAAAAAGTGTGTTAATAAATTTTCTTCACTATAATATGGAAATAATATGTTATAATCAATATTTATAATTACCTATGTTAATAAATATTTAATTATTATTTATGTCTGGAGATAAGTTTGATGTCTATGATGTTGAGTAAAACATATGATCATTTTCAATAAAGAATATGTTCTCTATTTTCTCTTTTTTTTTCTGGGAAATTTTAAGAACAAAGTTAGTTAGCAGTAGTACTTTTAGTATATTATTGAATTTTTTTTTCTCCCTTCTTTTCGGATCACATAAGAAGGTTTTCCTTTTTTTTTTTTTTTTTTTTTTTTTTTTTTTTTTTTTTTTTTTTTAATTAAAAAAAAGTGTTTTTTTTTTTTTTTTTTTTTTTTTTTCCTTTTATTCTCTTGATCCAATCAAGGAAGAGGATAATGATTAAACAATTAACTAATAAACTAATAGATTAGAAAGCGAATAATTGCTTGATTAGTTAAATCAGAGAGTGCTTACAAAGTAAGAATCAAGTTTAAATTTAATAATTGAAAGATTCTTTATAAATTATATGTGATAGTTACTTGTACTTCCTCCTCCCTTTTAAATTTCTCCAATTTTTACTCATCTATTTTTGTTTACAAATTTAACTTCTTTTTATCATTTTAACTGTACAATTTTAGTCTATATGTTAACTTGAGGTTTGATTCCTATACACATCCTTAATTTAAAAATAACAGATAAAAAATATAATAAAATCAATCATAATTTCAAGTGTTATTATTTTACTTAATACTTATTTTTATATTTTATCCTCTAAAATACATTTTTCCATATACTCTCATCTTATTTAACACACCTTTTTTAGTACTATTTTATTTTTGAAAAGAAAGGAACAGAACAAGTTTAATAAGTGTATTTTTCATAAAAGTTGAGTTGTACTACTGTGATGTCACACCTTCCATATTTTTCCATTTGGGTTCAGGATCATTTGGTCCAGTTTTTAGTAAGTTTGACAAAAGGTTATTAAAATGACATTACTCTAATCTCAATGACGAGATAATTTGGTGCTTTTTTTATTCAAATTAAAAATAAAATTGACTATCTCAGATAGAGATTGATGGAAACTGAGAGGCCTGGACCTGATAACTACTCTGCTTTGACTATTCACAATCAACAATCTCACCTCCCCAAAAACCTTTTGCTACGGTTCTTGCTGCTACAAATCCACAACAATTTCACTTGGTTCTCTTTCGGTTTAAAAAAATTATTAATTTCTAAATAATTTGTTGTTACTCAAAAATAGATTTGTTAATTATTTATATTAAATTTTTAAAATTATTTTCAGATCAATCTTTTTTCTTTTCTTTTGTAGTCATAACTTTAGGGTGTGAAGAAAAAAAAAGTGAGAAGTGAGTTAAACAGACCTTTTTGGTTGCTTTTGTCAGTATATCCGAAATCTTCAATTATGAGCTTGGTAGTGGGCAGCACGACATGATATGGAGGAAAAAAAGCTGAAAAGGGTGTTGAAATTTTCCAAGACAAATTTCAAGGAGGTGATGGGTGAGGACTGAGGAAGATCTCAAGGAGACAAAGAGGTGGGACAAGAGGCCTGAGAATGTTGCAGAAACAGGTTTTAGTTAACAAGGCTAAGTTTTTGTGATACTGTGAAATAATAATGAGATAAAAACCAGATAAATGCAATCACAAAATATGAGTTTGGATTGACTTCGGAGTCTTTAAAATGAATGCCTTTCATACCTTCCAAAAGAGCAAATTTTGAAGGAAGAATTAGTTAACTTTTTTTCCAAATGCATTTGAAAGTTTTCTTCTGGAAAGTCTATCAAAATGATTTCCTTTTACCTTAATACATTTTCAATCTGTTTGAATATAAAACTATGACATTTTGGAGAAATTCTCTGCTAGAAAGAATCTATATTTCTAGAAGAAAAACTCTCAACCACTTGTACCTTTTATTCAAACAAGCCCATAGTTTTGTCACATTAATTTAATCACATATCAAATTACATTCAATAATTTAAACTCAATCTATATTCTGTTTTCAACTTACCAAGAATATGTTTAATTCAACAAGAGAGAAGGGATGACATTTTAAAAGTGGGGACGGTAGTAAAAGGGAAAGGAGGCATGTTTTTTAATAAAAACATTGAGTGGTAGAAAGGAGAGAAATTTTAACAGAAGAGAGGTACAATGATCCTTTTCTTATTTGGTTCTCAAGAAAAGGGAAAAATTAAAACAAATAATTTTCTTCCTCGCTCATAATTTTAGATTTAAAAGATAAATAAAAATATTTGTATCAATATACTTAAAATATTTCTTTCCTCCCGATCCTTCCAATATTGAAGAGGAACACAATATAGAAGAGAAAGAATTTTGTTCTCCTAAAAACTGAACTAAACAAAAAGGTTCAAAAAAATCCCCTCTCCTTCCCTCCCCTCCATTTTCTTCTATCACTGTGTGAGATTAACACACTGAAACATGTTTCACAATATCAGATTTAATCTCAGTTTCAAATTATCAAATCTAGAGATAAATCTACGAAGAAAATCTTGATGACCAATAAATGGTCCAGTTTGGTATTTAAAGTAAAAACAGTCCAGATTAATGGAAGAATTTAGAGTGTATTTTGTCATACAAAAATCTCTTCCCAACACAACTAAAGAGAATACAGAGAATCACTTTAAAGTACACAACAAATAAAAACCATTACTTTTACACCAAGCTTAGCTGCTAACCTAATGAAATTATATATACATGTTTCATCTTAAATGATCGCCATTAAATGAGAAACGATTTGCAAGAGGAACCCCAACTGTGCTAGTTGAATAGGGTCTTGAAACTTCATCACCAAATGGCATCTGTGGTGTTGCATTTTGATAGGATGGATTGATGGGAAACGTAGGATATGAGTATTTACTGGAAGAGAGTGGACCTCCATTTGAGAAAGGATCAGAAGGGGGCTTACTAGAACTAAATCTTGACCCATTTTCCAAGAATCGGGTGGCAAGAGCTTGATCATCAGAAGACAGGCTCATCAACATTTTGCCAGAGTAAGGAGGATTGGTGAAAAACTGACCAACAGAAGTTCTAGACATGGTTCCATTAAGATGATAGTTTGAACCAAATCCAGTCGTTGGATCACGGACATTCAATCTGGCAGTTGCTTCATCAGAAAAATCTGTCGGTAGTCTGAAGAGATCAGAACACCCAATGGGAATTTCAAATCTATCCTCATTTTTACTAACAGAAGCCAACGGTTTAGCAGTGTACCCACTCTCTACTACTGGCAACCTATTGAGTTCCTGTTGTAGGGATATTCTAGCTTGTTTAAGAGATTCAAGAACACCATCGAATTTGTGAGATTGTTCAGGAGTAACTAATGCATAGAGATCCTTTGTGTCTTTTGAAGCATCATTTTGGTGCTGGACACCATGAATATCAGTTGGAAAGGAACAAGTAGGGCTGGAATCGGAGTAACTATGCCTACCTGGATCTAGATGGTTCATATCAGAAGACTGAGAGTGGTGGCCAATTACCAAGATCTCATTTTGATTTCCCTTCAGTGGGGAGTGTGAGTTTTCTTGACCAAGCAAACCAGAAGTGCTAAAAGTTGTGTTCTTCTGGTTTCTGTAACCATCTGTTTCATCGTGTGCTTTTGGCATAATTTCTCTGCCCTCAGCTTTACATTCTTCTTCTGATAAGCAAACACCTCTGGGTTCTCCTTTACTCTCTTCAGCCTTTGAGGTGACCACCTTAGCAGCATTAGGAATCTGAACCTTGCCTTCATCTTTATCCTCAGTCATATCTGAGCGATTGCCCGGATCACACGAATCCTGGATAATTTAGGATCCAAAACTCAGTCATATCTGAGTGATTTTACATGGAATGAGAAAGCATTAAATAACCTATTTTGAATCATAAAATCATCAAATGCACAAGGTTAATAGAAGAAAATAACATTAACTATGTTCACTGAACCATCAGGAGAATGAAATTATTACTTGTTTAATGCAGTGGAAGCATAGATTAAAAAGCTGACATATAATAGACAACAAACACTCTACCTCAAACATTTTGATCAAACGGAACTTCATACATATGTTTCATTGAATTTGTTCTCTACATCTATTTTGAAAAAGAAAGGTCTTCCATATTTATGTATGTGACCATACTTTAATCTTCAGATAAAAAATAATTTTCCTATTTGTTACTTATCAAGTTACTTCACTACTTACTCTAATGTTATGTTTGGCCGGAGAGGACAGGAAATTGAAAGGATGGATTTAAGTTAGTATGTTTGATGAGAGAAACAGCAAAGAGAAAATTAAAAAGTAGGTGGTCTCAGCAACACTTTTCTACTTTATTTCTCACTCATTTTCACGCTTCTCTCTATCTCTCTCCTCATCTGTTCTTTATTTCTCTTCAACCAAACACATTTAATTTTTTTATTTTATTTCTCACTTATTTCTACTCATTGAATTTATTTCCACGTACTCTATTTCTCCCCTCTCTACCAAACAGACCATATATGACAACTATAAAATACATTGGTAAAAATAATACTTATAAGACTAGTCTTGAACCTTCAGCATTAACTTTCATTAAAATATCCATAGGAATATGCGGTCAAAAGCTTTATTGTAATAAACTACATTCTTCTAATTATATTTGAATTTAGCACAAGGCAGATTAAACCTAACATTGTCCTCATTTTAATTTTAACAAATATATTCAACTGGAAAGGCAAATGAAATTATAATAAAATGTGTATTTTTTGACAAATAACACTTCAAGCCTTTCAGGACCTGAAGGATTGTCCAATGCACCTATGTTTTGTGTTCCCGATGTTATTTCTGTTACATATATTTCCTGTATTAAATTTGCAAATTGCAATTGCTAAAACATAGGCAAGTTACACGACATTTAGTCTAACACTGCACAATTAGTATATTGCATTTTATCACTGTCCTCTCCTCCCCTAACCAAACTCTAGTAAGAAAGAACAATAAAAACCAATGAAGTAAAGCTAACAAATCCTTCAAGATTAAAGGAAAGGAAGAACATTTGCTTTACACCAAACAGAAGTCAATCACCTATTCTATGTTCGGAATCAAATTAAAACCATGGTGACACCGCAATTTTTCAACCACACTAAAGAATAGCTTTAAAGCTGCCATAGTTTTTCAACGTGATCCACCATATTTCCAATCATACTGTTAATCTAATCCCATCAGCTGATCCTATGAGATCTCCTTAAAGATACATGAGTTATGCTCCAACCAAATGCAGCAAAAGTTTAGCATACATAGCACATTGCCACAAATTAAATGATATTCTCTACATAGAACATTTATAAACTAATGGAGCCTCTAATTCTGTTTTAATGTCAAACTATGCCTAAAATCATTTCAACCTTCCAGCAATTTTCATAAATGCAACAACCAAACACCAAGTTTCAAGAAAAAACACTTAGAATATGGTAAGTCTAGGTGAATCATACTGGTGTTGTGCTGTTATTCTCTCTAAATTTCTCCTCCCATTCTCTTTGAGCCTTCTCCATTGCTTCATATTGGTCAATAAGTTGGGCTTGGTGTTCAAGAGCCTTTTCCATTTCCTTCTCTCTTCCATATCCATCTATGTGATGATTTTTGCTAAGTAGGTTTGCCTCTGATCCATCCTCTTCTCGAATTTTAGATTCTATTTTACCATCTGGGAAATTTGGAAATCCTTCAGAAGAGGATACAAGTTCATTTACTTGGCAATTAACTTGAACAAACTTGTCTCTAGATTCCTCCATTACAGACCTGGGAAAACACAACATATTTATCAACTTCACAAGCAATCAGGAAGACAAGTGTTACAAGAGAAAAAAGAAATGCAAATTACATTCAGGGGTTATTCGGATATGAATTTGGAGCAGATAGGACAAGACTATAAAAAGTATAAAATAAAACACTCTCATGCAGACAAACTTAATTAGTATTTTTAGCATTACCAATTTTCTGAGACACACTTCCTCAAAAGATGTAAAACAAAAATGAGGGATCAAGAATTTATCAAAAGAAACACCAAATTTATAGGCACAGTGTTTTTAACATCAGATTTGATTGCAAAACAGTAACTGAGCAACCAGAGATATAATATAACCCTGGTAATTCATGGGCCCTAAGCTTATGAGTTGGAACCAAGTCTAAACTGGAAACAAGCCTATTTTTTGTTAATTGTTGGTTACCTCAAATAGAGACAATAAGAACAAGCACGAAAATATCACTGTTCTCTGTGGAAACTAGTCACATAAATGGGGATAAAACAAACTTGATCAGAAAGAAAAAGAGGTTACGACTTACCTGGATTGTCTATGTCTTATCTTGCGACATGACTTTCCTAGGCGATGCTTTGGTGAAGAACTAAAAGATGAAAAACTGCTTTGCCTCCTCGCACTAGTAGTCTTGGTCTTGTACTTTTCCAGAGAATGAGACAAATCATGGCGTCCTTTCCATAACAAACTTTTACTTGATACTAGTGAAGAATCTACATTGGAACCAGACATTTCATCTGACCCATATTGTCTTCCTTTCCCCTCAACCTCTTTTGCACACTCATTACTCATACTAGAATCAAAGGGATTTTCAAGGTCCGAGCCTGAATCAAATTCATCAGATACACCACTTATCCCTTGATTCTCCAAAATGGCAAGAACATCAGCAGTGGCCTTCTCTGCCATCTTCCTCTGAAGAATCACCATCCTTAGTTGTTCCTCCAATTCCATGACCTGATTAAAATAATGGAGAAAACATTTAGCATCAACAAGGGGGCATTAAAGGCCAGTTTGGGTACAGAGTAAGAAGAGCTTTTCAGATCTTCTCTACCTAAAAAAAAAAAAAAAAAAAAAAAAATTATATTTCTCGTAGAGAAGTTCTCGAAAAACTCTTCTAACCAGTATAGGGTTTAGGGTTTAGACATAGGAAACTTAAACTTAACATGCCTTTTCTGCCAGTTCATCGGCTCTTTGTCTAGCACTTTTTGAGATGGACCTTTCCGAAAGCAATCTTGCCCGCAGGAATTCAATAGTCATTGCAGTCGAATCCTCCCTACAGGAAACAATCCTAAGTGACACACATTTGGTTAATATAGTTCAAAAAACATCTGATAGGGAAGAAAAATAGAAGAAATCTGATTGTAATGCTAAGTCGGTAGTGAAAAATCCTAAACAACCATTCAATAATTTATGCTGACTAAATTTTGAGGAAGGAAGGACCTTCATCCTGACTTTTTACATCCTTCCTTCCTTTTCTTTCGTCTTACCTTGCCCCAAACTCTCTCCAGCCAAAGAAAAATAACAATGAAGTTCAATAAATAAAAATAGAGGAGTTCATACACATTAAATAGAAAGAAAATCAGCCCTTCTCCCCTGCCAAAGAAAATGTCCACTTATTTTAAGAGTGTTTTCCTTAAGTAAAATGTCTTAAAATATGCTATACCCAGCAGTGAGCAAACAAAAAAGCTGAATGTGGTACTTAAGTCATAAGACTCTCCCACCCAATAAGCTAGCATTTTGGGGATGAGCACCCTTCATGGACTTGTAATGCAAGAGCATAAGAAAAGTAAATAACCATTAACAGAGTTATCTTAAAATTTTTAAAGCTGGACTAGTTATTGAACTAGTAAAATATCTGGTCACATTGGATGGTTCGGGCTGTCGAACTATGGTTGAACAGCGTCTCGTGTGTGTTATTCAGACAGAAGATGGATATATCTGTATCTATTTATTTCTATCTATATATATAGGTACTTTTTCCACTTTGCATAAGAGCTCTATATCCTCCACAGCGTCAACCATAAGTTTGCATCCAGTTTGAGCTGGGAAGTAAACTAGGTTTTCTATTTCATCCCTTAAAGGAGATTCAGGAAAAGATACAATACAAAAACGTGTTTCCTGAACAAACAAGATACGGGTTGAGAGGGAGAAGTTAGCAAAGTCAGACAAGATTGGAATGGGCACAGGAACATGTATTGATGTACCAGATCAGCTAATGTATTCCACCAGTTGACTGAAGACTTGATTATTAGTATAACGATTGGTCCAGCATGGAATTAAATAGGAGACGGTTCCAAAGGAAGCCTTTGAAAACACAGCGCACCCAGGAAATCAGAAACGAGATGAATACAGTAATTAAACAGGCATCCCACTACCAAAAGGTGCCCCACATAGGTCTTCCATATCCACACACACATATATATATATATATATATATATATATATATATATATAAGCATGTATCAGCTACAGGTAACTACTGGATTAGTGATCAAATTAGTCATAACTAAACATCAGGAAAGAAGTTCCATTTCCTGAAGGCCAATTTTAAGTTTTTTTTCGGATTAAGTTTTGTTAGAATGAAAACTGTCATATAGATTTGTGATTCTATTCTAAAAGTCTCTGACAGTTGTAACTAACTGATTTATGCAGGGTTACGTTTGAGACTGTTGAAAGAGAAAAAAAATAGATGTTAGAGATGATCAGAACTGTGTCTATGGATTACACAACGGAATCCATTTTATAGGATATTCCATTCCTATATACATGATATGACATACCTATAAATCACATTCGAATAAATCTGATTCCAATCAGATATTCCTATTATAAAGATCCTAACTAACTAAGTAAATAAATCAAAATATATAAGAAGAATAAATCCTAAGAGATTATCCAAGATGCTCTAAAATATTCTAAGACAATATTATATTTCTAACAGAGACTTTAAGCTCTCATCATTCAGAGACACTAGTTTCAACTTTCTATTCAGAAAGCTTCTAGCGCAAGATTTGGATCTCTCTTCCCGTCTCCTTCACTTTCTTACATTTTCTCTGTTTCTTTGCCGTACAACTATAATGAGTTGGATCAACCAGACAGGTTTTTTAATTACTGGTCTTAAGCAATTTTAGGGCCTGTTAGTGTGCTTTTAAAACAAAAGGTGCTTTGAAATTAAAAGACATATTTAAAGAATTTATATATCTTATAGAAGTTTTTCAAGTTTTATCAAGCTTAAACAAACAAGCCCATCAATATTGGTAGCTTCAAGTAAATGATAATGGGTAGAATTTAGATAATATTTATTTTGATTTTATACTTTACGTCCAAGGATTCCTAATGTGTTTGGATTAGAAGTAAAGGATTACATTTTGCAATTGGTGATGGGTAAGAGTTAGTCTGCAAAGCATGTAACCTAGAAGGGCTTAGGTTGCACTATAAAAGCAAAACCTCAACAGTTGTACGGCAGATCTTTTCCTTGAATCATAAATCCATTATTATAAATAACTTTCTTTTCCTGGTTTGTTACAGAAAAACAGCCCATTCATTGACTATGTTTAACTGATCATCTCTCAATCCTTGAATCCTTGAATCCTTGCCCTATCTAGAAGCCTTGTACTACGTCAGCTTGTGAGCCATGAAAGCTAGTGTCTTTGCTGAGACCAGAGAGTAGGGTAAAGTGGGAGAGGCAGCTTATAAAGGAGCGACCAGGGGAAGGACTATTCTGAGTGTGTAACTGCAGTTGAACACTGTGGATCCCAAACTTGGAAGGGATATGTAACTTTATGTCCACAACAAGGAGGCATAACATGGTATTTAAGCCATGAGATCCCCCAGGCTAGTCTTCTGAGATTGGATTTCCTTACGAATTTGAAATATAATATAATAGCATGTCCAGAAAATTGGGTTCAAACTTGAATTCCGAGGATAGATGAAGTCAATTAGTCCTAGAGTTCCAAAACTAACTTGAGGAATGAATCCCAGGGAAGAGGCCATTCTCACCCATGTGTCAGTAACAATTAACTACAAGTGAAACCCCAACTAGGTCCTAGGTCCAAATTAGAAGATTATAATTCTCAAGAACAGACCCAATATCTCAAGTAGATCTTAAACTTTCTCTGGAGTACTTCGAATAGTAAAAACATGTCCGAAGAACTAAGCCAGAAACTAAAAAGTATTGTGGGGTCCAACCAAATCACAAAAAAAAAAATAAAAAATCCTCAAGCATCAAATAACAATTATGGTAAACAATAAATTACACAGCAAAAGCACCAAACCACAACCCATAAACTAAAAAGTCGAACCCACTGCGAAAATAGGAACACCTGCAAAATCCTTCCCATGAAGTAAACGAGAAGAAAGCAAGCTCGAAAAACTTCAAAAACATTAAACACCACTCACAGCTGAAACCCAAAAACAGAAAGTACAAGGCGAAGCAGCCCAGTAAAGGGAAAATTGAAAATACCTCTGATCTTGCGGATCAAGCACGGAGTTTTGCATGATCTTGGGCAAACTAGAAAGTCCAGAGCTGGTAGAGCAAAACCCCAGAAATATGATTTATAGTAAGATAGTTAATATGGTGAAATTGCGAGTGATGGAAGAGAAAGTAGTTGTGAAGAGAGAGAAAAAGAAGTTGTGGTGTGAGTTGAGGAAGTGAAGAGAAGAGAAAGATGGTGGGAACTGTGGAAGGAAGGATCTTGTCTTGGTCACGTTCTCCTTCCTTTCTCTCTCTCTCCTTTCTCTTTTCATTCTTCTTAACTAATGTTATTTCTATTTTTATATTGCCAATCTTTATTGTATTTTTTAAGATTGTTTTCCCAGGTTCTTACCACGTCAAATGAATTCTATGAATTCTATGTGATAAATTATAATAAATAATAATTTTAATTTTTAAATTGTATTAAAGGTGGTTACAAAATATATTCTCTCGCGTAATTATATAGGTAATGAAAAATTTAAATAAAATAATTATATATTTATTTTCAAGTGGAAAGATTTTTCAATTACTAATTCGTATTAATATTAAATAATATTTTTATTTGGTAAAAAAATAATTTAATATAAAAGTAATGTAAAATCAATAATATTTTAATAATAGGGTTAAAAATGAATTAGATATGAAGTTTGTAGGTAAAAGTTAGATGTTCATTTTAAGTTTATTTTAAAAAGCTTCCGTTTTATATAGTTTCTCTATACATTTTTGTAGATTTGTTGTGAAATTTAGATCATGGAAAGCTAATGCCCTAAAGATTATTTTACACCGATTTAATGTTGATTTTGGTAAATAGTTTATCTTTGAAATTTTATATTATTTTATTTTTGGATGAATAGTTTCGATGGTGTATTCTTTAAGTTTTAAATATTTATTTAGTTGTTTGAATTTCTAAGTGATTTGCAAGTATTTATTAGATAAAAGGTTGTTTCAATTAAAGTAAGATAAGCTAATAATATTTTTTTTGTACTTATCGTACTTTATTGATTATATGAAAGATAATGCTAAATAAAATGTGTAAGTTTAAAAAGTTTTTCTTTTTTAAGAGATTTTAGTTAATATTGTTATAGTTGTTGCACTGCATATAATTTTGGCTTAGTTATTTGAGGGAATATTGTTATAGTTAGTTGTCTTGATATTATATTGATTTAATTAAGTTTTACAAAACGTAATTTGTTTGTAGTGGAAACAAATCTTAAAAAAGTGCTTATTTTGGATTATTGAAGTTGCTCTCATATTGAATATTGTTCTCATGATTGTTTAAAGAAAACTTAAGTAATATGAATGAATTATACTAACCAAGTTAAGTTGTTTAAATGATAGGATGATTGCTTAAACATGTTATGTTGAAATATTTTTTGTTATGGAGTCATATTGTTCCTGTGTTTGATAGAATACTAAAGCAATATAACTAATGACTTGGTTTAATTATTATTTTTAAGCTTTTAAGCAAGAGAAAATGAGGTGTCACATACAACTAATTATAATTCTGAGAGAGCCATTAATATTTAATACTTAATAATTGTTGGTGGAAGTTCACTTGTCTTATTAACATGGATAGGGATATAAACGGATACAATACGCGAATATGTGAATATGGCTAAATTGAAAATTAATAGACACGAGAACACGATAATATATATAAATATATATATATGAATTTATTAAAATTTATTTATATAGTTAAATAATGTAAAAAAAGAACTTTTATAAAAAAAAGTCTAATTAAAGATACAACTTCTACATTTCATCTTCATTGAAAGATATATCTTCTAATTTTGGTTTATCAAGAGATAAACTCACATTCAATAAAGAGTCATTTTTTTGCAATATCCCACAATTTAGTTTCCTCTTCTTTGTATTTTAAAGAGTTTATTGAGAGAAGAAGACTAAGAATACTATGATGATAAACTAGATCTTATATCCTTTTAGATGTCATCTTATTCCTTTTTGAAATAATATTTAATTACTATGTTATTTAATATTTCTTAATATTTTTGTATTTCAGTATGATTTTGTATTTTAGTAAGATTATTTAAAAAATATAATATAATATATTTAGTTTTTTAAAGTAAAAGTTTAGTTTATTTTTTTTATAATATTAATTTATCATTTAAAAAATAGATTAAGTTATAAAATAAATATATTTAATATTTATAATTTAAAAATAAAATTAAATAAAAATATAGTAGTCAAATTTGACATTCTAAAAAATATATAATGTAACTATTTAAATATAAAATATATAACATAATCATATAACACACTATATTTAAATATAAATTAAAAACAGTAATTAAATAAAAATAATATTAAAATTTAAAGTATAAAAAAATAAATTAAATATCACCTGCATCGATTTACCATATTATTATATAACACAAACACTGAGAAAATAATATATATAAGATATATATTAAAAAGGTAACTTTATCTTTTATACTTCAAAAAGTTACTTTTTTTTAGAAGAGTTTTTGAAAATTGTGAAAATTCTTTTTACAAGTTTTTATACTAAAGCATTAGTTATAACACTCTAAGCGATTAATGTTCAAGGTCAAACAACAAGTAATCCTTAGAGTAATGAGAGATTTGGGATAATGAAAGATTTGGGATGGTGTTGCTTTGAGGTTACATTTTGTTCAAACAATATATATGTCATTCAAGTGATATATATTATATATAGATGTATATATATAATTGATATGGAGATATATGTATGTTATGTGTGACATGCTCTTTTTAGATAGTTCATGGTAGATAATAAAATATAAAATGATATCTAAAATATAAAATTTAGTCATAATAAATAAATTTAATTTACTATTTGCAGTAACTTAATAGGTTATATAAGTATTAAGTTGATAGATGATATAAAAATAATCGTTGTTACGTAATTATGACTTGATGTATAATTATATAAGATTTTAATGTTATATTTACATTTTTATATATTATTTTACTTACATATAAGATGAACACTATTCACTATCCTAATCCTATGAAAGTATATTAATTTTTGGATAAATAAGATGGACACTATTCACTAATCCTATGAAAGTATATTAATTTTTGGATAAATTAAATAAATTTTATTTAAGAACTTTTATAACCAAAAAATAATTTATATAAATATAGATATTAGATTAAGAGATATATAATTATAGTCTTATCAATATCTTAGTTGTAGTTTTGGAGGTGGGGAGTTGCAAATAACACAAATGATATGAAGGTAATCACAAATCATGTGTTTTTTTATACTGTACTAATTGTACTCATGAAAAAGAGCAACTTTGTGTCATTATATTTTTTAAGAAAATAAAATTAATAATGATGATTTTAGTAATGTACTATGAAAAGATGCCAATGATTTGTAATGTTAAGATGTGTGCAATAACTTCTGGTATTTGTATAATTTATTATTTATATATATATATATATATATTATTTTAATATATAATCAAGAGTAAAATATAAATATGAAATATGTAAAACAAAGATTATATTTTATATATTGTTATAATCTTTTTAAGTTCAAACTATCTTTAAAGACAAAATAAAAATAAAAAAACATGTATACCAAATGAATAATCTCTTTAATTATTATATATTGGTATATTATTTAAGGAGGAAATATATTGGTAACAGTCTTTGATATTTTCTTATGATATTTTATAACCAAACATATGTTATTTTTATTTTATACGATTTTATTTATTAATTGAAATAAAAATAATTAAATATATTATTGATTCTATATGGTAGTGAAAATATGTTATAATAAGAAGTTTAATTAATCAAACATTCAAAATACTTATACTTTTATTTTATTTAAAAATATGAGCAGCTATTATGTTTATCTCACTATTTTGTTAGTTTATTCCTTCACTATGCTTTACTATTTTTTTTTTTGGAATTATATAATTTATTATGAATTTTATATTGTAACTCAGAAATATTAGTGGGGTAAAATAGGAAAACCACTTGGAGATACAATTTGTTTTTATTTATCTAATCTGTTATTAATCTGTTAATTACTTCACTTCATACCCTGTTTCAGAGTAAATTTGTAAAAGAAGCACAGTGCAGGGTTGATCCTGATTTGTATTGCTACATCACAAACCTTTTGATTTGAACAGAAAGAATTACAAACTAAACAAAAGAAAAATGTATTATTGGGTTAGTGCGAATTCTTCAGATTTCGCCGGAACCCCTCCCCAACGTCGCAGGTAATGCACTGATTCCTCATGTCTCTTATTTTCTTTGATGTTTTTTTCTTTTTCATAATCTCAGTTCGTTTCATTCGTATCACTGTCAGTGGTCACTCCGCTGTTAATATAGGGAAATCTAAGATTGTCGTGTTCGGAGGCCTGGTCGACAAGAAGTTTCTCAGTGATATCACTGTCTATGATATTGGTAACTCAATCGCTTTTCTTATTTTCGTTGTTTTTCATTGAAATTGAAGTGTTTAATTTGATGCGAAGTTATTAGCATCAATGAGAAATTATAGTTGACTTGACTTTGACTTTCATTATAATTATTGGAAAAGTGAAGAATTTACCGTAGTGATTTATGATTGTGGTTCGATGCATACACACAAAATTGAACTCTTTATTCATTTAACATATTTTAGAGGCCAAGCAATGGTTTCAGCCTGAGTGCACTGGAAGTGGTTCAGATGGGCATGTAGGTCCCAGCCCTCGGGCTTTCCATGTTGCCGTTGCCATTGATTGTCACATGTTCATTTTTGGTGGTCGTTTTGGGAGTCAAAGGTTTGTGGTGCATCTCGGAGTTTATTTTCTTTGGTAACTATAATGTGTGGTGTAATTCGTGGTGTTTGGATTTTACAGGTTGGGGGACTTTTGGGTTTTGGATACTGGTATGTATGGCATTTTGTGTGGTCATTGTTGAGTTCATGTTAACTTATGACATTTTTGGGACTGACATTGTTTTGGCGTGCTGGCACTTGGAATGGATGATGCTGCTCCAGACATATGGCAATGGTCTGAACTAACTGGCTTTGGAGACTTGCCATCGCCACGAGATTTTGCTTCAGCTTCGGCTGTTGGAAACCGGAAAATTGTTATGTGAGATTTATAGTAATTAATTTGACCTTTCGTTTATGCTAATTAGACTGAGTTGGAGTAAATCAAAACATGTAATGAGATGAATTCTGTGTGATGCAGGTATGGTGGATGGGACGGAAAAAAGTGGTTATCTGATGTTTATGTCTTGGACACTAGTATTTTTCTACGACTAATTTTTGTCTCCTACAGTGTAATTACCTCCTTATCCAGTTGTAACTAAGCATAACATCATTTTCTTCCTCTTAGTTTCTCTTGAGTGGATGGAGCTCTCAGTTTCTGGAACATTGCCACACCCTAGATGTGGGCATACTGCCACTATGGTTGAAAAACGATTGCTTGTTTACGGTGGAAGAGGTGAAGTGACAGTTCTCATTGTTTGGATTTTGATCTGTTTTTGAGATTATAGTCCTTCTATTTAAATAAAAAGAATACATTCCGTTGTCACTAGGCAATTTCGGTGTTTCAAAGAGTATTTTATCAGGAGAATATTTATTCTTTTCCCCATTTGTTGTTTCTATTTATATTTTTGTGAGTTTCAATGTAAATAGAAGAGCATGTCTTAATTTCTCAAACAATGATCAATTTGTGTCATTTCCTCACTTTCACTATCATATCAGTTTTGAGAAGTAGTTTTAATATAATAGTTTGGGAGCAAGGTTTAGCTCTTCCTTTTTTGGTTTAAATTTAGGGGCAAGATTAGTGAAATTTTAGATTAGCACGATGGTCATGAAGCAATACTGAAGATACTCAAATTTTTTAGTGAAACTAATAAATTTCAACTTGTTCAAGTGTTGGTTAATCTTTTCTATATTCAAAGATGCATCGATGTTGGATTGCTGAACATCATAAAACTTATCCAAAAGCCCATTCTATAATCTATTTCTTTCTCTGATACACGTTATGTTAGAATTGGTATTGAATATGCAACTTTTCTTCTTCTCTAACTTGTATGTAAATAAATAACTGCTCTGAATTGATGAAGGAGGCATACATATTGATTGCTGTAATGTCAATTTGAATTTATTAGCTGAAATGAGTGCTATATCCTGACTTTAACAGGAGGAGGCGGACCTATTATGGGTGATCTATGGGCATTGAAGGGCCTCATTGAAGAAGGTATGCATATTTTACCATCTTTATGATTGAATTACACAAGAAAGACTATTCTATGTGATAGGTCTTATAAATACAAGTTTTGTGGTTACATAATATCTTAGAAGACAGAATTACCTTGTTCACAGTATTTCTACCAATTTCTGAGATATTAAACTATCTCCAATAAGAACATAGTATCCTAAAGAAGAATGTCTATTTCCAGTGTAGTTTGCATTTGTAGAACAAATTACTTGCACATGTCCAATCTTTGCATGGAAGTCCTTGGCTTAATTCACAAATAATAATGCCCAAGTATGACTAGTGCTGAAGCATTTAGAATTTGTTAATCACACTTACAGCTGCTAAAAGGACATATGTTCTAGTGATGGTGGAATACTTAGTTTTATGAAAAGTATTCAATCTGGTTAGTTTTGGTAATGGCTTCCTTGCTACAGATAAAAGCTTGACATTTGAATCCATTGTTCTGTCTCTAAGTTGGCTGCATGACTTTCCAAGGTGTTCCAAAATATATAAGGTGCATTTCCTCTTAGATATTACAACATTGGTAGAAAGACCACTTGATATTGCCATTTTATTCAACATAGCATGTGTCTATGTCCAAGATAAAAAGAGATAGAGGGCATAGAAGTGACAAAAAATGCAGGGAAAAACGAAAGTGCCAGTTTAAAATGCATAAATGGGTTTGTATTATGAAGTGAACAAGTAGTATGAAAGAAACCTGGAGAATTGGCAGCAAGAGACCTCCATTTTGTAATATGTCTTCAGTAGCAAACTATAGGCTATCATTTGTTTTAATTTAACCGTCCATCATTTCAAGGGATTTTATATTTTTGACATGCAAAGTGATTAGATGGAATTGGAACATTTTCAGTCCTTATTGGTTCTTTGTTTTCTTATCTTTTCTTTGGAGAAAGTCTTTTGATTTGTCTACTTATATTATCTTCCTCCCATCTTTAATACAATTTCTTATACTAAGAAATACTTATTTCTCACTAGTGTTAGGAATCAACACTATTTTCAAAGAAAACAAAGAAAAGTAAATCTGAACTTCTCCAATTTCACCAATCATACAACGAAAGATACAAAGGAGCACTCTCCTTTCCACTGGATTAATCCAGTTACAAAACTCAATTGTCTGAAAAACTGCCCCCCTTCTCCCTAAACTTCCAATAAAAAGGGGTCCTAACTGCTAGCAAACACTAAGCTGTGAAAACTACCTTACAACTGTATTCTTAGTAATTTTTTTAAACCTCCTTCTATAATAAACCTGCAATCCTGTCTTATTGTCGTCATGTTGTATTTGCTTCTGTCTATCAGGTAGCTTCTTAATAACATGGGTTACTTATAATGTACTTACGATTTCTTTCTCCTGTCTTAGTACAGTTTCTTGTGCTACGAAATATTTATTTCTTGGTAGCTTCTAAATAAGATGGGTTATGTACTTACAATGTGTATTTGTTATGGAGGAAAGAGAATGAAGCACCTGGATGGACTCAATTAAAGCTTCCAGGTCAAGCACCTTCTCCCCGATGCGGCCATACAGTTACATCTGGAGGACATTATGTAATCTCCTTTGCAAAATCCTTCTCTTTCTAGTTTTGCTAATATTGTGGATTGCTTTCTTGTTTTTACTTCCAAACATGGATTTCTATACTGTTCCCACCTTATCCTGTAATAGAATGATCTACATTTAAATATCATTATTATTATTATTCTTTTTTATGGTGGGTTGGGGTTTAAAAAAGATTGGCTATTCTGTGTATTTGAGAATTGAAGACTAGCAGCTTCCTTTTGAAATTAAATGTTATATAAAGGGAGGTATTTCATGAACATGAAGGAAATTGTGGACTAACTGTTTAGTGCTAGGAGTTTAGAATTGTCTCGACTACTTCTTCTAGTTATGGGTATACTGGGAATGTGATTGTCTCCCAATGCTCTCTACCCTCGGTAGTTTAAGGTGGAATGCCCCCTAGAAAGGGCTTTGATGGCTCAATAGCCCTGGTGACCAGTGAACACTTTGATTGCTGGTGAAGGTTAAAGTTTAAAGAGCTGCATGAACTTGTTTATTTCCAAGGGATATATAATTTCCTTTGTGTGGTACTAGGAAGTTGGTTATCTTTATTCTCCTTTTACAATTTTCCTTAGTGATAAATTCTCTGCCTTACTTATCTTATGACTTTCTTAGATTCTTGTGTGCTCTTGTTCAAGAGATATCAAACGTTTACTTTTAATGAAGTTTTACCAATCAGAAAGAAGTTTATATTTACCAAGTTGAATTATAAGATCAAATAATATTATATTATGGTTGATGTCATCAAATAATTTTTTATGCTGTTGTGATTCCCCTTCCCCTCTAGATTCTTCAATACTTCTTAATCGCTAGTCAGAATTGTATAAATTTACTGCTTTAACCTGAAATCCTGTCATTTATTTATTCCTTTTATTTTTGTTGGAGAGGATTTTACAGTTGTTGATGTTTGGAGGCCATGGCACTGGTGGATGGTTGAGTCGTTATGATATCTATTACAATGACTGCATTATATTAGACAGAGGTGAGAACTTTCACTATACCTATCAGTGAATCTATCACAATTGTTGTATTATTAACCAGTATAATTGTTGTCCTTGTGTCAATCTACTTTGTTAAAGTCAACTTGTTGATGGTCTCTGGCATCCTTGCACATACATTTCTCACATACAGAATACGGTTGGGGATTTGGCTAAATGTTTTGAGGGATAAAAACGGATGATGTATGCTAGTTTTATGAGGGAGTCTGCTATTTCCATTTTTTGTGTCAATGGAAATCAGAGATTCTGGTTCCAGTTCAGAAGTCTAATTTTATGAAGTTACCTGAAGTATCCAAGGAAAATTAGCTGCAGTTTTGTTGCTCTTTTTTATTTATACTATTTTTTAATTTCACTTTGTAAGCATTAAAACTAAAATTTATCAAATAAATATTTGGCTCTCTTCTCAATAGTCCAGCATCCCTTATTTTTTTGTGCTCTATAATAGATTAAAACTTCTTATGTATGATAGATTAAAACTTCTCTTGTATAATAGATTAAACTTCTCATACCACTTACATTTTTCTTTATGATGTGAGCTTCATAAATCTTCATGAGTTGGAGAGTTACAAACCTATCCTTTATTGCTGTTGGAACCTTATTGATACTCCATGAAAATTTTACATTCTTGTTCAGTGTATGTTACACATTGCTTTAATTTTTGCTGAAGAGGCTTGTCTGTAAACTATGATATTTGAATGCATGATTTTTGAGACAAATCATAAATGACACCTTTCTTTTCTATTTAAATTATGACAAAGTCCCGCACAAAATCAAAGTTTTTACTCGAAAAATGGCCTATACTAAATTCCATTAATTGGTCTGTTCGGTTGCAACAGTTTCAGCACAGTGGAAGCGGCTCTCTATAGGCAGTGAACCCCCTCCTGCTAGAGCATACCACTCTATGTCACTTGTTGGTTCACGGTATCTGCTAATTGGCGGTTTTGATGGGAAAACGACTTATGGTGATCCATGGTGGTTAGTCCCTCAAGGTATTCATTGTTCTATCGTGATCTATAAAGCTATTGCTTTTTTTGTCAATTACTCTTTTTTCAATTCTAGATATTTTCACTGAAAAACTGTGCAAATAAGGGTAATTAATTGTTTTTTGTTTGGCAATGAGTTCTTTCTTGGAGTACTGTTTTTGAGTTGAATGGAAGGAATATTCTAGTCTTCGAATTTTCTATTGTCTTGTACTGTAATTTAAATACTCAATCCAGAATCTTCCTCTCCAGAAATGCTTTTGTTTTTAATGGAGAATTTTCATTAAAAAGCTGAAACCTTTCAACCTTATATGAAAAGAGTAAAAAGAATCTAACTGTTCAGAAGCTAAAAGTGGCATCCTAAATTCCTCTCACTTCTTTTGCATGTTTCACAGAGGACCCAATCGCAAATAGATTAACTGCATCTCCACCAAGAAATATTCCTGAAAGTAAGGATGCTTTTAACGATGATTTTCAACCTCAACTAAAGGTATTGGTTAATTTTGTATTGCTTGCACCCATCTTTCACTTTGCGATCCATCCCGTATTTGTCTAACTCTTAATTGGTGCTTCTGTTTCTCCTAAATATTTCTTTTAATTTAAAGAGAATGTTCATAATTTGGGTTAAATGAGAAAATTAGTAAATATAGTATTAAGTGTTTCTGTTGATATATAGTGGAGCATTGTTATAGTCAACACTCACTAGTCACCTCTCTGGTTATTAAATACTTAATTTTGCTACTGTGCTATCTAATTATCAACGCTTTTGAGTTCCTATCTGTTGTTTTTAATCTTTAAAGTGGCTTATATTTGACATAGTTTTTCAAATCACAATCTTTTCTTATTTTGATTTTGTTTAAAGAACAAATCACTTAGGAAAGAATAGAATCAGGAATTCTCCTACAATGAAAAAATAGATGAAATAAAGACACTGGAAAATTTAAACGAGTCAACTCAAAGAGCAACCTAGTCTTCACAAATATGAAATAGAAACACCCTTGAAAAAAATCCATAAGCAGGAACACATCATGAGGCTAAGGCAAACCTATCCATTCCGATAAAAGTTATGGAGGAGAACCTTAATGCTAAAGGATCCAGGAATTATGTTTCAACCACACTTTTATTGACAGAGCACAATGTGTGAAAAATAGATAAGTGCTTCTTTCTAGCTGCGGTGTTGTCCTTCAAGAATTGCATCCCTCTTGCCATGCCTTTGTCATTTAGACAAGTTACTCACCTCTAATTCTTTATTGAAATATATTCTACATTCAATTTTAAGTGTTCAAATTCGTACCAAAAAAAAAGAAAAACAGCCTATCTAATATGTTAATTGTGATGCTAAAAGGAAGGAAACAGTAATGATAAATTGAGAACTAAATAATAACATACGTAGATTTGGGTCTTGGACTCTTGGTGGTGGTCAAGGGTTTTTTGTGAAAAATTAAATTTTAAAAAATGGGGAGATAGTGGAGGACAAATGAAAATGAATACGAAAGCATATGTTGATAAAGACAAAGCTATCTTTGATGATGTTGGAAAGGGCAGCTTGCAGTTGGTGTTAGTAAAGCAAGTAAAAATAATACTAAACCTCAGGCTAATATACAGTCATCATCAAAAGGCACTGGCTGCATTGTGGAGTATAATTTAGATGAAATCAAATGGCGTTGATTATTGAAAATGACTGGAAATCAAATGGAGATGAAATGGATGTGTTGACAGCTGCGGATTTGAATCTAATGATGAGTTCGTGGATGTATTCTTGGATTGAATTCTCTTTTTGTGATGGTATTAGCGACCAAGGGTCCCTTATCTATGTTGTTAATGTCTTTTTGTTGAGTTTTTTCTATGGCTACGACATTTATGTTTTTTATTGTGATCTTCTAATTTATATCCTATTATCATGTTCATTACTTTATCACTTTAATGTTTTTATCCTTTTACCGTGTTAAGCACATGTAGATAATTTTATAATGAAATTTTTTTGTAAAATGCTCAAATACCTTTTTCTTCTGTCTATTATGCCCTTTTTATGGTGAGGTGCGTTTTTTGGGGCACTCCAAAGGCAGTATCTCCTCCCCCTAAGCACAGTTTTTGCCTTTTTATTATTTGCCAATTCTTCTTTTTTGGTCGTGTCCTTTTAGTGGCACTGGCTTGGCAATCTTAGATTTCATTTGTTAATTCTAAGTAAAATTTGAACACATTATACTCCTTGATTAGTTTTCTGCTGACACCTTTGTCAGGAAAGCCAAGCAGAGAAATTTCCTTTCTCTGAATTACAAAGACGATTGCAAATATCAGTTTCGGCATCCAATTCCAGCCTTGAGATTGTAAATGAGTTCGAAGATAAAGAGCTACTTGAAGTAGCATCAAGATTAGCAGGTGAAAACGTTTCTACTAATTCAATGGTAATATTCCTTTATTCCTTTACTTGCATGAAAATTTTGTATAAGTCCATATCATCGTAATTTTAATTGAAGTAGTAATTCATTTTTGAACAAGGCGATTGAAACAATTCGTAAACACTGGAGAAAGTCTGAACCAAATATGGTTAAACTCAAAGAGATTGGACCATTGCTTCGGGATTACCAACGTCTTATATACAGGCACTATCTGTAAGAACTATATCTTTCAGCCAAATCTTTCTATGGTATTTTTGCATTTAGTGTTTAGAAAACTTGATGAGCCTCCTATTTTCGGCAAAATTTAGGGCAGATTTTGGCTTGCATGCTTATTTATTACTATTTTTCTTTGGGTACTCGTATGCAATTGATCACACACCATCTATTGTCAACTTCGTACTGGCCTAATCTGCTACCTTCTATGTTCTCAATGAAGTTTCTAGGTAGAATTTTCTAAAATTTATTGATCTACTGGCAATCTTTGTTATCTTGCTTGAGCAAATCCTTGAATGGATCTTGGAGATCTTAACATAAGGTTTAGAGAACCCTCTGGTAATTAGTTATTGAGGAGAGTGTTTCTTTTATAATGCCAAAATTGGAGAGGCTTGAGAGAAATTGAGATCAAGAATTGTTTTGATTGAAAAAGAAAAAGAATCTTCAAGCGCGTGGCGTATACTTTGTATATATATCTGTTTATGGATGATCCCTTTTCTTTATGAACTTGAGTGGTGAATAGTTTGGCTTATGTTGCTTGTTTGTCTAACCTCTTTAGAGAAAAGAGTGCATCTGCCCAGCAACCTGGATTTGGTGAACCCGTGATCCATCAATTTTACCATGTCAAAAATGCTACTCAGGTATATTTTTGTGGTTAATGGATATTCCCTTTTACCTGTGCTTTTGTTTCTCCTTGGATATGCCTTTTTACTTAAGAAATATTCTGCAAATATAGTTTGATATTCTCCTTGGATGTAGTGATACCAAAGTCATAGATATTATTCTTCTTGGGTATGCTTTACCAAAACTATATTGTAAAAGTGATATTTCAGTATTAATATTCTGAGTACCTATAAAAGTATTATCAAAACTATATGCCAGTGGCACTATTTTGAAAATTGAAACTAACGGTACATCAGGTTGTCTGGTATTGCTTTTTTGGTACACATTGTTGCAGAGTCTTTATTTAAATTTGGTTGAAGTCTGTGATTAATTACATTAAATACGAAAGTTACCCATGGAACCCATTATATAATTTGTCATTTTTTTTCATGTTTAACTACACTACTTTTTTAATTTTTCATTGTCTCCTGTTATTCCTATTGCAGTTGCGCATGGACGATATTCCAAAACTTTTGGCAGAGTACAAACAGCTACCTATATGAAGAATACTTGTATGAACAGTTTCTAGTTTATACCCAAAGCATAGGTCCCAAATAATACATTATTCAATGTACATTGACCTTGTTTAATATCTATTTTCAACATTTCTATATTCTTTTTCCATACTTTGGCACATTCAGCCTCTAAAGTTAGCTAACTGAACAATATATATATTTACTTTCACACGTATTTTGAGAATACATAATATATTAAATTTGTGAGAGGTAATGTCCGTAGTAATTTATATCATTTGCTTTGCTACACATGAACATATTCTAATAATCTAGGAGTTTAAGTGATCCAGATTATGTTAAATTTGGTCTAATACTAAATTTTTAAGGTTACAATTTTGAAACTCCTGCATACTATTTGTTATCTTGATATAGACAAATTTTGATCAGAACACTTAAATGTTTATCGTAAAATAATATTTCATTTGTTAAGGTTATAATATAGACATTTTATTCAAAAAATTTAATTATAATAAATTATCAAACACATGAATCGTAACACTGAAGCTTTTTTTTTTTTTCTCAGTCATTTTAAAACCTTGCAAGTTTATATCATCCAAGAATTTGTAGATTCACGTGCATAACTCATTTATTCTATGTTTGGCTGCACATTGCTCTTTTCATTCACTCAACCCAGTGTGAAAAAACCATTAACTATTTTTTTCCCTTTTATCCTCGTTGTTCCGTCCAGAAGGCATTTTGAATTTTGAATAATAACATTTAAACACAAGCCACTGAAAATTGAATATACCAAGCAAGTAAACACAACACATCAACGCATAGGTTATGGTTTCAGAGACAGAGACTCTATTGTCTTGCATAGCTCGTCCAGTTTCTTCATCCTCATTCTTTCACTCTCAGTCAGCATCTATATATAAAATAGCAAATACGGCGACAGATATATGGTTACCAGAATGACAAGAAGCAAATTAAACTGAAAAGGGTATATTTTACAGAATTTTTCTATAAAGACTTCTATAAAAAAAAGTAAAACAAAATTGACTTTCTTATAAAGTCAAATTAATTTATCCACAAATTAAAAAAAAAAATTTGGAGAAACTATACGTGAGAATTTGTATAAATTAGTTTGTACTTAAGTTAACTTTAACATATGGAAAAATCAATTTTATTTTTCTCATTTAAAAATCTTTTTGAAAAAGCTCATTTAAAGATATTGTATGCAATATACCTCAATTAGTGTAGCTACTAGATGAGCCTTCTCTTTGTTTTTTTCATTGAAAGCTTCCAAGGCTTCTTTACACTCTTTCTCCTATCAGAAAATACCAAAGATTAGTTTTCACTCTTGCCATATAGCATACATTATTAAGAAATACAAAACCATCCCATTTTTAACACTTCTGGTTCATGATTTTTTTTTTTTCCTTTCAAAACTACAAGTTTAAGTCAGAAATGGTAGTAAGTATGATTTCGCAAGTCTATAAATTTATTATACATGTCAGTTTATGATTAGATAATAATGTAAACAAAATTTCAATGTGTTTAGGAAGTAATAAAATCTTCATAGGTAAACTCAGCCTTTTAACTTGTGAGCAAAATATACCTTTTTCTGGTAGTTAAGTCCCAGTGGCTTTAAATCTCTGTTAGCCAAGTCAATCTTCTTGCGTATCATTGCAACTTCCTTCCTCATGGGATCGTCAAGCACTTCAAGCTCCTAGTAGAGAGTATGACAAGAACAACTCGTGACATATTAGCATAGCTTGGATTTAACTTAAAGAACTGAAACTATCTTCTGTCAACAGCACAGTAATAAGTAGTTAATATACAATTTGAATTGACAATGTTTATTTTTGGTTCCTGAAAATGTTTATTTGTACAACTTAGTCCTCGTGTGTGTTAAGTTGTTCACATTTTATTCCTTTCATCACAAATATATAATCAAAATGTCAGAAAAATTAAGACATTCAGTCATCAAATTGTATGTATTAACACTTTTGAGGAGGACTGATTAATCTCTGAAAGACTAAAATATGATCAAGTAAACACATATTCAGGACCAAATTGTATATACCAATACTTCCAAGAATTAAAGATAAACAAGATGTCAATTTCAGGACCAAACTCTAAGATGTAACACTAAGGCCTACATTGTCAAAGAAATGATCATGCTCAAGAATTGTTTGATCTTGGGATTGAATCCACTAACAACACTTTCCCTTCACTTTTTTGAAACTATGTTTTTATATGTCATGAAACTTACTTCCCAAATGTGTGCCAAGCGCCTAGTCTCTTCTTCAGCACGACCAAGTTGGAGTTCAACTTTCTCTCTGACCTCCATTTTTTTCCTCTCAATTTCTTCTTCCTTAGACTGAAATGTGGAGATTGCCAGCTTTGAAATCTCCTCATCCTCATACTCTTCTGCTGATAGCCTCCCACTGCTTCCAATGCTGCCAAGGTTCTTCATTTTCTGCATTTCACCGTTGCTGCAAACTAAGCCCATGTGCTTCACCACAAACTTGGTCCAATTGTTTTGCTGTTGGTTTATTTCAACAAGAGGCCTTTGTTGCTTTCACTTCAATACTCTTTCTTTCAACAACTTTTTCTTCTCTCTTGACTTCTAAATGCAGTAAAGAGACTCCCAAGAGCTCTTTGCCTTTGTGAGAGAAGTTTGTTTCTTTAATAAGTATTTGATGCATTCCAGGAATATAATTGATCCTGGAGATTTCTTAAGAGGGATACTGATAATGGCACTCAAGATTTTATAGTAAAACTGAAAGTAATATCATATGAACACCTACCTGATGATGGATCATGATGCGTTTTACAATGTTTGTGAACGGATATGCCTAAGAATCTTTGCTTTTCTCAAAAGGGATTTGCAAAGTTGCAAGCTTGAATTCAAAGTCAGATAATGGGCAAGGAAGAGACTGAATAGGGAAGCAATGTACGTGTTTGGGGTGCCAACTTACGTTCCTTCATGCATAAGATACATTTAGGAAACCCTAACCAAGGAACTTTTGTGAATCACTTCTCATCTTGGTCAAGTAAATTTAACCTTAGAAACCACAGCCATAATCAACACTTTCAGTCATAGGTTTTTGATTGAATGAGTTAAGATAACTCTACTTCAAACTTCTATTTTTTATTTATTTATTTATATTTTGTTTTCCCACTTCTATGTTTATTTAGAAATAATCTCCGACTTTAATTTTTCACCTTCATATTTTTTTTACCTCAATAACCATTTAAAATATTTATACTTTCTATAAAGAGCAACAAAAAATATTAAATAGTTTTCGACTTATATGTTCGGGGAGAATTCTAAAACAATGCACTTTAAGATAATATAATCCAAAATTGATTTTTAACTATTTTTGGATTGATTATTTTAGAATTTCGAAAAAAATTTAAAATCTACTTTAAAATATTCTACCAAAAATGTAAAAATTTTATAAAATTGTTAAGGGATCTATTCAATTAGGATTTTAGAAGGTTTTAAAACATTAAAATAATCCTATTGTAATCGATCAACGTTATCTGGACTTTATTTTAGAGTGCACCAAAGTTTTCTAGTATAAGATTTCAAATAACTAAGAATGTGATGGTATTCAAACAATTTCACATAGAGACTTTTCTAATACGATTTACACATTCTTCTCAATCACAATTCAATTCTCTTTCAATTTCAAACTTTCTTCTACATCCAAATAATTGTTTTGTGCTATTATTTTATATTATTATTACTTTCCACCATCAATAATTATATATGATTGTTTGATCATGGAAATGTGTTTTTTCTTTTATTAAGTGGCGTTCTTTGGTTTACCAAGCTTTTAATCTTTTAAACTATGATCTTATGATTAATTAATTAAAAATTAAACTATTAAAACTCCTATGGATAACATCGCACAATATATTAGGCTTTTAGTAAAGAAGTTTGCTTTGTATCTTACAAAAAGGGTGTATTCTATTTTCACAAAGTAATGATAAAAATAATTTTTTACTGTTCATCATCTTTCATATGCGGTTCTGCATGACCGTTTGTCTTCTCTTCTGGCATTTGTTTTTTGTTTTTTCACATACGTCTTCCTGCTAGTCTTTATTATTTACACCCTGAAGAGAATTTAGGGATGGTAACTGTTACTTTAGATCTTAATGACTCCAATTATCATACATGGAGTCACGGGATGAAACATGCGTTATTTTCAAAGAATAAAATCAAGTTTGTTAATGGCGAGATTCAAGAATCCACAAAGACAAATTCGTTTTACGATGTCTGGGAGGGATGCAATATGATGGTTATATCTTGGATTACACGTATTTTGAATGCTCAGATTGCCCAAAGTACAATAACATCAACAATGCTGAGGATCTTTGGAATGCTTTGAAAGAAAGATTTTCTAAGAGAGACCATTTTTGCACTTTTGATATTCTTCAATAAATAAATTCAACCAAACAAGGAGAGAAGAGTGTGTCAAAATACTTCACGGATCTTAAAGTTCTATGGGAAGAACTTGAATTCTTGAGAACTATACCATCTTGTACATGTAAAATCATATGCAGTTGTGACATTATCAAAATTATCACAAATTACAGAGATTCGAAACATGCGATGTCTTTCTTAAAGGGTCTTGAAGATGTTTACGTGAATGTTAAAACACATATATTGCTTATGGAACTTTTGCCTAATATTAATCGTGTTTTTTCTCTTGTACAGCAGCAAGAACGTAAACTCATTAGAGGTGACTGATTTGAATATAAGGCTTCTGTGAACAATACCAGTACCCAATAATTCGTGTCTGAAACTTGGTTGTCGAAGTGGTCAGGATCGACATAATATATCTATAGTAGGCAAGTGTCAGATCATTGTGCTTTGGTGGTAAAGAATATAATGATAGATTGGGGCCCTAAGCCTTTTAAAACGTTTGATGTGTGGCTCAAAGACTGGGGGTTTAAGGAGGTAGTTAAGAAAGCATGGGATGTCGGTGTACACACTAATAATTGTTTGGAGAGAGTGAAAAATAAATTTAAAGGGGTTAAGGAGCTAAAAAAATTGGAGGGATGAGGTGTTCAATAGTGAAAAAGTGAAAAAACAAGAAATTTTAGATGAGATTGAAGGTATAGACCAATGTGATGATGATGGCTCTCTATAAGAAGACTCGAGGGTGAGGAGGATGCAGTTGTTAAGTGATTTTAGAGTTATGTCTGAGAGAGAGAATGCAATTTTAAAACAGAAATTTAGGGTTGAGTGGATTGAGAAGGGGGATATGAACTCTAAGTTCTTTCACTCTAGGCTTAGATGAAGGAGGATGAATAATGAAATCAAAGGACTACATATCAATGTGGAGTGGTGTGAGGAACCAGATCGGGTGAAAAATGAGATGGTGAATTATTTTCAAACTAGGTTTGAGGCTCAATCAAAGTTGGGGGTGAATCTATACGGTGTCCCTTTTAGTACGATATTGATAGTGGATAACGAAATGTTATGCAACAATTTTAGTGAGCCTGAAATACTAGCAGCAATTAGCCAATAGGGAGTACAAAAAGCTAGGGACCTTATGGGTATAATTTTTATTTTATAAAAAGTAACTGGGATATCATTGGGGCAAATGTGGTCAATGTCATAAATAGTTTCTATGATTTTGGCTACATCCCAAAGGGGTGTAATGCCTCTTTTATCACGTTTGTGCCTAAGAGGGATAACCCTTCTACGCTGAATGAGTATAGACCTATCTCCCTAGTTTGTTGTGTGTATAAAGTAATCTTTAAGATATTAGCGAATAGGCTCAAGCGGGTTTTACCGAAAGTGATAGTCAAATACCAAACTGCATTCCTTAGTGGTAGGAGTTTGTTGGATAGTGTTTTAGTTGCCAATGAAATTGTGGATTTTTTAAAGAAAGAGAAACAAAAGAGGGTTATAGCGAAAGTGGATTATGAAAAAGCTTACAATTTAGTGGATTGAGATTTCCTGGTGTATATGTTTGGTAGGTTGGGTTTTAACGATAAATGGATCAAATGGATAAAAACATGTCTCTCCTTTGCTTCAATTTCGGCATTGGTGAATGGTAGTCCTACTAAAGAGTTTAGACCGAGAAGAGGGCTTAGACAAGGCGATCCACTAGCGCCCTTTTTGTTTCTCATAGTGGCAGAAGGTTTGGTTGGGTTGGTTAGGGAATCATCTAGGACTGGAGTGTTATCAGGGGTAGGAGTTGGCTATAATAGTGTCGATGTTAAACTCTTACAATTTGCAGATGACACATTATTCTTTTGCCAACCTAAATTCCAGTGCATTATGGTTATTAAAGCGATACTACGATGTTTTGAAATTTCTTATGGGCTTAAAGTTAATTTTCACAAAACTGTGTAGGTACTATTGGGGTGAACGGTGTGGATACGACTATCTTTGCTAAGTGTCTTAATTGTGGTTGAATGGAAATCCCATTTAAATATCTAGGTATGAAAATAGGTGGGAATCCTAGAACTTTGGCATTTTGGAAGCCAGTCATTAATAAGATCAAGTCTAGATTGTCTACGTGGAAAGGGAGGATTACTTCTATGGCTGGTAGGGTGTGTCTTATTAAGTATGTATTTAATGCACTGCTTTTATTCTATTTCTCTTTCTTTAAAGCTCCTGCCATTGTATGTAAAATCATTAGAAGAGCACAAGCTAAATTTCTCGGGGTTGGGGTTTTGAAGGAAAGAAAATTGCATGGGTTTCTTGGGATAAAGTTTGCTCTCTTGTTGATGTGGGTGGTCTAGATATACAAAATGTAGGGAAGTTTAATGTAGCTTTACTAGCCAAATAGCTGTGGAGGCTCGGATCAGAAGAGGTGGGAGTGTGGAGGGGCATAATTGAGTCCAGGTACGGTTCTTGGAGGTACAATGGGTGATCGAAAAGCTTCTACATGGTGGCGAGACCTAGATAAAATAGGTGATACGCCTAACCAACGTAACTGGTTTGAAACTAAGATTAAATGGGAATTGGGAGATGGAAATAAGATAAAATTCTAGTAAGATAAATGGACAGTGATGGATCACTCAAAGAAAAATTCCCGAGGTTGTACTTAATTTCATTATGTAAGGATAAGGTGATTAGTGAAGTGGGGGAATGGGCAAGTATTGGAGCAGTGAAGTGTGTACTTGGAATCTATCTTAGAGAAGAGAGTTGTTTATGTGGGAAGAAGAACAAGAATAGCAGTTAAAAACCCTCATAAATACTGCCCAGTGGAAGAAAAGTGTATCAAATGAGTGGATTTGGAATGAGGCAATATAAAGAAATACACTGTAGGATCTGGGTACACAGTTTTAAGTGACTTTGGTAGCCATTCTATTAACACCTAGTTTAGGGAGTTATGGAGTCTGAGAGTAGCAGGTTTAACCCAATTGTGTGTTTGGAGGGCAATGCTGGATAAACTTCGTACTAGAATTAACCTGGATAAGAGAGGAGTCATAGTTCTTAGTAGGTTATGTCCTCTATGTAAGAAGAGTGAGGAAACTGCCCAACATGTGTTTATTAGTTGTGAAATTGCACAAAAAGTGTGGGATAATTGTGATAGGTGGATTGGAATTTCTTCTGTAAGACAACAAACAATGGTAAATCATTACCATAATTCTCATCTGTTAGCCTTTAATAAGAAAATAAATATAGTGTGGAAGGGTGTGTGGGTGACTATAGTGTGGAAGATTTGGAAGCATAGGAATAGAGTAGTCTTTAACATGGGGTAGTGGATGACCTAGAGATTTTTACACTAGCACAACTCAAAGCATGGTCCTGGGCAAAGTTTAGATGGCAGAGAATGATATTCTGTTTCGGATTAGTATATTTGTCCTATGCTTTGTCTAGCTAATTTTACCTAATGTCGGTAATTTATTTATGAGGTCTTTGTCTTGTACGGAGGTTTGAGTTTGAAGGGAGTCAAAGGGTTGGTATTTGTACATGTGTGGTTGTTCTTGCATGTATTCCTACTTAAAGCAGTAGGGGAAGCAACAATACTTGGATGAAGGTGTACAACGAGTCCAAACAGCAGTAGGAGTAGGGGAATCAGGTGCCTGGGACCGATATTGTTTGCATATGTATAATGTTACATTTTGCTTATATTTTGTTGTGTAGTTCAATGTTGATCCGGAATTCTAAGTGTGTCTCCTGTGTTTAAACCGTCTTTGTACTTAGATGGTTTTAGTTTTTTTTGTAAGAGGTTATGTTCAAAATTGTTGGTACTTTTAGATGTAAACTGTTATAAAACAGTCTTATTCTTTGTAATAGGGTTGAAGCACCCCTAAAGTGCTCCTATTAATTTATATTTTGTTATTAAAAAAACAGTACCCAAGAATGAAAGTATCAAAATTGTGGTGGAAATAATCAAAATAATGGATGAAGAATGCAAGGGAGAGGACGATAAAAAGACTATGGGAAACAATACAGTTACTATTATAAGATGAACCATAATGTACATGAGTGTTATTTGAAGCATGATTTTCCATCTTGGATGAAGCAAAAGTATAAGAGTAACGTGAATCAAATAGAAGCTCAACATAATTCTCCAAGAAATATGGAAGAGGAACAAACAAATAATGTATAAAATAAACAGGTTACCATCATCAGATTTTCAATTCCATACAAATTGACTCCAACAACATACAAGTTAAGTATCCTATAAGTTCTATGTTTTCCTATAATTCTATGTCTTAAAAACAATTACGTTTAATCTCTTCCATTTTGTCACATATTGAGCCCCAATCATATAAAGAAGCAGTTGAAATACCAAAATGGAGAAATGCCATGAAAGCTGAGATTGATGCTCTCAAGGCCAATAAAACTTGGTCTATCATTGATCTTCCTTTAGGAAAGACTCCAATAGGCTGCAAGTGGGTCTATAAGTTGGAATTTAATCAAATGGTGATATTGAAAGCCACAAAGCACGCCTTGTTGCTAAGGGACATACTCAAATTGAAGGAAATCGATTATCATGACACTTACTCTACTATTGTCAAGATGATTATCGTGCATTTACACATTGCCGTAACAATTGCTAAAAATTGGTATCTTGATCAACTTAATGTGAATAATGCGTTTCCATATGGTGACTTGAACAAAAAAGTATATATGACTTTACCTCAAGGGTTACATGTTGAGAAGCCTAATCAAGTGTGTCGTCTCATGAAATCTTTATATGGTTTGAAGCAAGCCAGTCGTTAGTGGTATGCCAAGCTGACTAATTATCTACATAATATCGGTTTTGTCCAATCTCCATCTGATCACTCTCTCTTCACAAAGAAAATTGTCACTTCTTTCATTGTTTTGCTGATTTATGTCGATGATATCATCCTTGTCGGAGATAATCTCAGTCATACGAATGAAGTTAAGAATTTTCTAAATGAAAAATTCAAAATTAAAGATCGTGGCCAATTGAACTTCTTCTTAGGCTTAGAAGTGTGAGATCAAAAAAAGGTATACATTTAAGCCAGAGAAAATACACTATGGATATTTTAGCTGACTGTGAGATGCTCGCTGCTAAACCTTGCTCTACTCCCATGATAAAGAATACTATTAGAGATCCCACATTGATTAGACAAAAGACCTTTCAATAGTTTATAAGTGGGTGCAAATCTCATCTTACAAGCCGCTTTTGTAAGGTTGAGTTAGGTTTAAAGTCAACTTCTAATATGGTATCAAGAGCCTAAGGTTAGGTTAAATTTTGTTTTGGTGAATCCACTATTCACCATTGTTTTCCCGCAATCGTCTCCGCTGCTCTTATACACTGTTCCGCTGCCCTACTCCGTTGTTATCCATTGCTTTTGTTGCACATACAACACATATAGGTACATCTTTTTTTGGCATCACTCATTTCAATTCTCTTGGTCCTTGGGTTTTATACTTGGGTGCCACAGATCAAATTACTGTTAATAAAAGTTTTTTCTCTTCTATATGTACCTCTGATTATTTACGTTCTATTACCATGGCTAATGACTCTAGGGTCTCATCTTATGGTGTTGGTATTATTCATCTCCTTCCTTTGTTGTCTATTGATAATGTTCTCTACGTCTCTAGGTCTCCCTTTAACTTATTATCTATTAGTCATCTCACTCGTTCCCTTGATTGTGTCATTTATTTTACCAAAGATTTTGTTTGTTTACAGGACCGGAGTTCGGGACGGATAATTGGCACCGAATACGAGTCTCATGGTCTTTATCACCTACGAACATCTGTACATGTTGACATGGTTATGAATTCCCAATCTCTCCTTCATGCTCAATTGGCTCGTCCTAGTCTTACCAAGATGCAACAACTTGTTTCAAGTCTGTCCAAGTTATCAAATTTGTCTTGTGAGTCGTGTCATTTAGGAAAACAAATTCGTAGTTCTTTTCCTAGTAGTGTTGTTCAACAATTTGGTATGACTCGCAGTGAGGTAGATCATTCAATTTTTTACCATCACTCAAGTGTTGGGTCCATCTATCTAGTGATATATATTGATGATATTGTTCATACAGGTAGTGATAACCATGACATCTCTCAGATAAAACACATATTTGTCACCACTTTCAAACCAAAGATCTTGGCAAACTCAGATATTTTTTGGGAATTGAGGTAGCACAATCTAACAATGGTATTGTTATCTATCAAAGGAAGTATGCGTTGGACATTTTGGAGGAAACTAGATTAATGAATTCAAAATCTGTTGACACACCCATGGATCCTAATGCCAAACTTCTACCTACTCAGGGAGAGCCACTTTTAGATCTTGATAAATATAGAAGATTAGTTGAAAAATTGAACTTATTGTTTTGATATTTCATTTGCAGTCAGTATGGTGAGTCAATTTCTTAACTCCCTATGTGTTGATAATTGAAATGCAGTCATTTGTATATTGAAGTATATTAAATGTTCTTCTGGAAACAGCTTAATATATGGTCATAATAACCATAGTAAAGTTGTATGTTATTCAGATGCTGATTAGGCAAGATATCTGTCTGATAGAAGATCTACTTCTGGATATTGTGTTCTTATTGGTGATAATTTGATTTCTCAGAAAAGCAAGAAACAACATGTTGTGGTAAGATCTAGTGCTAAAGCAGAATATAGAGCTATGACCTCAACTACTTATAAGCTCATTTGGGCTTAAGCATTTACTTAAAGAATTACAATTTGGAGAGACCACTCAGATGACACTCATATGTAATAATCAGATTGTTCTTCATATTAACTCCAATCCTATCTTTCATGAAAGGACTAAACATATTGAGATTGATTGTCATCTCATTCGAGAGAAAATTATATCTAGAGACATCAAGACTAAATTTATTAATTTGAATGATCAGTTAGCTGATATTTTCACTAAATCTTTACGGAGACCTATAATTGATTATATTTGTAACAAGCTTGCTACATATGATTTATATGCACCAACTTGAGGGAGAGTGTTGAATATAATGAGCTTAGCCCATATTTTCTATTAGTCTGTTATTATTTTTATTTATAAATAAACAGCTCCTATGTGTGTATTTTATACAAGAGAAATTAATTCATAATTACTTTCTCATTTATTTTAACATGTTGAATATAATGGGGTTATGCCATATTTTTTATTAGTCTGTTATTATTTTTATCTATAAATATACAACCCCTATGTGTGTATGTTACACAAGGAAGATTAATTCATAATTACTTTCTTCTTTTATTTTAACATGATATCATAGTCTATCCTAGCAAGGTTGTTAGGCCTATCAAGATCACCCGTTATTGGGCTATTATCGGACCACTCTTACATATATATAGTCTCGCGCACGAGTTGAAGAGTCTCAACGTGAGGGGTGTGTGTTCGAGATCCCACATTGACTAGAGAAAAGACCTTTCAATAGTTTATAAAGTGGGTGCAAACCTCACCTTACAAGCCAGTTTTGTAAGGTTGAATTAGACTTAAACTCCACTTCTAATAAATAGAAAATTTATGTTTGAACAAGACTGTTTTATTTATGAAGAGGAATCTTATCACAAAATTGAAGGAAGACTGTTCTACCTCAAAACACAAGACTTGATATAGATTTTTTCTGCTCAATTCCTAAGTCAATTCATGCAATCTCCACTATTCATCACCACAAAGCCATCAACCATGTTCTAAGGTATATAAAAAAGTCTTCTACTCAAGGTATCTTATTTCCCAATGAATTTGATATGCAGTTGAAGGCGTTTATCGACTCAGATTGGGCTTCTTGTACTCTTACACCAAGATCTACCACCAGTTATTGTGTATACCTAGGATCGTCTTTGGTTTCTTAGAAAATTAAGAAACAAAGCCCTGTTTCTCATTCCTCATCTGAATTAGAATATTAGGCATTGACAACTACTATATGTGAGTTAGAGTGACTTAAGTTTCTTTTTCATGATCTTTAAGTTAACACTAATCATATTATTAATTGTTATGTGATAACCAAGTTGCGTGCCACATAACATCGAATTTGGTCTTCCATAAACGCATAAAGCATATAAAGATATAAATTATCATGTTATTAGAGAGAAATTACAAGTAGTTTTATTTCATTTTCTTTCTATCAAAAGCTCGTAACAACCAACAAATGTTTTCATCAAATTTTATTATTTTCAAGCTTGGAGTGATTGGATTTTTATCCTCGAGCTTGAAGGGTCTATTGAGCTTTATCTTTTGTATTGGACTTTAGTTAAGAGGCATGTTTCGTATCTTATAAATAAAGGTGTATTATATTTTCACAAAATAATGAAAAAAAAATAGTTTTTCACTGTTCATTGTCTTTTGTACTTCATGAGTCTCTTTTCATCTTATTTGTTTTTCGTTGTTTACATACGCTTTTTTTCTTGTCACATAAACTTATTACAATAAAGATAAAATTAATAAACAATATTTATCAATCACTTTTATTATTTATTTTAAAAGTAAATGTCATTAATAAATCCATAAAATGAGTTTTTATTTTTTTAATTACTAAAAAAATGTGGAAGGATCAAAATGTTAAAGCATGATTATTGGAAATTTTTTATTACATATTCATGTAATAATAACCTAAAATTGTTAGTAAATCCATCTTTATTTTTTAATTGTTAAAGAAAGAGGTGGAATAATTGGATCCATTTTAGGATGTTAGAAGATAGTTTATTTTATTTTTTTAGATATTTATATAAAAATAGTTTAAGTCGATATATATATATATATATATATATATATATATATATATATATATTTTTTTATAAAATTTATAAATTATATATATATATAATATTTAATATATCTATATTTTTATTTTTATTTT
>Ga0099824_1000538_pt1 | contig 45753 bp, 24 predicted proteins | sample SiratrowhiteBW_FD_76837 | JGI IMG/M metagenome (GOLD analysis project Ga0099824, IMG submission 76837) | Root nodule microbial communities of legume samples collected from California, USA - Siratro white BW | ecosystem: Host-associated > Plants > Roots > Nodule | place: USA: California... | reverse complement strand
AAATTGTCTTTTAGTACATAACCTTATAAATGTATACCTTCTTACTTTTTTTTTTTTTTTTTTTTTTTTATTTTTTTTTTTTTTTTTTTTTTTTTTATTTTTTTCTTTTTTTTTTTTTTTTTTTTTTTTTTTTTTTAAAGTTTTAGTTCTTTACTAATAGTTCACAGCCCTACAAGTTGGTATCAAACTATATCTTAAATTTATTTAAAGTGTCATCCATCATCTTATCCACATACCAACTAATCTTAAATGCATTAAAAGTGTCATTCATCATGTTATTCATATTCAAGCTCAATAACGCGAGAATTTAATTTTTAATTTCGTATCAGAGTTTAGCCTATATTAAAGTATAGACTATCTATAGAAGATAGAAGAGTATATGCAAATTTACATCTAAAATGCTCTTCTAAATATATCACTCAAGATTTTTAAAGTTTTAGTTTATTTAATGAGTTTGCTAATTATGAATTAGATGAAGTTTTCTGATCATGAGAAATTAAGAACAGATAAAATTTATTACTCACTAGGAGCATACAACCTGAAATCAATTATACACACGCATGCTTAAAGTATTAAATGAAATGTCAAAATTTCGTTGACAAAAGGAATATAATAATGAAATGTAAATATATAAGTAATTCATACAAATAGAAGTTATAATATGATATGAAAATAAAGTGCTGACTATTTCTTTCTATTACATATATTCTTTCTCTCCAACACGTAGTTAAAATGTTTAAGTAAATGTTTATAAACGTGTTTATAAAATTATTAAACAACCTCAAGTGTCTAATAATTTTAATTACGAATATATTTCAAGAGAATTTTAAATCTCTATTAAAGTTAACGTTCTTTTCATCTCACGTAGATTCCCTAGTTATGCACATATTTTTTTAGAAGCATTTGGAGAATTAAATTTTAAACTCTTTTATGAAGGATGCTTTTAAATAAGATAAAAGTGAAAGATAACTTGAAAAAGATAAATATTGATATTTGGTATACCATACTTTCTCATGAACATCAATCCACAAAACAATGGAAAATAAATTTATAATATGTGCAGCAGTATATAAAACTTATCCTAAAAAAAATTTAGATAATTTTGCTTTACAAAACAAATATATGATTCTCTTTATCAATATTTTGTTCATCCTCTCTAGTAAGTCATTAAGCTAGAAAGTTTTTTAGATGTTTTTTTGGTATCGAATACCCTGTTGCCTACAACATCAAAATGTCCACAATATTCGTCACCATTATTAATGTGAATAGATTTCAACTTCTTTCTGATATTCACCACAAATATCTGGTTTGTCTTCAAAACATTAACTTAAAACTTTCTCGAATAATCATGAATGAAAGCGACAAAGTAAAACATTAAGTATATTTTTCTAATTTGTCTCATTTCAAACCTGTGATCATGTTGCAATTATTACTGCTCCTATTATGATTATACTTATTATTATTATCATTATTAATATTATTAATAAAATTATTATTATTATTATTAAGAATAGTATTATTATTAATATTTTTATATTAAAAACAATAATAGTAATATTAATAATAATAATACAAATAATATTAATAATAATATCAATAATATTAATAAAAACAATATAAATAAAATTCATAATAATAGAATTTATAATATTAATAATATCAATAATAATAATGATATTTACAATATTAATATTAATGATTATAATATTAACTACAATAATAATACTACTAATAATAATAATAATCTTAAAAATAATATTACAAATATTTCTAAAATAAATATAAATAAATTAATAAAAATATTATTAATATTACAAATCTTTTTCATATAAATATAATGCTAAAAAATATCAGTAATATTTAAAATATTTTTATTATAAATATGGATAATATTAACAAGAATATTAATAATATTAAAACTACTAAATATATATATATATATATATATATATATATATATATATATATATATAATATTAATATAAATAGTAAGAACAATACTAATAATAGTAATAATAATAAAACTAATGATAAATTAATATTATTAAAATAAAATTATAAATATTTTTAATATTAATATTAATAACAATTATAAAATAAATAATAACATAAAAACAACATTCATAATAAAAAAAATATTAATAATATTAATACAAATAATATAATAGAATTTATAATATTAATATCAATAATAATATTAAGTATTACTTAGTATATAGATATTGCACACTATTCATATAATTATATCCGTATCCGTAGATTATATTAAAAATATTAATCATAGTAATTTTAATAATAATATTAATATAAAAATAATATTAATGTTATTAATTTTAATATAAGCAATAGTAATAAAAATATTAATATTAATAATAATAATTATGTTTATAGTTACTCTTATTTATACCGTTGATATTATTAATAATAATGGTAATAAAGACATTAATATTAATAACAATAATAAAACTAATCATAATACTAATATTAATAATAACAATATTAATAACAAATCTTAAAAATAATAATATATGTGGATAATAATAATATTATTAAAATATTAGTAAATTTAATAATAAAATTAATAATATAATGTGATTAATAATAATAATATTAATATTATTAATTAAAATATAAGTAATATTAATAAACTTATGGTTCTTTGTTAATAATTCATATGTAATGTTAAATTTACCTACGGATACAAATATGTAGGTAATAATCTGTATATAATGTTGAATTTACCTACTGATATAAATTTGTAGGTAATAATCAGTAGATAATGTTGAATTTATCTATAGATACAAATTTATGGATAATAACCACTGGAAAATGCTGAATATACCTACGAATATAGATCTTTGGATAATTATCCGTAGGTAAAATCATTTTTTTTGTAGTGAATTAGGAAACATGTTACTTGTGGTTACAAAGATTCTGATATGATAAGAGATGTTGATTCTAGAAAATCTATTTCTGCTTATTTGATTACCTCCGCAAGGAGAGTTGTAGCTTGACAATCCAAATTGTAAATGTATTGCATTGTTTATAACTCAGACTTAGTTCATTGCTATTATTGAGGCTTATAAGGTGACCTGATAATAAAAAAAGTGATGAATCTTGTATAATTTTTTTCTCAGTGTGGTTAATCCGTAATGATAATTGTACTATTCAGCTCAGGACGACCACTTGTCGCTCTAAGCCGATAACTTTCATAATCAACAATTGAAACGTACAAGTAACCTCTGGTGGGACAGTCTACAAAATCTGACATAACGTAAGATTTAAGTCAATTTTGAATCCTATAAATAAGTTGATAGCGAAGGTCAAAGGTATATGTAATCTGAATAAGAAAATATTTTAGCTCCGATAACCGTATACTTACTTGAGCATCGGAGTGTCTTCACAGGTACCCCCTATTGTGGCTTGGACGAATATTTGACGGAATCAAACGAGCATTTGACAGACAAGACTAGCATTTCAAGAATAAAGACCTAAGCTTAGAACATCTCCATAGAGCGGGCTGAAACTGTTCAGGCTATGTGGAAATTCACTCTGAAGGTCCCTGAACTTTGTGTAAGAACAATAAGATCTGTCTTATTTCCTTATTATTATTAGGGTTGTGTGTTATTTGAAAGTCTGGTACAAGTTTGATGTTTGATTATTATGTAGGAGTTTTAATATCCCTTGTAATTTTAATATATGATTAGTGCTTATGAAAAACTAAAAATCCACCTAAATTTTTTCTCAAGTCTTTTTATTTTTTGGTTTAGATTCCCTAAAAAGAAAGTCATTTAGACAACTTCTTCGTGCACCTCTATAATCCCACCTTTCACCTCCATATTTTTTTAAAATGCCTTTGTTCAAATTACAAATATGGATATGAAGGAATTTGAAAATCAAAAGGCTTTTTGGTGTAGCTGGACTGGTATTGTTTAGTATCGTTGAAGGTTTTGTGGTGGTCATCGCTCACCGGTGGTGGTTCGCGTGGTGGTTGTGCTGTTTGGCATTGATGCATGGGTGGTTGAAGGGTGTTGTAGGTGGTTCCAATGGGTGGTAGCGGTATGAGCAATGACTGAAGTAATTCATTTTCGTTTTCGTTTTGAATACCGGATTGTACAATTCGTTAGATCACTGGATTGTACAATCTGATATATATTTTGATTAAATTTATGTATACCAGATTATGCATTCTGGTATGATTTTGTATACCGGATTGTACACCGGATTGCGGAATTCAGTATATGATTTATATACTGAAGTGGGTCCAATCTAGTATATATATTGTGTACATGTTAGGATGCAATAAACAATGTGCTTGTCCTTCAACATATTGAAATTAAGGCCTCATTTGACATGTCTACATGTTGTTGGTCATACTTTCAATGTCACGTTATACAAATGTTTAGTAGGTGTGGGCAACAAATATATGTTGATGCATATTGTAGAAGAGTTTGATAAGGTGAAACATATTGGCTTTGATAAGGAACGGTGTGGGATTGTACTTAGACGTACTCATGCTTTACCATGTGCGTGTGAATTAGCAAGATGTGCTCTTAGTATCATACCACTAAATAGAGTGCATGTGATGTGGACTAGACTTAGTTTCTCAGATATATCATCAAGTGAATCATCATCTAAGTTGTCCATTGAACAGAAATTTGACATCATTTTAGATCGCTTTAAAGAGTTTGACATTGGAGGTAAAGTGACCATAAAGAGCAAGCTTCGAGAAATTGCATTCCTTGGTATGACATCAATATGTTCGCCACTGGATAAAGTGAAAATTAAAGGGTCTCAAAAGTCTGCAAAATCGGTTTGAGAGGTCAACAAAGCATAACCCTTCATACTTTGAGCATGTAGATAAAATTAATTCTACTGATGATAGTTGCTCTTCACAAAAGGTTTCAAGGGTTAAGGTATAAACACAGTTGCCCATACCCGCTAAAGTAATTCTCATGCTTGATCAATTTCATCCTATTTGTCATCCATACATAGTAGATATTATTGATGCTAAGGTTGATGGACATTGTGGTTATTGATCTATTGCTGCATTTTTAGGGATGGGGGAAGAGTCATGGCCGCTCATTAGAATGAATTTTTTTAAAAAGATATCTTAGTGGTGTGATCAATATGCAAGTATCTTAGGTGGCTATGAACAACTTGAGCAACTCAAGAGGTCATTACTGGTTGAGGAGACAACAATTGTAAGTTCTTCTTATTTTCCATATTTAACATTTTTTTGTATATATATAACATTTTTTTTTTGCATACGGTGTTGACAAGTGGATGACGATACCATATATGGGCTACGTCATTGCTAGCCGATAAAATGTTATCTTAGTTTGCTTGTTGTTAAAGCAAAATATAACAATATTCCCACTACGAAGTAAATCTCTGACTAAACTTAGTCTACATAGACTAATATGCGTAAGAGATATCCATGGATCACATTTTGTACATGTACATTAACTTATTTGTTACAATTTGGCCATTTCATTTTGGATATTTCAAAATTATACGACTTGGACATTTGATTTGTAGGTTAAATTGCTTGATGGATGTCCTTTACTAAAATGTAGACATTACGTGGTCAATGCACAGTACTATAGAGGCAAAGTTATGGCCATCATATTATGTAGGCAAAATACAAACATTTGTGTAGATGTTAGGAGGAAATACAACATATGTTAACTTGCATATGATTGATTGGTTTAGAATGAATTTGTATCGATGAAACTTTATTTTTATTCCTTGATTTAGAATGACCATGTACTGATGCATTGATTTTGAATGGGCATGTTAATGGAAAATATATAATAACAAAATTAAAATTAAATAAATACATCGTCAATACATATAACATAAATTGATCATGTGAACTACTAGAAGTCTCTCTCCCACGAACAGATCTCCCTCGTCTAGTGTAGATAGCTCCTTCAGTTGTCACACTCTAAGCCAACTGAAGCGTAACTTGTGTGTCTTGTATGCTAGAGTCCATTCAAACACACTACGACAATCAATCATCCTTTACAGGATGTTTGTTATCTACCTAAAGATACCCTGTGTACATTGAAATAATTAAGGAGAATAAATACACAAATTATATTGAAATAAAATAAATTATAATAAAAAAGTTATGAACAAGCATGATGTTGCTGTGATTGGGAGGGGGAGGATGAAGAATTTAACTACCCATGGTAGTCATTACAAATCAATGAAAGGAAGATTGTAAGAGAAGAAGAGAATCTTGATTCCAACCATCTGCCTCCGTCCTCTAGGTCTTAGTTTTGATTCTTGAAATTAACTGGGAAGTACTTTTAAGTTTCTGACCTAGATGAAAATACTCAATATATTGGAATACTAAGGATAGGTTTTGATGTATTGATTGCGTATAACATCTGTTCTTAATGCTGGGTAATTTACTAAATAGCTGAGGGATCAGTGTTTAGAAAATTTCCTTATAATTTTCACATCAGTGGAATCAATGTGAATGATTTTTATATGTGCATCAATTGTGAGTAGTTACAGATATTGTATATTTTTATCAAATCCAAAATATGAATGAGGGAGATAGATAAAGTTCAATCCCAGAGTCCTTCTAGATCATACAAACTCCTTTTTATAATCGTTATTTATTTTTTAGTTGTCTTTATTGCCTATTAATTCAGATTATAATCAAATCATTTTGAAACTTTTATTTACTTAGTGAGTTGTGAATTTGAGATTTAATAGCAAAACTATTCTATGTGGGATCGACATCCTTACTTTATAAATCTATATTACTTTTGACTCGGTACACTTGCAGAAAAAGGTCAACAAGTTTTGGCGCCGTTGCCGGGGGCGGGGGGCAAGGGGGTACTGGTTCTCCCTAATCTCCACTACGAGGATGACAACGAGGTACTAATTGTGGACGGTCTTTTTCAGAATGTCAAATAATGTAGGAGTGTGAGACACGTCCATGTAGTCTACTGAACATGCATATGGCTCAACGGCAGCTATCATAGAGGTAGCAAGATGATCAACAAACTGGAATCATCGCTCATATACTATGTCAAAAACTCTGATATCATGGAGCATAGGAGGGGGTGGTATTGTTTGCATCAACCCGTACCGCCGCAATACACGTTCTAGCAAATGCCTCTAAATAGTAGTGCCCACTCAGAGAAAACCAAAAAATAATGATATCGGCTTAAACGGTTGAGTAAGTCTATGACCACCATATGGAACCCATATAACTCCTGTATTGGTCAGCCGATCCAACTGGCTCCTCACATTTATGACACTACAGATATGTCGACTAACAACATATCGTGTAACCTATGGCAATACCTCATTATATCTGGGATTAATATCTCTTCTTCCCAACGATGGAAAGTGCTCTTAAATCCATATCTGTCAATTGTTAAACAAATAAGTTCTTACTTTTAAAAATTAAATTAAATCAAACTCATACACACTTGACTAATTAAACAGGGTTACATAACCACCCAACTGACGGGTCTGTGCACGACAAGCATCTTCTAACTGTTGATACAGGTGTGCTAGTACGACTGCTCCTCAGCAATAACCTCCACATATTTTTAGGTCTGCAAATAATGCCAAGTATGAAACTGAGATGGAGGTCATACTCTTATCCGTGAAGATGGTGCATCCAACTAGATGCAACAAGTATGCCCTAGCAGCAAAGAGTCAATCTTGTTGCAAGCAACACTGCTCATACATGTCTCTAAGCCAACTCAGTCTGACTTGTGCGCCTCGACACTACCTCATCTATGCATTTACAAGACCTTCTATTACTCCTAACGGCTCATCAATATATTACATAATCCAGTGTAGTCTAAGGTGATGTAGGATGGAAACTAACCCACAATATATGAATGTAAAGGAGAGACGACACATCATCCAATGTGATCGTCATCTCACCATCTGACAAATGGAACGTATTAGTGTCCCTATGTCATCTCTCAACAAAAGCGGACAATAACCCCTTGTTCGCAACATCATACCCAATATTGGACAAAGGCAACAATCCAAAATTAAGTACATAATCATGTACTTCAGGATAAGGAACTGTTAACCTAGACCAATTTTAGTTCTCCACAATCCTAAACAAAAGCCAACACATTTTATAAACATGTGAAGATACTAAATACATCATTAACACATGATAACATAATTCTATAATTTTACCTCGCCCTTCCACAGTCTCAAAGCCACATGCTCACTATAACTCACCAACAAAGAACAATATGAAGGTCCTCTAGGGAAACCTTTAGGCAAACTAGCATCATGACCACCAACAGCAGCACTGGATGACACACCATGATCTCCTCTAAGAACATATGTAGTAGGTCTTGTTCGACCATTAGGTTACGATCAACCTCCTCTAGCTCTTACCATATCTGTCAAAATTGTAATGGTTAATCAATTTAAGAAAAACTAATAAAAAAGAAATACATACCCGGATGACCTAATCCGGTATGTAATTATTTATAAAAAGAAACGTTTATCGGATCCTACACAATCCAATATACCAGATAATGGATTGCAGGATACAATATGTATAAGTTATTGAAATGTATACCGGATTGCACAATCCAATATGTATATATTGAAAAAATGCATACCAGATTATACAATCTGATATGCATTTAAACGCAAAAATAATATATACTGGATTCTACAATCCGGTAGCTTGTAAATTTTCTCCACCCCCACCATAGCGTCTCCCTCTTCCCAAATCTACTCCAACAACCACAAAACTCACATAAACGTAAACATGATTAATTGCTTACCTATTCGTGTCTCCAACCTTTAATTGAAGATTTGAGATCTCAATTTCAATCACCACACTATCCCTCTCCGCAATCACCAAAGCTCAATTGAATCTCACACGAAGAGTGCCACACGAACAGACTCACTGTGGACAGGTGCACGAACAACAAAATTGCCTGTGATAAGGAAGCTAACACACGTCGGTGAGAGGTGCACAAGCAAACACCGATGAGAGAGGTGCAGGAACAACAGAGCAAGGAAGTGCACGCGTATGTCAAATGGGGTAAGGGGTGAAGGATGGATTTGAGGTATAATATTATACAATAAGGACAATTTGGATATTTTAAATATTCTATGGAAGTGTAGAGTGAGATTATAGTGGTGTAGAGTGAGATCATGGTGGTGCAGGAAGAACCAGTCAGGATATTCTTATGTTCCCGTTCCTATCGGCCCAACCAAAAAAGCACCTGAATACAACATTGTTGTCTCTTGTTCTGCTAGCAGTTAAAAGGGTGATTACTTATATGTTTATTTTCTGACTTTCTTCTTTAAATTATAAAAGTGTCATATTATTTTATAATTTACCTTTTACTTTTAATTTTTTTCAAACAAAGTAATAGATCAAAAACACAGATTTTTTTATTTTGAATTGACAAAAACACAATAAAATCATAGGTGAGATTGAAATGTTTTAATTCATATACAAAACGGAACAAAAAATGCACATATACAAGAATTAAAAAAAAAAACCTATTTATTATTAAGGCACACAAATCTTCAACAATCTCTCAAAATATTTCAAAAAAATTTAAAGCACCTAAATAAACAACCAACCATACTGACAAAGAAGAAAGTGACATCCTTGTAATTACAAACTAAAAACAGAAACTGTAATGTACTTTATGTTTGCTGGCTATTGGTTGTAAGCGAATAATTTAATAAAGAAAAAGACTTTACCACGTCTCAACTCACACAATTGGGCTAAACTGATGATTTATTTACTTTAAGTTTGCAATTGCGTCATCATCTTGTCTTGTCCTCAATGATTATTTACTAATTAAATTTAACTTCTATAGGAAACTTGTTAAAATTCGAGAACGAAGAGCTGAAATGAAATCATAAAGAACATCGATTAGAACAATGCTCCTCACGTCACAAGTGAATTGCTTATAAAAGTATAAATTTTCACCTGAGTTTATTTAAAGTGGCTTAAGATTCTCGAGTTTAGCTCTTTTACGAAATAATTTTGAAATGAATCTAGTGCGTGGAGAGCAAAGAATGTGCAATCACCTCAACAAGAAACAACAACTGGTCGATTATTTCGAAGATTCCTCAAAAAATGTTCAAAATTCGACACCCTTTATATTCCAAACTCTACCCTGCGACACAGAAAATTTTCCAAACACCATGAGTTCTAGCTCTTACGGTTTCGCAATTCCATCATCACTTTTGCCAAGTGATGCATCACCAGAGTGGAACAACAAAGCAGACAACGCATGGCAATTAACAGCAGCAACCTTAGTAGGCCTTCAGAGCGTTCCAGGGCTTGTGATCCTGTATGGCAGCATGGTGAAGAGAAAATGGGCTGTGAACTCCTCCTTCATGGCCCTGTACGCCTTTGCTTGCGTGCTCATTTGTTGGGTTTCATGGGCTCATGGCATGGCATTTGGGGGCAAGCTTTTGCCGTTTGTGGGAAAGCCCAACCACGCTCTGGACGGGAAGTTTCTGCTTGCGAAGTCAAGCACTGGGTACTTTCCAATCGCTGACTTCGTCTTCTATCAATTTGCTTTTGCAGCAATCACTGTTGTGTTGCTTGCAGGGTCTTTGCTGGGGAGAATGAACTTCTATGCGTGGATGTTGTTTGTTCCTTTGTGGCTTACCTTCTCTTACACAGTTGGTGCATTCACCATCTGGGACAACTCTAGCTTCCTCCAAGGAAAAATAATCGATTATGCTGGTGGCTTCGTCATTCATCTATCTTCTGGCATTGCAGGTTTCACTGCCGCTTATTGGGTACATTCATTTCGTAACCCTTATTACTTCTACAAAACTGTATTTGTTCAAGTTTCTAGACTAAAATTATCATCTACAACTACCCTTTTGACAAGTCTAGAAATACTTGCTAACCCTAATGAGTGTGGATGAATGGCAGGTTGGTCCAAGAATTTCCTGTGACAGGCAAAACTTTCCACCGAATAACATAATTCACATGCTTGGAGGTGCAGGCTTTTTGTGGCTGGGTTGGACAGGTTTCAATGGTGGAGCTACTTTCCGAGTGGGAGAAATTGCATCGTTGGCGATCTTCAATACCCATCTATGTACTGCTACAAGCCTACTGGTTTGGCTTACACTGGACATGGTTGTGTATACCAAGAGCTCAGTCACAGGCGCCGTACAGGGAATGATGACAGGCCTCGTCTGCATCACACCAGGTGCAGGTAAAGCTCACTCTTTTACCACTGCTAATCATACCCTTAACCCCATTAAAAACATTCTCTTTAATTTTTTACCCATGTTTGTGAAAAGGCTTGGTAGAGTCATGGGCGGCAATATTGATGGGAGCTTTGTCTGGTTCCGTTCCATGGTACACTATGATGGTGCTACACAAAAAATCTGCATTCTTTCAGAGTGTGGATGATACATTAGGAGTTTTTCACACTCATGCTGTGGCTGGTCTTCTGGGGGGTGTTCTTTCTGGCGTGTTTGCGAAACCCAAGCTTCTGAGAATAACGTATAGCGACGGTCAGCAATATGGACCCGGCTTAGTCTATTGCTTTTCCGAGGGGGAATCAGTGGGTGAAGGCTTTCGGCAACTATGGCACCAGTTACTTGGAGCAGGGTTTATTATTGTTTGGAACGTGGTTGTTACTAGCCTGGTTTGTGTTCTTATAAGCAGCATTGTGGATCTTCGAATGCAAGAAGAGGACCTTGAGGTTGGTGATGATGCTGTTCATGGAGAAGAAGCATACGCATTGTGGGGTGATGGAGAGAGAATGAGGGTCCCACTTCGTCTCCATATAAGTCCAACCATTCCTTCGCTGTGCCGGCGAAGGTTTTCTATTCCTCTCACCAGGAACGAAGAAGAGTAGATAGTTGCATTGTACTGGTATCTGTTAAACATGGAATGAAGGTATTTTTTTCAAGTATGATTTACTTGTTTTTGTAGAAGTAGTTTGTGAATTTGCATCTTTCTTTTAAAGATGTAGAAGAATTGAGGTACTTTTAAATCCTTTAATCTCCTGTCTTCGTCATGTGAAAAGTACAACCTCAAAATTTAATAAACTTTGACTTCACTACATAAGACAATGGAATCCATTTTGTACTTTCTTTCATACATCATTTTTCCTTTTGGTAATGCTCAACTAGTTGTCGTTAAACGTTTCACATCACAGCCTATTATACGTTACTTTCACACATCCAACAAGTTGGTAATTAATATTACTATTTTAAATTACCATTTAAATAATACTTTTGGTTTATTAAGCCGACTCTATGGTAAAAAAATTAATTTTTTAAGGCTAGAACATAAAAATATTTTTAAATTTAATTTTATATTATGTAAAACATATTTTGGTTAACACTCAAGAATACCAATTTTAAATTAATACTAACTTTTTAATAAATAAAAAAATTTGTGATACTATCAACTTAATAGACATTAATAGAGTTTGTTTAATGTTAGACACTAACAGAGTTGATATAGTAGCAAATTTCTCAAACTGGTGTAATTTTTATCTAATATTTCTAAAATTGTGTATTTTTTTTATTTTTTTCCGGTAAATCATGTATAGGAGACAGGATATCATTCTAATCCTGACCCTATTGCACCAAATAATTTAAGATTAAATGAAATGGTGCATCAAAGATTTTAATTAATTGTGAGAATACTAAAGGATTTTAATGTTAATGCGGTTAATATTCTGAACACATTCCTCTTCTTTTTTGTTGACATGGTGTGTTGCTATTGTGCAACTAAAATAAATAGACAGTTACAAACAATTTAAATTCAAACAGTTTAAATTCTAAAATAAAATGGTTGATGGATTTGTTTAAATTAAAATAAAAGATGATGTTAGTATGAGATTTTTACAATAAATTAAATTAAGAGTAAGTTTGATTTTGAAAAAAAAAAGAAAATTAAAATTTAGTAATGAAATATATTTAGAAAAATTAAGTGTAAGTTGGATATTTGAATTTAATTATTAATATAGAAATAATTTAAAATAAAATTAAAATTTAGCAATAAATTTAGAAAGAAAATTTTGAACATATTATATAATTTTTTAAATAAATTTATTATTAGTTTTTAAATTATATCTATTAGTAACTAAATCTATTTTTATATTAGGAACTAAATTCATAGCAGATAACTTTTTTTCAAGGTATCTCTTCTATTATAATTAATTTCACATTTATTTCAATTACCTAATCATAATTAATTTCAACCATTAAATATTTATCAATAAATAAAATAACTTTGTAACTATCTATTTATTTTAGTTGCACAGTAATAACACATTCATCATACATGCAAACAAAACAGAATAGGAATGTATTGAGAATATTAACCACAGTAAAATCGTGTACTATTCTTAGGATTCTAATTAATTCATTAATTAAAATATTTGGTGCACGATTTTCATTTAATGTGAAATTAATTTGATGCAATATAGTCACAATTCTTCATAATGATATTGTGTCTCCTTTTACACGATTTACCTATCCGGAAATAAATACATCATTTTAGGAATTTGAGATAAAAATTGTACTAGTTTAGAAAATTTGCCTGATATAGCTAACTAAGTTGATACTAATTACTTTTAATTTTTTTAATAAGTAAAAATATTATATTGATATCAAATTAATGTCAATTTAACTAATATTAACTAAAATAAGTATTATTAAAAAAATAGGGTTAGTGTTTGTCTAGTTGACACTTATTTATTTTTAACATTTATATTTATTTAAGTTAGTAACTATTAGACCAACACTAATTTTATTTATTTAAGTTTGTTTCTATTAAGTCGACACTAATATAATATATCTCAAATATTTACTTAATTTAAAGTCGGCTAAGTCAACACTAATTTATATACAATATATCTCAAATATTTACTTAATTTAAAGTTGGCTAAGTCAACACTAATTTATATACATGAATTCTTTGTCTGTCTGACAACGAATAGTAATCCTTTCAGATTTGGAAATAAGAAACTTTTTAGCTTAGAATCTTTTTTTTTCACCATTTTATAAAAATTTTGTCACAGTCATCTCATTTATTCACACTTATTTCTTTCATCCGCGTTCATTTTCATAATCAATATTCATATCTTTTATCCATTAGAAAAATAATTGTCTATTTTTTGTTAAATATAAAGACATTATACGAAGATCTTTATTTCTTTAAATTATTGTCATTAACTTAGATCACACCAACACAAATTAAGTAAACATTAAAAAAATATTTAATATCAATTAAGCTAATATTAAATTAAATAAATTTTAAAATATAAATGAATCATTGAGTTGATTAAACTAAAATGTTTTAAGTAAATGTCAATTTAAAAAAAGTAAAAGTGACGTTGAGTTATCTAATATTATTTATGTTTTGTTTGGATGGATAGGTGAATTTAAGTGGATTAAAAGAAATGAATTTGTGTGAAATTGAGAGGATTTTAGGAAGTAGATTGAGTTGTTTGGATTAGAAATAAAAATCATGATATTTAAGTAAAAAATTTGTGAGTGATATGATAGATGTGATTGATATTTAAATTTTTTTAATTGATAAAATTGTAAGATTATAAATTTATCCTTATAATTAAAAATAATATAAAATAAAATTTTATTAATATTACTTTATAAATTATTTTTAAATATTATTAATTTTAATTTTATTATATTATTAATTAATATTATATAAATATATTTATATTATTATTTATTATTATATTATGTGGCATAATAATTATATAAATCCATTGTGATATAAAATTTAATATGTTAAAGCCATAGATTATGTAAGTGATTATAATTATATAACATAATGTAATATGATATAATAATATTATTAAAATAATATATAAGAAAATAAATATGTTTATATAATAATAATAATTAATTTATAATATATATTATATATATTGATTATATAGAAAAAATAAAATAAAAGAATAGATATATATATTATTTAATATAGACGAAGTGATTTTTTTTAAAAATCTCTTCACATAATAGAAAAGAAAAGAGTACACTCTTCTCGATTTTTATTCTTTCTTTTCTTTATAAATAATATATCTAAACTCATTTCATCCCCAAATCTGTCTACATCACCTCAACCAAACATATCATTAGTGATATTCAAAGATTGATGTTAATAAATATTTATAATTTTAGAATCTACCGTCTACACGATACAAATTCGACATTATTAATTAGTAAATATTTATTTTTATTTGTTATCGTCGACTTTTAATTGTTAGCAATGTATATTTATTAGTTATGGTAATAATTTAAATATTATTGACATATTTAAATTGGCTTGGTAGTCTTTATATATATATGAATGACAATGTAACTTTTTATAATTTTATATAAACAGAATCTATCGTTATGCCGAGTTACGTAAGAAGCAAAATTTAAGATGAAATATTTTTTCTAAAAACCATTTTAAACTTTCGTTCTAATTTTCATAGAAAAGTAATTTAATTTTAATTTTAGCATATAAGTGACATTATTTAATTTTATGTGAAAAACAAAAATTCCACTCTTCGCGACCAACTAGAATATTGACGACCCTGCGCGAACCATCGGAGACTCCGACAACCCCTCACAAACCAACCCCATATTCGGCGAGACCATACTGTGATTTGGCTGTGTTTTGAGATTAGTGAAAAGAAAAAATAAAAAAGTAGTAATTTTCCTGTAAAGAAAGTTATAATGAATGAATTCTTATATATTGATTTGGGTACAGAACTAAGAAAGATGACTAAATAAAGTCAAGTAGGCTTGAAATTAGGAATTTAGTGATAACTTTTTGCAAATCACTTTTTGCAAATCACTTTGTGTGCATATGTTTAAATAGAAAGTTATTTGATAGAATAGTTAAAATTATTTTTATTTATTAAAAAGTTTAAATATAAGTTTATTTTTAAAAAATATAAATAAAAAAGTTAAACAATATATAAAAAATAAATTAACATTTTTAATTTTTTTAAATTAATTAAAAATGATATAATAGTCTTTTCATTATTACACAAACTTAATATATGCTTATTTGAAAGGTAATAGAATCTACGGTCGTCTCGTGACTTTACTGCATAAACTTAATACTTACATATTTTATTTATGTTTTATTTAATCGGAAGACTAAATTTAAAAAAGTAAATCTGAGTAGATTTAAAAGAAAAATGTATAAAAAGTTTAATTATTTGAATAAAAAAATAAATAATAAAAAAATTATAAAAATTTGTAAGTAATATGATAAATATAGTTGATAAAATATCTTTTTAATATATAAAATTAAAGTTAAAATTAATTTAAAAATCAAATATCATTAATTTGTTAAGTATGATTAATAAATTATTATATTTTAATTGATAAAATGATAAGATTATCAATTATTTCAAAATAAAAATTAAATTATTTTGTTAATAATAATATTATTAGTACTTTTATAAATTTATTTTATTATTATTATAATTTCAATTTTATTATAATTATTATTATTTAATTTATTATTTTATTATTATAATTATTATTTATGATTCTATTATTATTTTTATTTTTTAATATTAATATTATTAATATTTTATTTTTATTATTATCTTATAAATTTCTTATTAATATTTTGTAATTTTATTAAATATGTTATTATTTTAGTAATTATTATTATTATTAGTTGTTATTTTATGTTATATTATATATCTAATTATATTTATTTTATATAAATATAAATATGAATAAATTAATATTAAAAGTTAACTATATAAAAGTATAATAAAGAAATAACTTTCTTGTGAATCCTCGAAGCATTGCAGGGAAAGTCTTTCGCTTTCTTTTTCAAATTTTTATTATTTTTTCACACTTTGATTTTCGTACTTTCTGCACATATTTTTTATCAATCCGTTCGCACAAAATTCTTTGGAAAAGTAAACACAGACTTATGTTTTATTTGGTTGAAGGAGTAAATTTGAAAAAATAAATTTGAGTGGATTTAAGAGGAAAATATGTAGAAATTGTGATTATTTAAATGCAGAGATAGATGGTAATAAAATAAAAAGGAAATTTATAAAAATTTATAAGTAATGTGATAAATGTAGTTGATAAAATATTTTTTTAATATATAAAATTATAGTTAAAATTAATTTAAAAATTAAATATAATTAATTTGTTGAGTATGATTAATAAATTATTATTTTTTAATTGATAATATTATAAAATTATTAATTATTTTAAATTAAAAATTAAATTATTACATTTAATAATAACGTTAATACTACTTTTATAAATTTATTTTATTATTGTTATAATTTTAATTTATTATAATTATTATTATTTTATGTAATTTATTATTATAATTATTATTTATGATTTTAGTATTTATGTTTTTAATATTAATATTATTAATATTTCATTTTTATTATTATCTTATAAATTTATTATTAAATATGCTATTATTTTAGTTATTATTATTATTATAATAGTTGTTATTTTATGTTATATTATATATCTAATTATATTTATTTTATTTTAATATAAATATAAATATAAATAAATTAATATTAAAAGTTAATTATATAAAAGTATAATAGAAAAAATCATGAATTCAGCATTGCGAGAAAGGTCTTCCACTCCCTTTCTCAAATTTTTATTATTTTGATTTTCGTACTTTCTCGACATTTTTTCTCTCCCATCAGTACCCAAAACCGTTTATAAAAGCAAACAGACAGAAATTTCAAAACAAAATTTATAATCTTAACTACTACTATTATTATTATTATATTATTATTTTTATAATATATTATTATTAAAATTATTATTATTATTATTATTATTATATTAATTTATTGGTTGATAGATCGATTCGTAATAAATTTAGTAATAAATTTTAATGCTGAATAATTTCATTTTTCATTTATTGATAGATGATTTGATGATTAATTTATCTATCACTAAATTAATCTTTAAATTATAAATCCATCACTAAAATTTGTTTATAATTTATTTTTGTCTGTAATAATATTTTATTATGTTTTGTCGTAATTTTGAAAATTCTTGTAATAGGTGAAATTTCATACAAACAAAACATAATATTTATTTGGATAGAAAAGAAATAAGCTTAACTAGGTTTATTTTGTGGGGATGAAATAGTTGTAATCAGATCTGAAAACTCTTATACATGTATTTTCTAAAAACTCTCGTATAGTCTTCCGTAAAAGGATCGGAGTATTCCAAGTATTTTTTTTAATCTATATAATCTTCTACAGTCGATTAAAAAAATTGAATGAATGTTCCGAAGTTATATCCTATCTCTAATACTTATCATAAAAAGGTATATGAATTAGATTAACATTTTGTAACTTAAACAATAAAGTTATTCACGAATGCAGTACTTTCGAGTTATATGAGAGATATAAAATAAAATATTAATTCGAGAATTGTAAATCTGAGATACTTAGAATGAGTTAAGTGTTAATTTCTAAGTTGACAAATGTGAATTGTCTACAAGGTATTGATAGATATTTTTCTATTGAATATTTTTTTTTTTATATAGATCATGTTTTAATTTGTTTTTTTTTTCAAAATAATTTAAAATGGAATATAAAAGAGGTGTTTCACTCTCTATAGAGAAAGTTATTCTTGAAGTGTGTGAATAAGCAACAAAAATCCATATTCCAAATATCAGTGGTATGTGATATAAATCATCATACCCAAAAAGTAGCACAACATTACATGACTATCACCATGTTTCAATTCTATGAGATATAGTGTATTTCCACCTACAACAGATGTGTCTTCCCAAAACTATAGCTTAGAAAGTGTATAAGCATATCAATATTGATGTTCCTTCCATCTCTGCATGGACAATTGTCCCCTTAATCAGTCTTCTGCATTTCATCGCAGCCTTTTCTTCTAAGCATTTATACTTGTTTGAGGTAAGGGAACTTTTAATCACGTATGGGCCATGAGGTATAGGTTAGCTCTTCCTTTGACAATTTCTCCACAACCAAACTTTCCAATGCTTTAAATCAGCCTAGACCCTTGCACCTCCTTTTCCTTTTAAGATGGTATGCATCCTTATGTAAGTGAGCACATGCATTCAATAACCATAGGTCATGTAGTACTTTATAAATTAGCATAATAAAAAAACTATAACATGTACATTACCTTGTAGCACATATGTTGCCTACTTTGTGTATGAGCCTTTTCCATTCAAACTAGACTTTAAGTCATTCATTTCAAACATGTTAGAGGGTTCAAGCACTAAATAGAGTCTAATATGTAAATTTAGTTTGACTACACCTTCTTGTAATCTATGTCCATGTTTTCATTAGAGCTAACGTGAATATCCTTTTAACGTCAAAGTTTAAATTTCTAAAATTCACATTGCTTCTATTTGTTCATGTAGTCCATAATACAACCATAGACATGATTCACATTGTTACCAATTTTACCTAAAGCCCGTAACTCAAAACTTTTGAAGTGATACTTAGGAAGGCAATAGTATGCAGATTGCACTCATATATTCACAAGTTACATATTCTATATTCTAGTGACTTCTCAACATTTACAGAACAGGTGACTAAGATATTCTTCATATGCTTTACAGATGACACAAAGTTTTCAATTTGATACTATCCCTCTTTTGGTAAGTTTTCATATGTTGGGAGCTTGTCCAACAAGGCTATCCTCCACACATAGAATTGTGCAGTTGATAGTGCCTTAAACTCCAAAACATATATAACTTCTCATCCTCCCTAGTAATTTGACTTCTTAGCACATTATACACAAACCTTATTGAGTATTGTACAATCTCCTTCTTAGATGGCATATGGCTTATGTGATTAATCAAACTCAGAAAGGCTTATTTGAGTTGGAGAGAGAAAAGCAAATTGAAAAGAAGCCAAAACGTTGCATGGGGACTTGCTGACTTTATTTGCATGAGAGAGAAACTTTAATTTGTAAAGAAGAAACACTTTATTTGTGTTAGAGTAGTCTACATATAGCCGCTCTCCTTATTTATGGGTTGCATGTAGTAGCTAATATACACAAAAAAGAAAAAGAAACAGTTGAGTTTCCTAGAGTGAAACGGTTGAGTTTCGTAACACCCCCCTTAAGTTGGATCATGGATGTTCATGATACTAAGCTTATTAACAATGTTAGTGAAGAGTTTTGGTTCTAGTGCCTTAGTAAACACATCTGCAAGTTGTTGCTTAGAAGTTATGGATAGGAGATGAAAGAGATTTGCTTGAAGTTTCTCCTCTAGGATGTGGCAATCGATCTCTATATGCTTCGTTCGTTCATGAAAGATAGGATACGAGGCAATGTATCTGGCAGATTGATGGCAATATAAGACTGCATATATCATGTCTTGTAGGTTGAGATCTTTCAGTAAGTATGTGAGCCATTGTATCTCACATGCAGCAGCTGCCAAGGCGCGATACTATGCTTCAGATGAAGATCTTGAGACAGTAGTTTGTTTCTTTGATCTCCAACATATGAGGGATGATCCTAAGAACATGCAGTAACCTGTTGTGGAGCATTTGGTATTCGGACAAGTTGCCCAATCAGAGTCCGCGAAGCCTTTGATATGTGAAATGGAGTCTCTTGAAAAAAAAAATCCTTGTGCAAGAGCTTGTTTGATGTATCTAAGGATGCCTTGAGTAGCCTTGTAGTGGTGAATTGTTGGTGACTTTGTGAACTGACTGAGAAACTGGACTGCATAGCTGATGTCTGGCCTGGTGTTGGTTAAGTATAATAGCCTTCCAATGACCCTTTGGTACAAGACAACGTCATATGGCTCAGCCTCTGTTTCAAATAAGCATTGTGTCCTTGACCATGGAAGTAGCAACAGGTTTGGAGGCTAGCAAACCAGTATCTGCAAGAATATCCAGTGCGTACTTTCTCTAATATATGTGAATCCCTTTACTTGATCTAGCCACTTCCAAGCCCAGAAAGCATTTCAAGTCTCCTAGGTCTTTAACTTTAAAGGTTTGGTCAAGATGAGTAGTAATTTCTTCTATCTCATGGGATGAGTTTCTTGCAAGGATTATGTCGTCAACGTAAACAAGTAATGCAGTAAATTTCAATTCATTACCTCTAGTGAATAGTGAGTGGTCTGCATTGAACTGCGAGAACCCTATGTCTTGTAAGGAGGAAGAAAGTTTCGTGAACCATTGCCTACCAGATTGCTTTAGTCCATATAATGATTTTTTAAGCTTGCACACTTGGTTTTCCTTCTGTATCTTCATTCCTGGAGGCATCAACATGTATATGTTTTCGTTCAAATCACTGTGCAGGTACGCATTATCCACGTCGAGTTGTTTCAGAAACCAATCCTTTTTGGCTGCGACAACAAGAAGAGTTCGTACAATAGTTATCTTGACAACTGAAGAAAATGTTTTGAGATAATCTATTCCTTCAAGTTGATTATAGCCTTTGGCCACAAGGTGGGCTTTATATCGTTCCACACTTCCATCAACCTTGTATTTTATCTTGTACACCCATTTACATTCAATGAGTGAGGTAAATTTGTTACGATCCAAGTGTTGTTGCGTGTGAGTGCTTCAATTTCCTTAGCCATAGCTTCGTACCACTTGGGATTTCTTTTTGTTTTATCATAGTTCCTAGGTTCATAGTTGGCAGATAGAGCAAGGCTGTATCGAGTATGCTTTTGAGATAATTTTCTGTAACTAATGGCATCAGATATAGGGTATTTAATTTTTTTAGTATCAATCATGCCAGCAAGATTATAATAGTAGTCATTAAGGAAGGCAGGTGTTTTTCTATCTCTAGTTGACTTTCTCACGTTATCAGTGTCAATGTTCTGAGTTTGTTGATTATGTATGTCATTATCAGTAATGTCTTGTTTGACAGGTTCTTCAAATAAAGTGTTAAAGTTGTTCTGCTCTCGGTTGTAAGGGAATATGTTTTCATAAAATATAATATTTCTAGATATAGCAATTTCACGGGTTTTAATATCAAAGGTAACATAACCTTTTGTACCTTCTCTATAGCCTAGGAAAACACATTGTTTGGCTCTAGGGTTCAATTTAGACCTGTTTCTTTTAAGGGTGGAGATAAAACATGAACTTCCAAAAGTTTTTAGGTTAGTTAAATCAGGTGTTTCCTTGTGAAGGAGCTCGTAAGGGGTATTTCCTTTTATGACAATAGAGGGGATTCTATTTATGATATAAAATGCATGTATGATTGCATAAGACCAGAAAATTATAGGGACATCAGAATGTAATAATAAGCTTCTAACAACGTTAAGGATATGTTGATGCTTTCTCTCAACAATAGCATTTTGGTGGGGAGTCTCTACACAACTAGTTTGGTACATTATTCCCATTTTCTCATACAAATCGTTCCATATAAATTCCTGTCCATATATCTGATCTTATTGCTCTTATTCTTGTGTTAAATTGGTTGTGCACCAAAATAATAAATTTTTGCAGAGTAGTTCTAGCCTCATATTTATTTTGCATAAAGTGTACCCATGTATACCTACTGGAATCATCCACGATAGTGAGGTAGAACTTATGACCATGAATGGAGGGGATATTAATGGGTTCCCATATATCTATGTGAATAAGCTCAAAAATACGTTCAGATATATGGTCACTTTTGGTGAAGGGAACTCTCCGCTGTTTAGCAAGATGACATGATTCAGAAACGCTATTTTTATTGAAATGAATATAAGGGAAACTACTACATATGTACTGTAAAACACATCAGATGGGTGCCCGAGTCTACTATGCCACACATCAATGTTGTGATTATTAATATGTCCAGAATCAAGAGCACTCACAATGGGTCTGTTGCAGCTAGACCACAATACATAGAGACTGTTCTGTAAGTCAGCTTTGCCAATCATCCTCCGGGACTTGATATCTTGTATCTAACAACATTCATGATAGAAAGTTAGAATACAGTTTAAGGATGATATCAGAAATAAGGTTGAAGCTAAATTCTGGAATGTAAAGAACGTTTGTTAGGAAAAAAAATTCAGAAAAGGAAATTGTGCCAGAATAGCTTGTAGTAACGTATGACCCATTTGGGAGTTGAACATGTATGGATTTTATCTTATGAAAGCTAGAAAAATATTGGATAGTGCATGTGACGTGATATGTTGCACCAGTGTCAAGTATCCACAAGTTTTGTGCTCATTTATCTCTTTCTATAGTTAACACTGTAGATTCACCAACAATGTTGTTCGCTCTATGCATGGAATCATCCCTTGAATCTTGAACAATCTTTCGTATTTGTTCCATTTGCTCTTGTGTGAACTGCATGGCTTTTTGGCTCTCTATTAATTGTTGTTGAGTGTGTTCTTCTCTTCTATTATCCTTGTATTCAAGGTTACTGTCAGTAATCACATTGTTAGTAACACGACCAGTTTTATTTTTATACCACGGTGGATAACCATGTTTGGAGTAACAGTCTTCAGCCATGTGATTCATCTTGTTCCAATATGAACATTATTTTCCATGGTTCGGATTTCGTGCTCTTCCTCTTCCTTGCATTTTCCAGCTACCTTGCATGTTCCCTTTTCCAGTTTGTTTCCAATGTCCTTGAGCATTGGCAGTATTGACAACATTACCGTCAAAGATAGTTCCTCTTGTAATTTGTCTTTCTTGCTGTAAAACTAAGGAGAAAATGCGGTTAACATTTGGCAATGGTTCCATAATGACCACCTGAGTTTTTATAGTGTTGTAAGTATCATTTAACCCTATCAAGGAGCATATAACGTATTCTGATCCCTGTGTTTTATGACGTTTTTCATGAGATCACATGTGCATGCCTTTCACATGTGTAGTTTGATGTTGGTCTGAGTGATTCCAGTTCCTCCCAAAGAACTTTCAAGTTAGCGTTCCCCTTGCCTAATGGAATGTATTTCTTGCAATATATCTAAAACCCTGAAGTGATCTCCTTTGGAGTACCTTTCTTGTAAATCTTTCCACAACTCCTTCACATTATCAATGTAGATGACGCTCTACGCGATCTGGTTTGACATCGAACGTGTGATCCATGCAATAACCATGACATTGCACCTTTCCCTAGTCTCGTAAAGTGCATCGATCTTTGGTGGTGCTTGAATGCTTTCATCCATGAATTTCCACTTGTTTTTTGATAGAAGCGCACACTTCATAGCTCTTTGCCATGAATGAAAAATGTTTCCGTTGAGTTGTGGGCTGATAAGGACCATGCCAGGGTTCTCTCCTGGGTGGAGGTAGTATGGGCTTGATGGATTTTGTGATTCCGTAGTTTGTTGCATTTCTATTCTTGAAGAACTCATATTGGAAGAAGAAGTATGAAAGAAGATCAAGAAGGTTTGCCTTTTTGTTTTTACAAACAGGAACAAATGGAAGAAATGAAAAAAGAACTTATTGATACAGAGGTTTAGCGTAGCAGAAGTGGAGCGGGACATGCCCGCTCTGATTGAAAAGGCTTATTTGAGTTGGAGAGAAAAACAAATTGAAAAGAAGCCAAAACGTTGCATGGGGACTTGCAGACTTTATCTGCATGAGAGAGAAACTTTAATTTGTAAGGAAGAGAAACTTTATTGTGTCAGTATAGTCTTCATATAGCTGCTCACCCCTTTTTATAGGTTGCGTGTAGTAGCTGATATAAACAGAAAAGAAAAAAGAAACGGTTGAGTTTCCTAGAGTGAAACGGTTGAGTTTCGTAACACTCCTTTTCCTTCCAAATCCACATGTCTTCAATTTCCCTTCTCAAGATACACTACTCTAACATCTACCTAAATGCCTCAACCATAAGATTTTCCCATTCAAATAATCTTCTTCTCCATGTCTAGTCCTATTTATGTTACACTCCTGCATCTTTTACTTTAATATAGACTCTTAGATATGGATCTTTTAGTGTATTATCTCCTAACCAGTTATCCTCTTAAAAAGAGATATTGTTTCCTAAGCCTAATTTCCATATAGTATTCTCACTAAACCAATTTCCTTCTACACCAAATCCACACACATTCTTAAGATCTCTCCACTAGGTACCTAGACTCGTTGAAGCATTTACAACTACTATTAAGACTCTTCCCTATCTCCTTCCACAAATCTTTCTCTTCCTTTCCTAAACTCCAATTCTATTTTCCTAAAAAAATTATATTAAAGCATTATATATCCTTATCTCCTAGTCCACCTTTCTCTTTCCTCTTATATGGTATCTCATTTAACTCATATAGTTTTCCTTCCTGTTTCTCATCTCATGATCATGTGTTAATTAGTCTTTATGAATAAATAAAGTTTGAATTATTTACTGTTATAGGCATACAATTTACTCGACGTTATTTATGTTTGAGATTTATTGTTATTATATTTTATACTTCAATATATGCTCTATACTTAGGCTGATTTAGGAGTTGAACTTACAAGAAAATAAATTATTAGTTTATTGTGTTAAAATTTTTTAGACGAATATGACATGCCATGTTTATGATTTCTTTTTTTCTTTTTTAAAAAATAATTTTAATTACAAGATATTTTATTTATAGAAGTTTTAGATTTATGTGAGGTGTCGCATAAGTGTTAAAATTTAGAAAAGAAAATCATATATACTTTATCGGTATATTCCTCTCGGCTAGCGTTTTGTTTACATTCAACGAACTTATAAATTGATAATAAGGATTTTTTTAAAAAAAATTGGAAATCTCATTTTTACAGTGTTATGATCATGTAACCATTATTTCCCAAAAAGGTGATGCCACCATTATAATGTCACTTCCTTATATGTTCAAGAAATAGATGTGATCTAATTAAACAAGGTGCGGATCTTTCATGATAAGGTTTTTCTGATACATTTGGATGCATGAAACAATATTATAAAATTGGAAACATTTGAGAAAATTTTAATTATGAAAAAAAGGAAAAAAGTTATATATATATATATATAATATGAAAATTTTGTTTTTTTAACATGTTTTCTGCACTAAATTTTTTAACATCTTAATTAAATTAAAAATATGACATATTATATAAGGGGAAATATTTATTTGTATATTTGTGAAAATAAATATATTTTTTTATGTAGAATGACGTGATTTTATTATCTAACTAAAAAATAAAAAATCAATTTTAGAAAAGAAAGTCTAAAATATATATATGTATCTATTAGTTTATCTAAATTAAACTTCAAAAAATATTAATATTTTTATAGATCTACAGGGACATAATCTTGCTTATATAGTATAATATGATACAATATTGTTTTCTTAATTATGATATAAAAAGTTTATAAAATATATTTAGAAAAGGAAATTTGAAATATGTATGAAAGAGAAACGTAAAATGATTTTAAAGATATATCAATGCATATTTAGTTTTATTAACATAATATTCATGCAAATCATTAAAATTAACACCATCTAACTTTTCTTTTATGAATATGATTAAATTTGATATTGTAAAGATATTTTACAATTATACCAGTTAAAGAGTAAGATAGTTAATGTTTATTATTTTTTATTCATTAATAATAGAATAAACTTGACAACCATATAAGTAAAACTAACCTATTTTGTGATTCCAAACTTCTAATAAAACTGATTATATATATATATATATATATATATCATCACATCTTCAATTGGGATTTGCAGGCCTTCCTGGGTAACATTTTCTTTCATTGTCTTCCAGAGTCTCAAAAATACTGAACTGTCTACAAAACCTCTAAGATGAATGAATGTGAACCATGTATTTCTTTAATTTCTCGTTCTGTTTCTTTCTAACTTTCATTTATTTATCTAGGAAGTCTTCTATTTCCTGTGCCTTATTTGTTATCTTCCATAGCCATATTTTGTGATCCCCTAGATCATAACACAACACCATATTCATTCATGAAGAAGATACTGTCTCGAATCAAAGACAAGTTGCTGAAGTTTGTGCCAACACAACCACTGGCCTTTCAAAATCCTAATATGAGTCCTACTGGAAATTTTTCTCCAAGGGGAGGTCGATCACCTATACAGAGAGTCTCGATTGTTCCAATGGAGGTTCGTGGAAGCGAAAGCTTCAGTGCAGGAGAGCCTTCCTCGCCCAAGGTGTCTTGTATTGGTAAAGTGAAGGGCAGGAAAAAGAGAAAGGTTCGGGGACAGAAAAGGGTTCCAACGCAAGAGGGTGATGCTGCTGATTTTCAAGGAAACCCTTTTCAAGTGAAGAAATTTCTGCAGCGGATTTTCAAGGGAAATAGTGCTGAGGGAGGAAAACAAAGTACGAAGGCTTCTGTGTTGGAAGAGAAGGCATCAGCAACCACAGAGGGATATCCATCGTTGGGTACAATGAAGAAATTTGCAAGTGGCAGTGGATCATTGCCCCGTTTTGAGGTCAATCTTATGGAAAGGTGAATGTTCATGCCTTGTGCTAGCAGAATTGTGAATAAAGATTTAGAATGTGTTAAAAGAATGCTACCCGGAATTATCTACAATGATATTTGTGATGTTTAGTGTTGAGAAACAAAAGCAAAATATGTAGTGTTTTAGTAAAATGCAGTGTGCAAATATGTTCAAAGCTTTTAATATATGCAGTGTGAAGAATTTTCTATGTGGACTGGATTTGAAGTTTCATCAATCTTGAGTTGTCTTGTATTTGTGAAGGAGAGGGTACTTATTTCACAGTTTTCTGCTGATTTTGATGAATAAAGATAAAGTTGGGTTTTTTCCTGTGTCAAACTCGATAAGCCAAAGTGTACTTCCATAAAGTTTAAGCACATTTTTTTCATTTACATTTATAAATTGTGAAACTTCACAATCTTTAAACGAATAATAAATAGTATATTAATTGATTTAAATTCTCATCATAGTAATTTATAGACTAAATCAAAATATCACATTTAAATTATAAATTCCATATAAATAAATAAGTATATTAACAATTAAAAATAGCAATAAATGGGATAATATGCCTAAATAAATAATATTCACTAAAAAATATTTTCTTTTACCTCAAAAGATTTGTCATAATATATAACTGATGATTTTGTGGTAAAAGATTGTCCTAAACTATAACTGGTTTTGTGTCAAAAATATCTAACCTGTTACAAAAGTAGTTACCAAAATCATTGCAAAAATGATCTAGAAAGGAGTTTTTTTTTTTTTAACAGCCAAAAATAAATTAAATTAAAAGGTACATTTTAGGAATACTCAAATGTGACTGGGTTAAGTAAAGTGCGAAAGTTAGCACCTAGCATTATACTATAAACTTGGTCAAGTAGTACAATAAGATTACATTATGATTAACTAAGAATGTAGACACGAAACTGTGCACCAACAAAGCCGAGGGCCCTGTTTAGTGGGTAAAAACTGCACAGATGAGAGGCCTTTGTGAAGCTGCATAATGTATGTCCTACAGTGATTCCAAAAACTCGTTTAGCTCCTATAATCCTTACATCGTCTGATCTTGACCATGATCCCCTTTATAGGTGAGAAGTGACAGTTAGAGTATGATAATGTGATTCTCGATAACTTATGCTTAATCTATAACCATCCCTTAAGTTGTGCTAAGCTACAAATTTCAACAACATCTACTACCCCTCTATTAAAAACTACCTTATTCCTGTGATTCCATATTTCCAACACAATTGTCACCCACATCCCTTTCCATGCATTATTTGCACATTGTCGGAGGCCTATTATAAAGAAACTCAGAAAGTGAATTATAGTAGATTCATGTCTAACTATTACATTCCCAACCCACCTATCACACTGGTCCCAAACTTTTTGTGCCACCTTGCAAGTACCAAACAAATGTTGACTAGTTTCTTCACCTTCTTGATACAATGGACACAACATATTTGTTAGCTGCATGTCTCTTTTAACTAAGTTGACCTTGGTTGGGAGTCTGTCTAACAATAGCCTCCATGTATGCACCAACACCGATGGAGATATTTTTATATTCCATAACAACTTAAAAGCCTTCGAAGTCTGCATTTGGTCCTCCTTGTTCAACACCATGTACCCAGATTTAACTGAATAAACTTGTTGGTTTCCCTTACCCACACCTTCCTATCCTAACCCTCTGTACACCATCGGACTTTAGAGATAGTAGCCAACAGTTGGTCTTCCTCATTCTTTTCCCAAATAAACCTCTCTCTATGCCAGCCTAAATTCCAACTAGGGCTCCCTCCATTCCTACTTTGGCCCGAGTTGGTGAGGTCACCCACCATATTGTTCTTACACTGGAAAATCATATACAGCCTTGGAAATTTTTCTTTCAACACATGACCATCTGCCTATCTATCGTCCCAAAACTTAACACGTCGACCATCACCCAAAATCCAATAACATCTATCATCAAACCAATTACCATGTGTATCCTTATAAAGAATCCTACACAGATCTTGCCAGCCACCACGTTGAGTGATTCCTATGGATCATAGTGACGTCCAGGTTCCTCCAAGTACCATACCTGGCATTCAGAACTTCACTCCACAAGCCCTCCTCTGATATCCCGTATCTCCATTTCCACTTAGCTAGCAGAGCAATGTTAAAACATTCAATGTCCTTAATCCCCAAACCGCCAACTTTCACGCGACTACACACCTTTGTCCATTTAACCCAAGCGACCTTCCTGACTTCTAATCCTCAACCCCAAAGGAACTTTGCTTAGATTCTTCTAATTTGGTTAGAGACAACAATCAGAGCCTTGAAGAATGAGAAGTAAAACAATGGTAAAGCATTGATAATTGACTTTATTAAGCAAATACATCCCGCCATTGATAGCATTATTCCCTTCCATCTAAATAGTCTTGTCCTAATTTTATCGAACTATTGGATTTCAGAATGCAATTCTTCTAGGATTACCTCCAATCCAATCATCATGCCCAAGTACTTAAATGGAAATGTCAACATTTTGTCTCTAAAATACATGCCATAAAAGTCATCACAAGAAGTCTGAAATAAAATCAATCACAACCTTTATTATTATAATCATGAGCATCACAAAAATGAAATGTGACTTAAGTACGTTGAGCACATTCACTTTTTGTTGTTTCAAGCAAGTAAAATTTAGTACCCACCAAGGTTGTGGTACGTTGTTTAAAGTAAAATATATGAAAAATTAAGTGCGTTGTAACTAGAGTGTCGTATTTCTTGTTTTTGTTTTAAGTAGTGCAAATGAAGTTTTAAATAAGGATATATCAAATTTAATTTTCTAAATGTTTCGCTTTGAATTTTTACGCTTAAAGCAAAAATATTTATGTACATACCAATGTACCTAAGGTGATGAACTTCATATTTTAAATAATCATTTTAAACGGCATTTGTAAGTGCTTAAACAATGATACACCTTAGATTTTGTTAAGTGTTTTTTCTTTGAGGATACATACCAAGCGACTATTAAGGTACGTTTACTAAATATATAAGATAATGAAATTTACATGGTAATTGTTTAGAAAATGAAATTTATTAAAGCTTAAGCAAGACGAACAGAACTAAAATTTTTGTAATTGTCGCTTTAAACATCTACGCTTGAACGAATAATAATGTGCGCTTAAGTGTGGCTTAGGTGTGAATTCATCTAAACTGGTGAACTTTTCCACTGTAAAATCATCCAAAGATAAATTTTACAATAACTTTAAGTACTGACATTATAGTATGATGTATATAAAGTAATACAAGAATAATTATCATACTTATTTCGTTGATTGATTTATTTAAAGTAAAAAATAAGATAGTTTATTAAAATTATTAATTAAAGTTTTTTAAAGTTTATGTAATAATTAATTTTGGGATATGATATTAATTTATTATATGTTGAATATATTATATAATATTTACAAACTATAAATAAAAAAAAATATAAAGAAAGATGTGCATGCAATAGTCAACTCTTTGAATATTAAATTTTATTATGCGATGCATTTGTATTTTGTTTCATAGATATGATTTATCAATATCTTAATACTTTCATTCTAATATAACCAAAAATTAAACTTGGTGTCCAATGATTCCGCCTTATATGTATGTACTTGTTTAGGTGGATAGAATCAAATATTATTAAAAAAGAAAAATGTTACATAAAATCATTCCATTTTATTTTCTTGCTAAAATTTTAATAATTAAACTTTTTTTTTTCTGAAGGATTATAATAATTAAAGTGATTATAACGGATATATATTGTAGTTAAATAAATTAATCATTTAATCTTATATCAATTTTAGTCTTACTTAAAATGGGAATATATCAACATAATTTATTGAATGATTTTTATAATTCAGTGGTAATCAATTAATAAGTTATCACAATAATGAATGAAATAATTTATTTAATTAACTGTCATAAATTTAAGGTATTGAAGTTGCAGTAATCAAATGTACATATTTATTAAAGGTATAATTAAAATGTTGAAATTATGCACTTAATCACGAAAGCAAATTATTAAAAATATGTGCATATTACATCTAATGTCAAATTAATCTTAATCAAGTTATATAATATGCACTCATGTGACTTATCTCATTATGGACTTGAATGTGATTTAATAAAATAGAAAGACCTATTAATAATTATGGAATGTTATTTACTTTATAAATAGCTTATAGTAATCAGCTTGATAGATCTTGGTTATAGAAAGAAATTAGGATTCTGTCTCTATAGTGTTAGGGTTCTTTATAATTGACCATCAAGAAAATGTGTGAAAAAGAAGAGTGAGTGAAAGAGATTGAAGTTCTTTGATTAGATGTCTCATAAACAAATAAGTCTCTCTTATTATCATATTATTATATATATTATATAAGAATCATATATTCTAACGTATGTTTATGATTGATTTGTGAAATTATATTTGAACTTACGTTAATTTGTTCTTGAATTGTGGAATATAAATTTCAAAAGAAAATTAACACTATGATAGATATTTTACATTGAATAAAATTAATATTTTACATATATATAAAAGGAATATACCATTTATAACTTTATTTAATATTATCTTTTAATTGAATAACTTTATTCCTTAATAAACAAAAAATAATTTATATATTTAATATAATAAGTAATTGAACAAGTTCTTTTTTACTTTAAAATAACTAAATAACATTTTATTTTAAAAGTAAATCTACATAATTTTTTTGAACATCATTCTTATAAAATTATTCATATCTTTTAAATTGCAGCAACTGAGAAGAGTTTTGTAATAACTTTTTTTTTCTTAATCCTACATGAGAAGAGGTTTTTTCTTTTCATCCTACTTAAAAAATATGTTTTGAAGAATAAATGTTGATACATTGTTAAATAAAATGTTTACAATTAAGCTAAAAATTATAATTAATAGTGAAGGTCTAACTTTTTCTACTATATAATCTAACTTAAGAATATATATTCTAACTGTCACGGTTCTATTATGACTTAATTCATCCAACCCACCCATTAGAGAATATTGATACTAAAAGTGACAATGTAGCGAGAAATAAAATTAAACGAGTAATTTGCAGGAAGACATTATTAAAATTTTTGCTCGAAATAATAAAGACTTTATTTGTTTTTTTTACTTTTAAAAGTATCAATTTTTTCGAATGGACGTTGAAAGTATTTTATTAAATAGTTTCACTAAAGTACACCTCAAAACTAAACCATGTGTTTAATTTTATTTAAGAAAAAATACTTTATATACCCTTAAACAAGCTCTCATAGTTTGGTATGATAGACTAAATAATTTTCTTCTTTAAAATGTTTTTTTAAGAAAAAAGGTTGATATAACCTTATTTTGCAAATAATGTAACAAGGATTTCGTTATTGTACAACAATTAAAAATTGAATAATTAGGAAAAAAACATTCCACTAAAAAAAATGAAGTATAGATTGCAGTGACCACACAAAATACTACAAATTATATGTTTTAAATGCATTCTCCACACTGATGGTTTCTTCAAGTTTATCATCTGTCAAAGCTAAAGTAACCAAACACCATAGATAAAAATTACAATATAAAGCTATGAAGGGAGTATGAGGGGTATGGTCATGGCTTTCAGCACGACAGTAACACTTTCTGATCACAATTACGTCCTAAATATTCCGCTACCGTGTTTAATCCATATTTAGATATCGTAATGAGACGAGAATCCCTATCGACTTTGAATAATTCCAATCTAGGAAAGCGGGGAGGTTCCAATATACCATGATATAAATCCTATACCATTAGAGTGAAAATTAGAAACTTTTAGCCGAAATCTTTTAAAATGTGAGATTGAACATTGACAAAATTATTAATGAAAATAAAATAAAATATCTTACCTTCATTATTGTGATGAGGGTACGGGAACAAAGTGTCAACGTTCTTACGTTAGAGAACATTCGTAACCAATCTATGATTATGGAAGACTCTACAGTAACACGGTTGTTGATTTTTACTTCTTCAATAAAAGGAAGACCGCATTTGCTGGAGAGTTCATAACAAGTGAAAAAGCCACAATTCTCAAGTGTGATCGACCTGAGATTAGGGACGGAAAGCACAATTTTAGGTACAAAAGTGTGCGAGTGGACTATATTGTGGAGTTTCAAAGTGGAAAGGCTAGGGCAAGATATGTGAAGAGTTTGTGCTGAATAGTTATGAATGTAATGTCGAAGGATCAAAGTGGTCAATGAAGTGCATGCTGAGAAGGGATCAGCACAGTTATCAGCTCCTCCTGTGAAAGTGACATTGTTGAGAACCAAGATTTTGAGAGATGGTAGGTCAAAAGATTGTGGAAGTTTCATGGTACAACAATAGAAACTAATGCAAATGTTGATGCGAATGTCAAGAAAGGTTAAATATTTGGAATTGTAAAGGAGGGTTACGATAGAAGTAGGTATTTCTTTGACCTCAAAGTCGAAATCGAGTGTCAACTTCGAGAGATAGTGTGATGCAGCATAGTTGATGGCTTTGCTGAGGAGTTTTGGTACAGTGGATTTGAACACTGTCAAACGAAGGTTGTGTAGGGCAACACAATGATCTCGATTAGAGAGAACATGAGAGACAAATTTGTTGTATTTGCGAATTCCTGAAGCGGATGGGAAGAAAGATAAAGTGCTGAGACTTTTCCAAAGGTTCTTCCATCGTTTAGATAATACACAACTCTGCACAGCTTGTTTTGTGGGCAAAAATTCCATTATATGAAGAAGAACAGCTTCTGGTAAGTTACTGAGTCTGTCTTTTTCTTCGTTTCTTTTATCACTTGTCTTCTTTCTCTTTGTCATTCTCAACTTTCTTCTACCTTTTTTTTCTTCTTCACTTTTGAACAAGAAAATCTCCACACTTTGTGTTTTGGAATTGAATTTATTGTGCATGGGAATCTCTTTATCCATATTTAAAGCTTTTTTGCGGTAGAAAAGATAGAATAAGGGATAATGTAAAAAGAAACCAATATAAGATAGAATAAGATGTGATGTGAAAATAAAACGAAATAATATATCTATGTTATCTTAGAATTTAAACAAGTGTATCCCGGGTTGCTTGTTTTTTATGTTTTCTGTTTTTAAACTTTGTTTGCATATCTTAAATGGATTTTGAAAACATTCTTTTTTTCTAAATTTAGATACGTCAAACACTCATTTCATATATCTTATTTCTTTCCTGTTGATATAATATATCTTATATCTTTTATACAGAATAAATGGTTTGTTAACTTTTTTTTATCTTTTCCACCGTTCTAACTAAAAATTTAATATTTTTTTTTAACAAACCTAGTATATAATTTATCTGTTAAAATATTATCTATATATTTGTAAGTATTTATTATAGATTCTAGTTATATAAAACATATATTTATTCCATGTAATATATAAACTAAGATAAATGTGTATATCTAATTTATAAGAGCTTGTATGCTTAATCTTTTTTCTTAATTTTATATTTAATTAATATGATAAGAAATTTATTTAATTTTTATTATTTCGTTATTATTTTATTTATGACAATTTCATATAAACATTCTCAAAAATAACTACAACTAATTAAATAGATTTTTATCATTGTCAAGAATCATAATTTTTATGATTCACTCTTGAAATAATAAGAATCACGGTAATGTAAATTTTATATAGTAAAAGATATTCTATACTTACAAATAAAGAGAAACAATAAAATAGTTAAAAATCTTATCAAAATATAATTTACTTATCATAAATTGAAAATACAATCTATATCTTTCAAAATATTTCTTTTTGATACTTTGAATAGTAAAATTTATATATTTAATAAATTTATTTATCATAAATTCTAATTATATACATTAATATTTTATCTTGCGCATATTGCATGTGATAAAATACTGATTATAGTTAATTAGGATTAAATATATTTTCAATCTAAGTAAAATGAGAGGGTTTAATTTTGGTCTTTGTATAAAATATATTTATTTTTGGTCATTCTATAATTAAAAAAGTAGTTTCTATTCTAAGTATTATTGTGTGATGTTTGTTAGCAACATTGAGCAAAAATCAAATTGACTAGTATTTGCAATGTCATTTTAAAATTTGAGATCTTTAGAATCAATTTAGGATTTTAAAATAAATATTACGTATCTATTTTAAAAAAGAATGTTAAAGATAAAAGTAGTAATTTCAAATGTTGACAAAAAGCTTAGGGAAAAAATTTTCATAAGGATTAGAACAAAAGTTCTCTCATCTTATTTACCAAATAACATATTTCCTTACATAGTCAAATAATAATATGTTATATAAAAATCAATGATAAAATTGCTTTCATTGAAATAATATAATTTTCTAAAAGAAAAATTTAACTCATTTACTTTATCTTTTACTGATTATAAATTCTAACATTATATAAAATTCTAACCAACTTTTTTGTACAATTTTAATTTGTTCTCGAATTTTGCAATATAAATTTCAGAAGAAAATTAAACACTATATTTTACATTGAATAAAAATAATATTTTACATATATATATATATATATATATATATATATAAAAGGAATATACCATTTATAACTTTATTCCTTAATAAATAAGAAATAATTTATATATTTAAAAGATAAGTGATTGAACAAGTTCTTTTTATTTTAAAATAACTAAATAACTTTTTATTTTAAAAATAAACTCAATTTTTTCAACATCATTCTTACCAAATTATTCACATTTTTAAATAATTTATTTTTTTTTTCTTTCCCACTAAAAAAAACTTGATTCGAAAAATACATATGATTAACTTAACGAACTTCTTCTAATAGAATAATGATATTTTAATACATTACCTTCATTTAACATGCGAGGTATAAAAAATATTATTTTAATCCTACATGGAAATGTATGCAAAGGCAACACGTAAGTGAGAAAAAAAATAGAAGAAGGTCATTCGTCCTCAACCTACATTTCAAGCTTTTCCATCTCTCTCTCAATCGTCTTCTGCTTCTCTCGTCTAAGTTTTTCATTGTTCTTCTTGATTGCGGTTTGTTATTGTCGTTCTCACACTGGTTTGAAGGTTCCAGTTTAGTTGCGGATCTCATTCTTGTCAAATAAATGTTTGTCATCTATTTGGTTTTTGTTGAAAAAGAAAGACTTTTTGGTTGTTTAACGGTTTTGTTTTTTTGTTAACATATGATTTCCGTTTAGGCGACTGAAGTGAGATGTGTTCATGTGTTCATTTGATTGTCCACCATGCACAGTAACTCATTTTCAAGCAATGAATGTTAAAACTTTCAAACACCTAAATAAAAGAATCAATTCATGTCAGCAAACAATCAATGAAAAACCAACCAACACATCCACCCACCCACCACTCATTCAAAAGGAAAACACTTTCAAAATGAGCACACAACCTACCTCTTGGCAACATATACTGAAGTAAAAAAAATATTCAAACATGAAAACTCTAAATCCCTAACAGAAATCATACCTCAACAAAAAATTTAACCGTGAAACCACAAAAAAACTCTTCCTTTTTCATTAAAAGCCCCATGGGAGATGAACCTTTACTCCACAACCATAAATCCAAACGGAAATCATACGTCAACAAAAAACAAAATCGTTAAACAACAAAAAATTCTTCCTTTCCCATCAATAACCCCATAAAAGACAAACATTTACTCGACAAGAATGGATTAAGCTCGAACCACCACACCTTTACAGTCAATATCGTAGCTAAATTGAAACCTTCAAACCAACGTGAGAATGACAAACGAATCATAGCTCTGGTTGTTGCACAAACGTGTAACCGTAGATCTCGTTGTCCAACAAGTGCACAATCGTAGCTCTCAATCGTCTCTGTCGCACAAACTCTCTAAGTTCTCTCACACCTCTTCTCTACGTATTTTCATTTCAAGTTTTTGCGCCTTCCATTCATATATCTTCACCAAAAGCCTTTGCCACATTGAAAGGGTGAACCAAATTGCCCTTAAGCGTTTAGATTGACGAAAAAATCCTTGTCACGTAAAGAAAATTGACAGAATTACCGAGTGTAAATGGGGATTAAATCTTAAGTGTGTCAATGTATGATTATTCCTTCCTATAAGAGTGACTCTGCCACACAACATGCATCTTTTCAATGTGAACTCCCTTAGTCTCTGTCAGGTACATGAATGTGCTAATGTAAAGAAGATGAAGAATCCAAATTTCATGTCGCAAAGCATTGCGGTGAAAATTTGCGCAATGACAAAAGTGAGGACACTGGTCACAAAAATGCCAATAGTAATTGCTAATTGGAATAAGGGCTCCTCTATATTCGTAGGGAAACCTCAGACACACATCCGATTCCAAAACCAAGCAACATGCGACTAACAATGAGCATCCAAACATGTTGAGCAAAAGCGTTCAATCAAGTACCAGATCAGCCAAATATAGAGATTATGTGAACAACTTTTTACAAGATTTGTTTTGAAAAGAAAAAAAAATGGTTAACATGGATATAGTACTTAATTCTAGCGTCTTTTCTCATTACACTTATTATATTTTATAGCTAAAGTTTGATTTTTAAATAACAAATTAATCAAATAAAATAATTTTATCCGTAATCTTTCATATTTAAAAAATAAATCATCATAAAATCCTTTAATTAAGTTATAGTCTCAATGTCATTGCAAATAATTTATTCTCTGAGCCCGAATAAAACTCGTAACTTTAATTTGTCAAAAAATCCTACATTAATTCACGATTACCAAAATATCTTAGATTAATTTGTCAACAAAAAATATCTTACATCATTGACTTTATATGTATGAACTACATAATATACCAACCATGACTACTTAACATAATACAGTAAAAATGAACCACAAATATTATCTAAATGATGTGCTATTAGATAACAGATTTTGAAGCTATCTGTTGTGGTGATCTATCTGATATCTATCTACTGATGGTAAAAGTGGTGGCAAGGTTACCATTTGCTGCAGATTCTCTTGTTGAAAACCATTTTTTCTGCTATGAAGCATCATAGTTATAGGATTGCATAACTTCGTTGAAATTGCGAAGAAGGACTCTGGATTGTATTCATTTCCATGAAAATTTGTATCATAAGTAGTAACATCACCATTCATTGTTGAGATACTTCCTCCAATCACATGTGCAGCATGTTGATAATTCCCCCAATCTGGATTCAAGCTTTGTATTTCACTAAAGTTGGTTAAAAATATTGAAAGACTCATCAAGTAGATCACAAGGCACATCACCCTTATTTGAAGGATCTTTAAACACATCAATTTGGCATGCATGTTCTAGTGGCACAACAATTTCACTGATTTGATCCACCACCACTCCGTTCTCTGCCTCCAATTGCATAAGATTCGCATCGAAGTTAAGCTTCTGGGATTGAGAACTAGAACCTTTGTTAAAATTGTGTTGAAAAGATGGTACAAGGTTACCATTAATTGACATCATTGGAGCAAGAAGAAGTTGGTATTGGAAGATATCCTGCATGAAAAACAGTTGGCTTGGGTTTGGAGCAACACATTCTGGTTGAATCTGACATTGCTTGGAATTGAAATGGTCTTCATTTCGTTTCTTGCATTCGGACATTTCTTTTCGTTGATTACAAGCTTCAAGCTTCATGTCCACTCTAGAAATGAAATTCTTCAATTCTTCAGGACCAAGATAGTTGAAGAATGGATGCCAAGTTGGATATTTGATCTCAACAATCTCTTTTTGAACTTTGGAAATCTCACTGTCAACCATGTTCTTCCTAATCTCAAAAAAGTTTTTGAGATCAAGTTCTTAGGAATTTTCTCATACATTATGCTCTCGTACCTTTGGATGATGGAGTACATCTCAATGGGGTCTTGGGGCCAAGTCAATGGTGGAGAATCACCTTTGCCATCATATATAATCAAGCAAGCTTTCACTCCACACCCTCTACAAAATTCAGATATTGTCTTCACTAGTTCCTTCTTTCTTTTCATCAGAGCCAAATCACGTTATCTCCCGTTTGTGATGGGTTTCAAGATCAATTTTGGACGACCCATATTCTGAAGCAAGCACCTATAGAAATTGATCAACAAAGCAAAACTTTGAATCATAGGTTAAGATCAAAGAACAAAAATCAAACAGACAACTAATTCAAGAATTGGATTTTACAACAAATCATGAAAAAAGGTTAGAGGAAATAATAACTGAACAATGAAGAAAATCATGATGGACAAGAAAGTATCTAAAGTGATTAAAGTCTAACCTCAGCAAGATTTTTCCTGAAGCAAAAGTAAACTTTTAGATAACAAAAGAGAAAGAAGGAGAAAAGAAAGAAAGAGTATGAAAGGAAAGATAGATAATTTGTGAGAATTCAGGAATGAACAAACAAACACAAGGGTTGAATATATAGAAAACTCTCATATTCTTCTTACAAATCAGTATTAAATCACCATTAAATCTCATAATTATTATAGACATGATTGTATATATCTTACATAATGCTAATGACGTTATTATTAATTACACGTTGATTATTATCATATAAATATATAATTTCAAATTATAGCATAAATATAAAATATCAAATATAATAATTTAGGGAACAAATCAATACTTACTTTCTTTTACTATCGTAAGAAATGGGAACAAATATTCCTGTGTAGAGAAAATTTAACTTTGTGTTTGGATATTGAATTTCCTAATTTTGTAGATATTCAAATATATCAAATTTGAATTGACGTCATTTTAAACTCTTTCAATTTTAAATATTTGATTTGATAAGTTATTTTAAATTTATTGAATTTTAATTTTCTCTTTTAAATAAAGTATTTCAATTATCACCGACTAAATGTAAAACAATTCTATTGATCTAAGTTAAAAATTCTTAATCAACATTTTAAATTAGAAAGAGATAACATTGATGTCAATAATAAAAAAATAATAATGATAATAGACATTGACAAAAACAATAATCATAAAACATATCAATTAAAATGTTTTAATTCACCTTTTATTAAAAGATAGTCTCTATCATATTGACTAATAAAATTTTAGTTAATTGAGCAATAAATAATAATGGTTTACAACAATAAATAGTCTTAACAATTTAAATAAAAGATAATTCTTATCAAGTTCAATAAAACCGTTATACTCATTAATAAAAGATATCTACCAATACCTTCCACTACTGGGTGATCAAACTTGTCATATCAAGATTCTTTTCTTTTAGGTTGTTCAAATGTCTGCTACTTACTCGAGTGCATGCCACATTAACATGTGCTTGAGTTCCTTGATTGCACATACCTTTCAGAACTCTCCTTTCATGCCTTTGTCAGTCACTCCACCACTTGGTGTAACCCGGGGTAACCCACTGCTTCAAAACACTCTTTCAAGTCATCTCAATTTTTTTGGCATTTGGAGCACGTCACAACACGTTCACCTCTCTCTCTAGCCTTGTTGCCTACTTGTGCTGCAAGACCCACGACCAATCCCCTTTCATCCACTAACTTAGTAATCGTCTTCACTCTTGCCTCTTGTATCAACTTAGCGCACAATCAATTCAGTGAAGATAAGGGATCTATTGCTAGGATACTCCACCTCATAGTAGTGTAGGTAGCATCATCAAGTCCCATGAGAAGTTGGTGAACCTTTTCTTCTTCCCTTTGTTTCTCAAGTTATGTGCGAATTGAAAACTTGCATCCACCACACGTGCATTTGGGACTCTGATCACAGTTTGCGAGTTCATTCCAAAGCACCGTTAGTTTCCCATAGTACACAGCCATGGGCATATCCTCTTGTTTACATTTTGTTAAATTTGCCTTCCGTTGTTGTATCTGGGGCTCATTCACAATAGAAAAACATTCTCTGATGTCCTCCCATAGTGTCTTCACGTTCTGCGCATGTGCCATAGTGGTTAGTATGCTCAGCTCAATTGTATTTAAAATTCACGAAACAATCATGAATTGGACTGTCCACCAATCCTTGAGTTCATATGCATCATTTTCTGATTCCGTGTGGGTTCCGTCAATGAATTCCCACTTTCTCCGAGCTCAAAGTCAAATCTTCACAGCCCTGACCCATTCGTTATAATTCTCCTCACGTAATTGCACTTGCGTGATTATGCTTCCTGGATTATCACTCACGTAGAAGTCGTATGATTAGTAATTCTTCTTCACGCCTCCTTCTGAGGATTCTACAACCATGGTTTCTCAGGTCTTCCTCTGTCCTTTTGTGTTTGTTGGGTATCAAAGCTTGACTTGCTCTGATACCATAATAAGAAATAGTTTATTGACCTCCATTTTGATTAGTACAAGCTTCTTATATATACAACCTATTGTGCAAAATTATAGCAATCATTTTCTAATATAAACAACCTCATTTGTAACCCTAATTATTTTCTACCAGATATAAATATGACATAATGTCTATACATAAATAACCAAATCTCTCGATTGATTGCTATATCACAAATATGATATTTCTATATTTAACTTATAATCGTTGTTATATATATTAAAATTAAAAAATAAAATTATTTTAAGAGAATTTGGATAAAAAAAATTATGATTTTAGTCTCTAATATTTGGAATGAACTCCTTTCAATTATTCTAATTAAAAAAATCATTTTATAATCATTAAATTTAATAAAATAATATTTTAATATCTAAACATTAAATTTGAGTAACTAAAATTAGTTTTAAGAAATTCATTTTATTGGTTCGTCAAAATCAGTACTTATGAATTATAATAGTGATTTTAACTCCATAAAACTAAAAGAACTTTTTGAAAACCAGTATTATCATGAATTATAAGGAGTAAAAATGTAATTACTTTATTGAAATATTATAAACAAACTGATGAGCTGTATTCATATTAATTAAATTTCATATAGTAAATTACAAATAAGAAATATTATGAAACAAACAATTTAATAAAAGTACAGATTGCAGTGACCACACAAAATACAATGCATTCTCCACACTGATTGGTTTCTTCAAGTTTATCATATGTGAAAACCAAAGTATCAAAACACCGTAGACAAAACAATTAAAATATAAAGCTACGAAGAAAGCATGAGGTGGATATGGCCATGACTTTCAACACTCCATGACATCAACACTTTCTGATTCACAATTTTGTACTAAGTATTCCACTACTTCATCCTCAGATATCATCATGGGATTCATATCCACTTTGATTAATTCCAATATAGGAAAGTGGAGAGATTCAATTTCCAATCTACCCAGATATAAATCCTATATGATTAGAGTGAAAATTAGAAACTTTTAGCATAAATCTTTTAAAATGTGAGATATTGAACAATGAAAAAATTAATAATGAAAACAAAATAAAGTATCCTACCTTCATTATTGTATAGACTGTACTAGAACAAAGTGTCAACGTTTAGAAAACATTCGTAACCAATCTATGATGATGAAAGACTCTACTGTGGATTTTTACTTCTTCAAAAGGAAGATTGCAAGTACTGGAGAGTTCATAACAAATAGAAAAGTGATAATTTCAAAGTGTGATGTAACTGAGATTAGGAACAGAAGGCATAATATCTTAGGTACAAAAGTGTAACAGTGGAGCATGTTGAGCATGTTGTCGAGTTTCAAAGTGGAAAGGCTAGGGTGTCACAACCGGATCATGACGGGTGATCACAAACTTATTTTAAAAAAGGTTTAAATTGATAAACGGAGTCGTCACTTATAGCTTATTATGGGAAAACTATAGAAAAACCAAAAATAAAAATGGAAAAACTATAGAAAAACCAAAAATAAAAATGCCTACGAACCAGATTCAAAATTCGGGAGTCGATTATGTGCGGGGAAGATATTAGCACCCCACAACGCCCGTCCTAAGACAGTACCTTTAATTAAATGAATAGAAATAAGTGTGGCTTTACAAATTGTTATTTTTCTCTAAAAATAGTAATTACAACAAATAAGAATAAATATATATTTACAAAAATGCAGAATGAACAATAAACAAACAATATAATAACGGAGACAAATTTTTATTTTTTATTTTTTGAACCCGACAAGGATTGACGTTGTTCCTACGTATTTCCAAAGGAAAATCAAGGATCACGTAGTTCTAATTTTAAAAATTGATTGATGATAGTTTGATATTTTTTATTTTTCGAAATTTCATTTAATCTTTTTTTTTAAGAAAAAGTTTATATTTTTTTATTATTAAAATTTCATTAAAACAGTTAATTAAATGTTTTTTTATTTTTAAAAATGTTATATATATTATTTAATTATTTTTTAAGATTATTTTAAATCTAATATTTTATTTTTAAAAGTTTATGTTTATAAAAAATGGGTTTTTTTTTTATTCTTTTCCTAACTTATTTTTATTTTGTTATTAAAAAAACATATACAACATAAAAACAGAAAGATTAATTAAAAATAAATAATGAAACCTAATACACTACGCAGTGTTAGAAAGGATTATAATCGGATGCTTGAGTTACTTTGTTTCTGGAATGATTATTTTGGTTTTATTCTTTACTGTGGCTATTTGGTTCCGTGAGCGATAGTGGTTGTTGATGTTAGGCTTCTTTGACTTAGGGTTCTGTTTTTGGATTGGTTGCTTGGGTGGATTTCTATTGCTGAATAGTTTATTGTTTGGTACAAGGTTTGGAAATTTTCGAATTTGGGACTTCGGCTATCGTATATTCGATCATGTGTTATGGAGTTAGGATTATTAACTTTCTAGAATTGAATTTGCTATTGATTCTGGACCGGCTTTTGATTAACTAATCCTGTTCTTTTTTTCGGAAAGGCTGTTTGGTGTCTTTGGTGTTCTTTTTTGAGTGAATCTTTGGATTCATTGAGTTCTGAGGTAGGTTTTGAGTTTAGGGATTTTTGATTCTAGTTTGGGGTTTTGTGTTTGTTTTCTGTCTCTGGGCTAATGATATATAATGTTACTATATCTTTCTTATTGGAACCAGATATGTCAGATGAATAATACTAGTTGTGTAAAAAAATGTAGCAATTAGATAATCTCAGGATCGGTGTGTAATAGCAACCATAACACCTATATGATCGTGCCAGTAGCAGCAATCATATAGCAGATACAATAATTTAGTGTGATCATTAAAATTAATTTAACAATGTTTTCAACCTAATTACTTAATGATACTTATGCAGTGCACAGTTAAAAAAAAACACAACAAATACAGATGAAAACATATAACAGAGCAGAATCTGGACAAAATTAAAGAAGAAAAAAAAAAAAGAGCAGAACAGGACAAAATCAAAGGAAGAACACCAACCCGTTGAAGACTCCCAATTTAGCCTTTCTTTTCCTTTTCTGGTTTCTACTGGACTCTTAGATTTTTTTCAACAGAATCAAATAATATTTTTCAATATTTTTCTTCTCAATATCTTTTTCTCTAAATTTCTAAGTATGTCTATGTATTCTCTGTCTCCACCTTGAAAATAAAATTAGTTCTTTATAATTTTTTCTGTTAATCCCTTCATCTCCCTCCATAATACTCTCATGATTCTTAATTAAGAATCAATTATTCCATCCTCTTTGTATTAACTCCATTTGGTTTAAGAATGTAATTATTCCATCCCCTTTGTATTAACTCCATTTGGTTTAAGAATGTATGGTTACATTTCAGGAAGAAAAGGCAATAAAAACAATAAATAGTCATTGAACATGAATAGCCACTGAACATGAATAACCACTGAACACTAATAGCCACTGAACATGAATAGCCCTGAACGTATGAATGAATGTAGGAAGAAGGCTATGGGAGTTAAATGTCAAAAGCATGATTACTAGTTAAATGTCAAAAGCTTAGTTAAATGTTAGAAGCATAACTACTAAATGTGATAAGTGTGAGAAAGCATGATTACTAGTTAAATGTTAAAAGCATGATTGTTAGTTAAATGTTAGAAGCATGATTACTAAATGTGATAAGTGTGAGAGGGCAAAAAGTTGAAAATTTAATTATGAGAAATAAAATTTGTCAGGTAGTTAAATGTTAAAAGCATGATTACGTGTAAGAAGGCAAAAAGTTGAAAATTTAATTATGAGAAATAAAATTGGTCAGTGTCTTGAGTGGGCAATGTATTTCTGTAAACCTTAGGGCTTATGTGGCAAGCACAACAAATTTCATTTTATCTCATTTTTATTATTATTTAATCAAACTTTACTTATAAAGTCAAAGTTCTTTTTATTATTTATTCTAAATGGCAAAGAATCTAAATAACACATGTTAAAAAGTTTTAATTTCTCTTCACTTAATTTTTCTATTCAATTTATTTTAAGACAGACCCAACACTTTTTTTTGTTATTTTATCATTTTTTTACAAATTTCATTTTATCTTATTTTTATTATTATTTAATCAAACTTTACTTATAAAGTCAAAGTTCTTTTTATTATTT
>Ga0099824_1000537_pt1 | contig 45765 bp, 14 predicted proteins | sample SiratrowhiteBW_FD_76837 | JGI IMG/M metagenome (GOLD analysis project Ga0099824, IMG submission 76837) | Root nodule microbial communities of legume samples collected from California, USA - Siratro white BW | ecosystem: Host-associated > Plants > Roots > Nodule | place: USA: California... | reverse complement strand
TTTTTTTTTATATATTATATATATATATATATATATATATATATATATATATATATATATATATATATATATATATATATATGAAAATTGTCATACTAGTTGGAAAATGTTTGCTCTATTAAGACAAAACATATTATGTTATGCTTTTACAAGTAAATAATATACGTAATTTGAACACAATTTAAATCATTTCTTTTTTATTGAATATATAAATAATATTATGTTCATGATAGAACATACATTGATATGAGTACGTCCCAAGAAGTGGTATGAAACCAACCTATCAAGAGGTTGTTCTTGTCATGTTATGTGACTGAATATCATATAAGCACAGTTGGTGTTATGTGTGTCTAGATATTACTTATGATAGGGTGATCTAAACTTTTTTGACTCAGGACATGCTTGTCATAAAGAGTCGAAATGATCGTCATAAAAACTCTAAACCACCACAACATGAGTAATATCATTTATTTGGATGTGTACAATTCCAATTGTCCTTATATGATGTCATTAAAGACTTCTAATGAGTGAGATTTAGATTTTCCTTTCAATCCTTGAAAAATAGTTGTATATCCACACTTGTTCCATTACAAAATAAACGATATTCATATATTCAATTAAAAATAAATATAAATTATTTAAATTATATATATTATTTACCTAAAAAAGGTCTAATATAATTTTTATCTAGACAGAACAAGACATTTTTCCAGTTGGCATGCATGTGGACAAGTGTGGGAACTCCTTATACGTATACATCGCACGTCTTTAGATTTTAACTTATAAAATTGAAAGGTACCAATATAATAATAATACTTTTTATATGATTGATTATATATGGTAATACTCATTAATCTCTACAATTTCTAAGTAAAATTAATTTTATACGCTTCCAATGAAAATTAAACTTAGCTAATTAAAATACCGCTATCATTTATGAGTAAAAATACATAAAAAAACAATTTAAAGCAGTCAAATATTGCAGATGCAACTATCTTGAATCATTAGATAAAAATTTACTGTGAATCCAACTCGAGTAAGAACACCTTTAAAAAATACATAATTTCTTTCATAAAAGTATTTAATCAGGTTGGTTATCAATGTTCTGAGTTTCAGATAATTTAGAAGTGTTTGTCTATTATTATGCTTTGATCTCATGCTGATTACATGAGCACCTTGCCATCCCTGTGCATCTCTGAAGCAAGAAGGAGGAATTCTTTATATGTGGTTCTGAAAATTATGCAGCCATTTTTTTCTTTCTCATCTATTTTGATTGGAATATAATCATGAAGGATGCACATATATGCACTCTGCATCCCCATTATATTGGTTGGTTTTTTTTTTTTTAATGTACAATGACAACAACAAGGAGACCCTTGCATTCTGCAACCTCAATATCTGGAACTGCACTTCCATATAAATTGAAATTCTACTTTTACCCTTTGAAATTTGTATTCTTTATTTTACATTTCAGAATACATTTTTGATTTTTTTTTCTGTAAGCCTTTTAATACAAAATTAATTTTTTTAATAATAACATTATATATATTAAAATATTTTATATATTAATGATTACATTTTTTTAATATATTTTCTAATTTTAAATACAAAACCTACTTAACTATATAAAAAATTATCTAAAAATTTCTGTATAACACATGGACGTATGATAAAAAATAACTTAATTCGTAATACATGAGTTAATTACAATACACTTTACACTTTATTTCATGTTGGAGTACTTTTTCTTATACATGAAAAAAAAATCTTTTTAAATATACCCTGTTTCTAAGTATACCCTGCATTAGTGAAGTGTTGTTAGACGTTTAAAATGTTAAAAGAAAATAATGATGATAGCTGATATGTAAACAATGATGTGGCAATTAAGAAGTCCAATAATTTGATCAGAAACTTCATAAATGCTATCCATGCATAATATTGGTGTGCATCAGAAGTGTATTAGACTCTTTCAACCAGTGATTGCACAAAACTAGCAGTGTCACTACTGATCTTAACTGTCAGAAAATGAATTCAACATGACCTAAATTGTTTGATGAGAAACAGTTGTGATGCTCCATCCAAATTTTCAATTCAATAGAAACTAATCTAGCAATCCAAATAATATTTACAATCAGAGTATATTAACTTACTTCCTTTACAAATTCACTGCTATAAACAAATTAAAGAGCTAAAGCATTACAAACTGTCCTATCATTCAGAAATAACAATTAATATTGTTTACGAATTCTAAGCTATAATTTGTTGACCTGACAAGGATAACCTAACACTTTAACACTTGTTTGTAACATTCTTCCAAAATCTCCCACAAACTTGTCTACACCATTCTCACAAAGATAACCTAACAACTCTAGAATCAATCAGCACAGCCTCATTACTGTTCTTTAAGGGGCAGAAAACTCATTATACTTGTAAAGCCAATGTCTAACAATTTAAAAATGCTCATTTTTTTTATCATAAAGCAAAGAGTATTGCTCTGCTTATTTTCAGTAAGCTTTGTCCAGTTCGAGTTAATTGCCACCAAATCCATCAGGCTAGTTGTGGATCAAGTAAGTTATGTCAATTGACCAGTCAAGGACATTTTTAATCAACTGTTCAAAATAAATAGCAGAATTTATGAGCCAGAGGGAACACACATGGACTGAGAAATATATAGCAGAAAAGACATGCAATAATTCATGAGGGTATATAGAAATTAACAGAGATAATTGACTAACTGATTTTTTGTTTTTAGAAGAATCAACAGTCTCTGATGAACACACATTCTTTACAGACAATGTTTTTGTCTCCAAAGGTACACCAGTTGCTACAAAAGCAGTTAGCAACAACACAAGCACCATGTCAAATACTCAAAGAAAGAACTAAGACATCAGTAATTCAACATAGAGATCTAAAAGATTGTATTTTAATGGGTTTGTAATAATGTCTGAGCATGCAAGGTATTCCATTGATTATGTAAGTTTAGAAGATTATTCCAACCATTTAGTACCTGACTACATATAATATCAGTAAAAGTGTATAGCAATTCAAGAGAAAAAGAAACGTAAGTTTAAGAGATCATTTCATCTCTCAATAGACAAATTCTTAAAATTACCCATTACACTAAGAAGTCACCAGCTGCATTCTATCAAAGTAATCGTTATAATAATGACAAAGTAACACCATTTATTTATTTGGACATCTACAACGTCAATTATCCTTATAAGCTGTCGTCACATAATTAAGGGAGAACTTTCTAATAAGTGATGATCAATGGTTACATTTTGTTATCGGTATCACATTGACTTCACTTCACATCCAATAGTATGTACAATTAAATTGAATATATGCACTGATTCATATTAATATCACACATGTGCATACTTCTTGGGCAAATGAAGATTGATTATCTTTATTATTATATCATCTCTGAATGATAACGAACAAAACTATGCTTATCTAATGAGTAATTTATTTTATATCTAATGTTATTTTCCCATAATTTTTTTTATCTCACTTTTTATTATTATAATTAAATGCTAAAATGGTTAAATATACCATATTTAATGTTGCACTTCTAATTCAGTACGATTATCACTTTGAGGTATGAATTGATAAAATAACTACGTTATTTGTCAAATATCTCTCAAAAGATTAAAAGAATATCTTTCATAGTTTCTTAAATAAATTAAATTATAAAATAATTAATTTAAAAACTAAATATTTAAATAAAATAATAATTACAAATATTGTTTAAACAATTTATTGCTCCTGATAGTTGAGTTAAACAATACATAAAACTTAAGAAAACTCATACAATTATGTAACGAAATAGCTTATTATATTTAAATGTTATATGATAATATAATGGAAGTAATAAAATAATAGTAACTGAGATACTGATGATAATATTGTTTCAAGAATAAATTCTAAGATTAAGTTTTATATAATTTTATATATGGAGTTGTGTTTTGAGATGGGACCCTGTACATGAAGTCTTAATGTTCCTTTTGGGTGGTTGGATACAGCTGTTATTCTTAGTTTGTTTATTTATTCATACAAACTGTCATTAACCACTTTTGTGTTTTTATATTACAGTGCCTTGCACGGGTTTTTATTTTATTGAAATTATTGTTAAATACATTAATAGTTTTGCAATATCTCATTAAGAAAATTTGTGTATATAAAGTTATCCAATGAAGAGTAAAAGTAGTTTTTTTTGTAAATATATTAATTAATTAATTAATTAATTAGATTTAAATTAGTGTTTAGTGTAAAAATTTCAACCTCATAAATTTAAATATGAATCAGTTGGATATTTATTTATGAAGTTATACAGAATGATTTAATACACTTTTTAAGAAACATTAATTTATATAACTTGAAAAAAATACTTAATTAAAATAAAATTAATGTTAGTTATTTAAATTTATCTTTCAATTAGATCTATAACAATATATAATGGGATTTTCCATTGTAATGTACACATTTTATATTCTTGTTTTATCTTAACTATATTTTAAAATAATAAAAATTTTACACATATAAAGAGATTTTCATCGTATATATTTAGATTTTTATTCTATCCTCAATTTTATATATATATAATTTATTTAAATACTAAAAGTATCTACACACATTTCAATCAAGTAATCACCCACTATTTTCTTTTTACTTAATGACTGTTACTATTTTTTTTTTCTTAAAAGATAAATAAGCAGAGAGTGTATCTTTCCTATTAGTAATAAATAATAGGACTTTCGATTTTAATGTACATATTTCTAATTTATTATAGATTATATTTAAAATATAAAAAAAATATAAATTACTTATACTCTAAAAATAACTGGACATTAGAAATATTTTTTTATTAGTTTTGTGTAACTACCATTATTTTTTTTTATTTTATTAAATAAAAAAACACGACGCATTAATAATATATAAAGAGTTTTAAAATTTAAAATATTGTCGAGTGTTAAGTATATTACTATATTAAATTATTGGGCAGATCTTTTCCTTTATAATGTTGATATATGACTCAAACAACATTACTTTCGTGAAAAATATAAGTACTCTGTTCCATAATTTAAACATAAATATTTAAATTATGATATTACAAGAGAAGTAATTTAAAATTACTACTTAAAATTATATTTATAAAATGTTTTTTTAATTTCTATCCATTTTTTCTACCAGCAGTAATAAAAGTAAAACATTTGAATAGGGTTAAAATATTTTTTGTCGTAAATATATTTAGTAATTATATTTAATTTGGTTTTTAGAATAATTATTTCAATCCCATAATTTAAATATTATTCAAATGAATATTTATTTATGAAATTGTTTAAAATTATTTTTCACAATATTTAAATATAATTGATTTTACATAAATTTAAAATGTCTAATTAATCATAAAATAGTTTTAATTATACAAACTTACTATTCATTTAATACAATGCATTAATAATGTAAAAATATTTCTGAATTTTTTTCATTTTGAAGTTTTATAAAAATGTGGTATAAATAGTTAATGAATGCAGCGTATTAGATATAAAAGATATCTTCCCACCAACATTTTTAATTTATAAAAATATATATGAACTTGGTTTATGGTGAAAGACATTTGAAGATATAAGTGTAATACGGATGATTCTAACAATGTAGAAATATGTGTGTTATATTTTAGGTACTTTTCAAAACTTTATAAATAGATATTTTATGTCTACATCTATAATTATTTTATGGCTAAATCCTAAATAGTACATGAAAACAGCATATTAGACATCAAAGATATCTACCCACCAACTTTTTTAATTGATAAAAATATATGAACTTAGTTTATGGTGGAAGAGAATTTTTGTGGTGAAAGAGATTTAAAGATATAAGTGTAATATGGATGATTCTATTAATGTAGAAATATGTGTGTTATGTTGTTCAACTACTTTTCAAAACTTTAATAAATAAATATTTTATTTTCACAAAATTTTGTATGTTTCTATAATTATTTTTCTAAGTTGTCTCTAATTTATTTATACTAAAAAGTTATTGGATTTCAGATCTGAGAGAGGTGCTAGAAGCTGAATAAGTTTAAGAAAGATTTATACCGATTAAAATTTGTAAACGAACATGATATGGAAGGCATTTGAGGAACATTTGGATTTCTTTGGTTTGATAACCGAGGGATGGATATGTTTAAATTTGTCCAGATTTTGAGTAAAGAAGGAGTTAAGGGGTAGGATACAACATTTTGGAGGAGTAAATGAACAAAGAAATTCGGATTAAAGAAGTTAATATTTAAATATAATAACAATTTTTCAGTTTGTGATTATGATTGTTTATGAAAATTCTATATTGATAGAAAACATGTTGTTTGTGGTGATGGTTGTTTTTGATAATCTTTTGTTTATGGAAAGCCTGTCTTAAGATGTATGTAACTTGAGATGACAAGTTTTTGATTTAATTAAAAATGTTGTTGGCATTATTGAGGTGACTTAAGACACTGAGATTTTTCTCAAGTAACAAAAATTTTACTCAAGTAAAAGTGTCGACGATGTTGAAGTGATTTAAGTCAATAAACTTTTCCATGAGGTGTAAATTTGGCTCAAATAAAATAATTGACAGAAACTTTGTTCAAGCCAAAACAAACCCACCTTATTATCAGGTCTATTTTGGTTTAAGTAAGATAATCTCACTCAAGTAAAGACGTTTCTAAAAGATATTGATGCATGTTATATTGGCATATGTGAGTTCTTTGAAATGATGTGAGTGGAGTCAACTTGAGTTAGGAGTTGGTGCCTATACTCATCTAATGTGTGTGTACTAGATTGTGTGTATGTCTATATATAATTGTTGAGATGTGGATGTGATATGTTTAGTACTTAGATAGGTACAATTTGTATTTAGTGTAGTGTTTGTGTTAAGACAAGTTCAATGATGTATTGGGTTTTACTAATAGCCTCAATTAAGTAGACTAAGGTATATAAGGTGGTAAAGAGTCAATAGAAAAATTGTTAAAAGTTAGAAGAATTACTAAAAGTTTGTCGTGTAACTAAGAGGAATATATTAAGATGGATAGGGTCACTAAAAGTTCTATTATGTGTCGATTTCAATATAATTCAGAAATCTACAAATTTAGGCATAGTAACATTTATGTTTTAATTCATCCTTTACGTACATGTATTTAAATATTTTATAATTAGAATTTCATACATACCATAATAATAATAACTATTTTATTTTTAGGATTATTACGTTAAAAATTTTAAATTATTATATAATTTTTCGTCCAAGTACATTATAAAAGATTATATTTGGATAGGATGAAAACTAAATTAAATAAAGACCTTGAAAACTTAAACTACTTCCTCCAAATAAGCTTATTTTACTTTATAAAAATTTATAATTTATTGATTGACATTATTAATTTGTCATGTTATTAAAAGCTGTTTTATTATATATATGTATAAAGGCATCAATGTTATTTTTACAGCATATGAAAACATCAATTTCGTTCACACAAATGGCAGGATTGAACAATGCCATATTTTAGAAAATGTTATTTAATTAAGCAAGTTTATTCTTCACACATGCATTATCTATGGTTTTAATGACAAAAATATGTTTTCAGATCAGTATCATTTTAAGTTTACACCCACGGATGTTTTATTTTTGGTTTTATTCACACCAAATTTTAATTTTAAGTTGACACCCTACACATGTGTTCTATATTTGCTTTGTAGTTAAAAATATGCTTGGATAAGTAAGCTTTTAAGTTTTAATTTAATTTTTAAAATCTTTAAAGTTTGGATAAGTAAGATTTTTTTTTTTTAATTTTAAACTTTTAAAGTTAAATTATTTTATTGATATTATTATGAAAAAGGTACTTTGTACTTTTATATTTTTAAGAAAAGAGAAAAAATAATAATGGTTACAATAAAAATACTAGATGCTTTATAGTATATTGTATTATTGAAAAAAAGTCAATTATTTGTAATGTATTCTGATGTTACTATGTGTAGTTACTTTTAGTACAGGAGTAGTTTATATTATTATTATTATTATTATTTCCAATTTTAAAATATAGTTAGGAATAAAATATGAGTACAAAAAGTATGAAAGATGAAGGAATCATCATGTTGTTATATTGTGACATCGATACGTGGAATTTACTTTTAGCATATTTTTAGCATATGAGTAGTTTATATAAATTTTTAATTTTAAAATATAATTAAGAGTAAAATAAAAGTATAAAATGTATTCAATAAATAAAAAATCTCATTATATGCTATTACAAAATTTTTAAAATACAATTAAAAATAAAATAAATTTATGAAATTTTTATTTAACATAAAATTTTAAAAAATTTCATTATATATAATTATAGTTTTAAAAAAACACAAAATATTTTTTCTAAAAATTCCAACTCAATTACTTGGATGAATTTGTCCTTGAAGCTCTCTATGGTGATTAAGTGAGATTATGTTACAACTTAATCAAGTACAATGAAAATATCAAAATATCAATAGAATTTGAGTTTAGTGAAGATAATTATTTTTTTTACAGCAATAAACAGAGTTATTATTTTATAGTTATTACAGTATAAAATATCAACAATCAATTTCTATACCTTCCCAATAACGTTGTGGCAGAATAAATGTTTAAATATAGAGTCCTAAGATGAGGTGAAAAATAATTGCTTGCAAAAAAGAATAATACTTGTAGAACAAGGTGCAAACTAATAGTTAAAGATCAAATTTAACAAGAAAAAGTAATGCTTTTATCTTTTTTAGAATAACAAATGAATTAAGAAATATGTTTTAACTGATACAATTTAAAATTGAAAAAAAAAAATATGCTTTATAAAATATATGAGCAAGTCGTTTTATTATTTTATTAACAATACAAAGAGATATATTTTTTTTTTGTAAAAAATTAGAAAATATAAAAAAATAAAGAAAGCTTGTTGATTCAAAATGGAACAACCAAAGAACAAAAGAATATTAATAAAAATAAAGAAATAATAGCTTTAAAAAAAATTAAGAGAAAAGTTACGGTAAAGAAATTTTTATTAGATGAACTTTGTTTCTAATTAACTTGATACAAATAAAAATGGATTAGCTCTATTTATACTACAATAAAATATTTTAGATTCTTAATTAATTTAAAAATAATTTTAAAGATAATTTTAGATTTTTTGTAACCCCACCCACACACATGAATGGGATAAGAACAAAAGAGCCTCCTTTTTCACTTTAACTCTCTCTTTCCTACCTTCCATCCTTCATAACCCTCTCTTTTCTCTCTTGATTTTCATCCTTCATATTCCATTTATTTTAGAATCTGATCAAGTCTTGCAGTAGCTGAGGATCTTAGGGTCATTTCAAACTGATCAAAATCTCAAACAGAATCCCTAAAGTTGGACTGGGGTTATTGCCTGACCAGAGGAATTGGTAGGGGATCGTTGCCTGACCGGAGGAATTGGTAGGGGATCGATGTCTGAGTTAAGAGAAGCTAGTAACTTATTTTTATACTAGTTAGTTACTTTTAAATAAACCTATAGGACAGAAGATTGGAATATGTGATTATCAGTGCTCAAGGCTTTCTTACAGGTCTGACTGGTCCTTGAGCACTGAATTTGTTTTGACTTAGTGTGATTAACTTAATTGTTTTGACTTAGTGTGATTAACTTAATTGTTTTGAGTAATTAAGTATTATTTTGATGATGGAAAGATACTTGCATAATATGATTCGTATATTGAATGAGTATTGATATGAATGATGAATTGATGCCATACATTTAGGATAATGTATGAGTTATGCTCGTTTGTGTACATTAAGTATAGTACGCCTATGTTTAACAGAGATCCTCTGGCTTCACTGATGATCTAAGTCACGTAGACTGAGATATCAGGTGGTGAGAAGCTGGTGAGGGAGTTCATACACACCGGAATCGCTGGTGAGACTTGGTATTGGATGTTTGAGCTTACTCTAATCCTTGACAGTCTAAGTCTTGGGTATTGGATTAGTCATTTCTCTTAGATTCGCTGGTAATCTATGTCTTGGTATTGGATTGGTCCTTTCTCTTAGATTTGCTGAATCTAAGTCTTGGGTATTGGATTAGATGCTAGTCTCTGGTAGGGGCATACTTAATGGGTCTTCCGGAAGACGATAGGTTTATGTGTGACCTATATGTATTGATGTGGTCCATGTGAGACCTTTATGAATGATGTTTGACATGTGTACTTGAAATGAAAAAGGAAAACGTGTACTAAAACTGTGTACTGAAACTTGATATGTTAAACTTTGATATGTTAAACTTTAAAGAAATTCTAATGACTGAGATACAAACAAATTCTAATGATTGAGATACCCTATTCTATTTGCATGTATTTAGTATGTTATAAACTTTCAATTTTACTAGCTTACCCTTGTTTTTCATGTTGTTGTATGAATTGCGATGACTGTACTATGTATACGAGCAGGTGCAGATGCAAGTCTTAGAGCACCTTAAAGATGATATGCCGTTAGACTGATGTTCCTTTTGTCTTGTATATACTTGTATATATGTTTTGATGTAGTCAAAGACTTTATGACCTTGGAATGGTCACTCTTTTTGTCATGTAGATAGTCATAGATAAGTTTGATGTACCTGAATACTTTACGTAGTACTTTGAACCTTAAATGGATGATAATACTTAGCAATGAAAAGTTAGTTTAATTGAGAATATTTTTAGATAGTCTCGATCAAGCAGAAGAATCTCGCTCAAGCGACTTTTGTAGAAGAGTTCACTCTACAAGTCTCACCCGAGTGAACCCCGTAAACAAAATAAGATGTTCTCTAGAGTGTTTTCGCCCAGGTGAGAGTAGTTTCGCTCAGACAAAAATTAGGAGTGCTCTCTAAACTGTTTTTGCTCAAACAACTTATTTCTAGCTCGGGCGAGGTAGATTTTATCTTTCGCCCAAGCCAAAAAAAAAAATTCGTTCTTCTTTTCTTTTCTTCTTATTTCTTCTTTCCTTCTTTTATTTATCTTTTTTGTATTAAATTTTCGCTTTCCCCTAAACAAAAAAAAAATTGTTCTTCTTTTCTTCTTATTTCTTCTTTCCTTCTTTTATTTATCTTTTTTGTATTAAATATTTTATAATTTCGAATATATATTTTGTTTAGTTATAAGAGTTTGATTGTAAATACTATAAAATTTTTGGACTGTTAGACTTCTCTTACCTATCTTATTAATTATCTATCTTATTTATTAATGTAAAGAAGTTTTGCATACTATTGTAGATATAATTTAGAAAAATCAACTTTAACTTTAATACTTGTAACTATCTTCCGTGTCATTTATAATTATAATAAATCTAATTAAAATACTTTTATTATTTAATAAAATATATAACTTACAGTCTCCCACTCTAAAAATAATCTTCTAATTCCTTAATCCAATAATAATTATATAAATCTTTCATTTTTATATTTACAACATTATTTATCTTTATACTTTTAAAAATATTAATAAAAATATGGACACATGCACAAATAAAATATGTTCTTCCGCTAATATTTATAAGAAATAACTTCTAAAATCGGAAACAAACACCATAAAAAGTGCATTAGTATACCCACAATTCCATATTTAAATGATAAACTAGTCTATTGTATGGACTCAAAATATAATTGAAAAAAAATACAATTATTCTATGAACACAGTTAAACTACTTTTTATGTGGCTCATGCTTTCAACAAAACAAATAAATCACATAAGTGTGCCCAACCAAAACCACAATACCAAGTCCAACCTCAACCAACCCTCATCATGGTCAGAGAATTCTTCAAACCAAACCAAAACAACAATTAATAATACCTAAATTATTCAATTTTATTAACCAGTCAATGCATTGAATGATAAGTGCAAGTTTCAATTCAAGAAATATTTTCTCAAACAAATACAATGTGAAGTGAATCATATAAATTACTATATAGAGCTATTTTTAAATTATTGATTCTTTTTAAATATTAAAATTTAATTTACAGATAGAAATAAGAGGTTGTATAATAAAAATAATAGGTGTTTAAGAAGATGATCAGTAACAAAGATAGCTTGAAATGGTTGAGAGATTTTTTAATTAGTTGCATGAATAATGTATAAAAAAAAATAAAAAATATATATGAAACATATATTTAAACAAATGAAAGAAGAAAAATATTAACGCTGTGCTGTGATTGTTTTAATTGATTTATTGTTTATAGAGAAGAATTTGAGAGAAGGAAGCAGGCATCGAAAAGAGTATGAGTTTGCTTTGACCATCCTGGATTACCTGAAAGGAAAGAAGGAAAAAATTTTGGAGTTTGTGTAAATACGAAATTGTCATTATTTTATTTTTTTACTTATATTATAATAAAATAAATATAATTAATTATATAATATTAGTAATGAAAATAATAATTATTATTAAAATAATAATAAATTTATTAAAAGTATGATATAATAATAATAAATATTAATACAAATAAAAAAAATATTAATAATAAATTTATAAATAATAATAAAAATAAAATGATTATAAAATAAAATACTAATAATATTAATGATAAAAAATAAAAAATAATAATTATAATAATAAAATAATAACACAAATAATAATAATAATAAATTTATAAAATAATAATAATATTAAGAATAATAATTTAATTTCTATTTTTATCTTAATTTTAAAATAATTGATGATAATGTAATTTCATTAACTAAATAATAATTCATATAACAAATTAATCATATTTTATTTTAAATTAATTTTAAAATTATAATATTATAATTTTATAATTTTATTTATTAAAAAATATTTTTATCAATTAAAGATATCATATTATTTATAAATTTTTCTTTATTTTTTTATCCAATTTTTCTTAATTCAAACTTACATTCTTTTTACCACTTTTCACCTTAAATAGATTCTTTCATTCTCTTAAATTCATTATCACGTCCAAACCGACAAAGGTTAAAATGTCATTCTTTAATTTCTAATACAATATCATAATTTAAATTTGTATCGTATTTTATTCTAAAATATTTTATCTCAATCTTATTTTATTTTTCGTTTTTTGAAATATTTGTCTGGCTGAAATAATTTGTCACTTTAAAATATGAAAAAAAGGAAGAAACCACTGACCACGTATTTTCTCACAGTTAATGTATAGGATGGTGATAAGACATGATAAAAAGATGGTATTATCAATTATTTTTTACTTATTAATAAAGATATTACCTTATAATAAAGAGATTAATATTATCAATTATTCATTAAATTATTAATGCATATGACCTGTAACAAGTATATTAAGCTCAATATGATTTAATCTATATATACAAAAATTCCTTTACCAACACTTAGTGATAAAAAGATATTATTAGAAAAGATAGGTTCTTAAATAAATAAATAATATAATATCTATTTTCCACCTAATTATATGAAATTTCAAAGCAAAACAAAAAAACGTTGTATGCATGCATAAAATTCAACTTTTGGTAGTTTCTTTTGGGAAGGCGTGTGGACACCACAGCCATAATTGACTCAATTTAATTAATGAATCCTTCCTTCTTTTAATTTTTATATTATTATTCTGCAAAATCAAATTGCAATAATAAAATTGGAAGAGGAGAAAGAGAGAAACAAAAACCAGTTCTTCTTTTTGCCTTGTGACTATTGGCGTTACCATTTTCAATCTCTCTCACCTAACACCTTCTTTCCATTCTTTTCTTCCTTTGCTGCATTCTTCAATTGGCGTGTGCCTCTTGCAATCCCCCAAAGGTATTATTCCCATAATTGATGCTTTAGGTTTTTTTCCCCCCTTTTTTTATTATTACTTTCTTTTATTTTATTTGCTGTTGCTGTTGCTGCTGCTGCTCATTCTCTCAGTTTCTGCGGTTGGTCACGAGATTTGGATCAAAAAATTTCATCTTTGGGTGTTTCCAACCCTACTTTTTTTCCCGTCTTTCTATCGTTTTTTGTTGTTGGGAGGTACGATTGTCGGAAAGTTTCGATTTTTTTCATCTGGTTCCGAATAATCAGGCGAGTAGTTTTTTTTTTCTGTGGGTTTGAGTTATCATGCTCAGTTTTTTTGTTTGCTTGAGCAATTTTTTTAGGATGGATTGTAGTGAGGAGGTTGAATCATAGAACTTCATTGGATTTGCCTTGAGTTGACTTTTTGGGATGCCAAAGATATCAGATAAATCTGATGCACTGGGGTTGTGAATCAATGCAAGCTGGGAAGTGGGAATGCTCAACTTGCTTAAATATTTAGTAATTGATATTTAATGTAGATTTCTCTTTACCTGGACTGCAAAACTCATGAAAAGAAGAAGATTGAAATCATTTGTTGTTGTTGCTCCATGGTATCGTAAGGATTTAGTGTTGTGTTAGGTTTTCATTCCTGATGTTGATTTTGCGGGTGTGTGGACATATTATTGGTTTCCTTTGGTGGATAAATTTCAGAAGTTTAGTGATTTTGAAGATTTTAACCTTTTATGTAGTCTCCAGGGTTTATTTAGTCTTGTTTGTCAGAAATCTTAGAATCGAACTCACTGAATCCCTCCATTTGTGTCTCTTAGTCATAAATACACAAAGTATTCTTATGTATGTCTTCCCTCATTTTGCAGGTATTTAGATTTGAAGCAGGAGAATGGACTTCTTTTCTAGAGACATAAGTGAGGACTCTATGCTTAGATGTCCATTCTTGAGGAACATCAATGAGCCTACTAACTTCTCATTCTCTTCACCTTTGGCTTTACCAATGCCTGTAAGTTTTCCTCCATAGTTGACATTATTCTTATGTTATCTTGTACTTTATCCTGCATGTATGGGTTTTGTTGTCCTATACCATGTTTTATTGAGAATGATACCTATTATATTTGGCTTTCACTTCTTAGATCCTTTGAGCTGGTCTGATCTTGTTTACTGGGAATACTTAAGATCCCTGTCATATCTTGCTCTTCTTAGATCTATCTGCTGAATCAGGCCAAGAGATTTGGCTTTGAACAAAAGTTCATGTTTCATGGAACAAATTATGTCTTTTTCTTAGCCGGGTGTCTGTTCCTTGTAAATTAAAATATTATATGCAGTATTGAATTCTAGGTCTTGATCTTTCAAGCACACCATTTACCTGTTCTGTTATTCTTGATGGAAACCGGCACACTTACAAAATTTCCACCTCTTACTCAGGTTCGTGGAGCTAAAGGTCCAATTTTTGAAGATGGCCCCAATTTTGATTTGGCATTTAGGCTTTTCCACGGGAGTGATGGTGTAGTACCTTTATCGGACAGATCTTTTCGTCATTCAGAGAAGAAAGTACAGCCAGAGCCTCCCAAATCCCAATTCAATCCTTTAGCTGCTAAGGCAGCAACTATTAGTTTGTCATCATTTGGTTTTGGTGGGCCTTTCGGTTTTGATGCATTTTCTGAGAAGTGGAACAATCAGAAAAGAAAATCCAAATCTTCAAAGAACGAACCATCTTCACAGGTATACATTGCATTCATTCAGCTGTCGTATTTACTAGAAAGACAATTTCCTTAAGTAATTTTTACTCAGGGTTTTGCAGTCATGAATCACAAGTTTTGGCCTCCTAACTTTCTATTTTCATTGTCCATTTCCTGGTACGGGAAGGGGAGGGTTACAAAATCCTGTGGTTGAAGAAATAACTGCGATATTTGTTTTGAAATATTTACAAAAAGTACAAATTTGAGACACAAATTAGATTACTTTTTCAATGTCTCTGATGTGCATTTTAACTGATTTTAGGATGGTTCAAAGCATGAGGCAGGCAATGATTGGTTGCAAAATGGGAACTGCCCAATTGCAAAGTCATATCGTGCAGTTAGTAATGTCCTTCCACTTGTTGCAAAGGTCATTCAGCCTCCTCCAGGCATAAAATACAAGTGCCCACAGGCCGTAGTTGCAGCCCGGGCAGCTATAGCACGTACTGCATTTGCTAAGAACCTCCGCCCTCAGTCCCTGCCTACAAAGGTTCTTGTGATTGGAATGCTGGGCATGGCGGCTAATGTTCCCTTGGGTATATGGAGAGAACATACTAAGAAATTTTCACCAGCATGGTTTGCTGCAGTCCATGCAGCTGTTCCATTCATAGCAATGCTGAGGAAGTCTGTCTTGATGCCTAAATCAGCCATGGCATTTACTATTGCAGCATCAGTGTTAGGCCAAGTAATTGGTTCAAGGGCTGAGAGATACCGCCTGAAGGCAGCTGCTGCTGGAAAGGTGTCTATAACAGAAACCTCTGGTGTTGATCCAATCCATCTACCAGTGGCCAAAACAAAAGACAAGCACTGCGGTGATGCTGTGAACTGGAATGCAGTTTCTCTGCAGCTGGCAGCAACTTCATCAACGGATGTATTCTGCTGATGATTTATTTGTTGTGTGTGTAATTTGTCTCTCTTCCGTGTGTGTAATTTGGTACAAACTTATTCGGTGCTCCCATATCACTCTGAATGCCTCAGTTGGCAATAATAAAAGTATTGATGTTTTCTCATCTGGACTTCCTCAAGTATTCTCAAACATAAAGACAATAAATCTGTTATAAATTATTCATGTTATAAATTATTCATGTTCGGTGTATGAACGAGTTTGTCTGTAACGAATCTAAACACAATTCTTCTCCTTTACTTAGGCTGTGAACATGGAACTTTTGCAATGTTTATCTCTTGTTAAATGAAACTGACTTGGTTTATATTTTGTAATTTTGTTATTATTTTTACTTATAATAAACACGTCAATCTCTTGCGGGGATTCGATGTATATCTTATTGTAGTAAGATTATTTTGGTGTTTTCTCTTATTGATTTTTCCAACAAATTGGAGTTGACTGTTTGTGGTGACCCGGTTCAGATAAATACAATTAATTTCTATATCGTTTTGTTGATACAAGTTTCGAGTAAGTGTCTAGTTAAGTGTGTAAACTGCGATATACAAGTGTTTTTTATGTTTAAAATTGTTTTCGTTCAAATAGATGTATTAATGTAAAAGAAATATGGATGTATTAATAGAAATTTTTGGATGTATTAATATAAAAGAAATTTTAACTTGAGAGAGATCATTAAATATACAATCGTAAGTTTAAGTTTCATCTTGTGTAAAAATAAAAAAGTTGAGTAAAAAAATTGATAGAGATTTTATTTATCTTAAATGATATTACTCTAATAACTTTTTAATCTCTTGTACATACCCACAATAATTTAATTCGGATAGGTTATTATTCAAAGTTGAACTCAACACCTCCATCCTAATAGAGTTACCTCACATAAAAATTCAATTAATTTTTTTAATCATATTACTTAAAAACTTAAAGTAAGTACTAAAAACACTTATTTAAGAGGTAGAAATATTTTGTTTCTTAAAAAACAAAAAAGATTACTCATTTTTTAAATTAACAGATTAAACAAACACATAAAAAAAATAAAAATCTCCGTATTTTATTAAAACACATAAAAAAAATAGAGTCCCAAAACAGAGATTTGTAGGCATTTCAATCATAAGCAATTAACAATAGTTTTTTCATTTAACAAAAAAAAAAGTAGTTTTATTCAAACTGAATTTGTTAGCAACATATCAAAATTTTAATAATCCAAAAAAACTAGATTAAATAAAATTTTTCATTCATATTTTAAGTATGAAATCATTATGCAATGGTGTATAATTAATCCATTATTTTGTTATCTAATGTCTTCAATTAGTAGTTAATAAATTAAAATATAGTTGTTTATTTAAAATTGTAATATTTAATATAACTCATACATTTTATTGTATTTTTCCTTCATAATCAATATGGCAAAGGCTAAAAGAACAAAATTAATGTCATTGGGGAAAAATATAAAAAAGTTACGAGTAATTTTACGAGTTAGTTTAGAAAGAGAAACACTAATGTCAGAAATAGGTCATGTAACCAAATTAATTCAATAGTGATTAAAGTAATGATATAATATTTGTTGATCTTTTTCGGCAAGTATACTGAGTCAAAAGTAATATAAATTTTTAAAGTATAAATGTCGATCTCACATATAACAGTTTTACTTATAAATCTCAATTTTCACTCACTAAACAATTATGGTTTTCAGGATGATTTGATTAAGATTTGATTCAATAAACATAAAAGAGCAATTAAAAAAATAAATAATGATTACCAAAAAGGGGTTTAAAAGATCTAGAAAGACTTTGGGATTGAACTTCATCTATTTCCCTCATTCATATTTTGGATTTGATAAAAACATACAATATCCATAAATACTCACAATTGATGTACATATAAAAATTGATTCCTCATCCTCATACATGAAATTCATAAGGTAATTTCTTAAACACTGATCCCTAAGCTATTTAGTAAATCACCCAGCATTAAGAACATATGTTACACGCAATCAATACATAGAAACATATCCCTAATATTCTAATATATTGAGTATTTTCATCTAGAAACTTAAAAGTACTTTCCAATTAAATTCAAGAATCAAAATCAAAACTTTATTGACCAGATAAAATCTAGCATTAAGAGCAAGATAAAAATACCAATTAAGTAGAAATTGAGTATTATATATAAAAATCACCAATATATGAATGAGTTCAAAAGATTACATTCAATCCCAAAGATGAAGAATTTAGCTAAGATGAAGAATTTAGCTACCCGTGGTAGCCATTACAATCCAATGAAAGGAAGATTGCAAGATAAGAAGAGAATTGGTCCTTTGCTTTAGTCCCTGTCATCTGCCTCCGTTCCTCTAGGTCGAGATACCTTAGAAAACCTAAAATTGCCCTTTTAAACTCGTTTTCGGGCCTAGGTTAAGTGAATTTTCGTTTGGGCCTTTTGCTTTCAATCTCTCATTTTCTTCATTCTTTTATACCTGAAATTTCACAATAATTGAGATCAAATAATTTTCTTTAACTCAAGACTCAAAATCTAAATTTAGATCTAAAAACTCTCAAATTGGGGGTAATTACTATTTTAAAGCACACTTAAACCCACAAGTACTAAAGTTTTTTCATGTATAAAAACACTCAAAATTGGCACTTATTAATATTCAACTTTAGTAGAGAAAGAAGAAGTGATATGTTGTTTCTTGTTTTTTCAAGAGATAAGAAAACACAGAAAAATCTAAAAACATGTACTATACTTAGGGTTGAGTACAACGAAGATATCAAAGAATGCGGAGGACAACTACCTAATGTGTTGTAGGAGAAACAACAAACTCACTCATAACATAAATAATATCAAGACGGATAATGGTGATATAGACTAGATTTCGAACAATAATACAATACATAGTTGGATTACATAGAAGCACACCCCTAGAACGAATATATTTCACATTGATCTCAATACGCGTATTAGATGTGCTAGCTTCAGAAAGATAAACTTGTTCTAGAACAACGAAAATATACTTGGATTGAGAAAAAAGATAACGTTTAAGAGGATATGCAAATTTAATCCCCATGAAATATCAAAGATGAACCAAATCTTTCATTTCAAAATGTTTTGTCAATTACTTTATAATATTATCTACATCATATATAGTGATTATCATGTCGCCAACATATAAAGAAATAATAATACAATCATGAGAAGCAGTCTTCAAACACAAATATGAGTCACAATCATTAGAACAAAATACAATAGATGTAATAACCATGGATAGCTTCTCAAAACAAGCTCAAGGAGTTTGTTTTGAAACTAAAAATCCTTTATTAACTTACATACCTTCCCTGGATTACAAGAAACACCTAAAGGAAGTACCATGTGGATTTTCTGTCTCATATCACCATTTAAAAAAATCATTTTTTAACATTCATTTTAAAAATAATAAGAGTATGAATAGTTCTCATCTTGGCAACAAAGGAAAAGGTTTTTGCATAATTTAGACCATGAGAAAATCCTTTAGTGATTAAATGAGCTTTGTGACACTCAAAAAATATGTGTGACTTTGTTTTAATATTGTAGACTAACAAAGAGTCAATGATTTCTCTTTTCTTGGAGGAAGAGATACCAAGTCCCAAGGATCTATCTTATATAAATTCGAAAGTTACTCTTATATAGCCTATTGCCCAAGTGTAACAAGGATAACCTTTTCATAAAAAGAAGTAAAAAAAAAAAATATGAATTGTAGTTAAGAAAGAAGAAGAATAAACAAAATATAGCAACTGGATGGACTTACGAACACGTGGAGGATAACGAGGAGATGATATTCAACAATCACAAGAAGTATTTGGGTAGTCAAAAGGACATCTTGAGCTATAATAATACCAATATCATTTGTGAGATTCTCAATCATAAAATTATTTACAATATCATCATCATTTTTGCAAAAAATGAGCAAGACAAATGAGATAAGACCTTGAATACAATGAAATACGCTCAAGGAAAATAACATAACGAGAAACAATAGAGTTTATGGTTAATAAGATCATGGGAACGATAATCCTTCTGACCATCCCCCTAACTAAGAAATTTTTTTACTATGTTTTTACTTGTGGACAAAAAACAAAGCAAATAGAACTAAAATCATTTAAGGAAAAGTAATTAGAAACACAATCATACAACTTTTGAAAGGAAGACATACTTAAGATAACAAAAGATGTGATTTAGTTAAAACATGCATAATAGTAAGAAAATTCACTCTAAAAGTCATTGAAAACTAAAATAAACAATAGAAGATGACAAGTAATTTTGTAGTAAAGTTTTCTTTCAATAACTTCATTCTATTAAAAATACTAGTACTAGAAGTATGATAAAGAATACCATCAATGACAAGTGATTCACAGAAATTATTAAGAGTGTACTCAACACCCAAATCACATAAAAAACATTTAATAATATTAAGTTGAATTTATAGTAAAAAAATGAGATATACATAAAAAAAACTCATAACACTAGTATAAAATTTGGATATTACATACATATAAAAAAAAGATGTGATGATAATTTTATAAATAAATTAAACATTTTTAAAATGATTGACTCGTGACCGTCATCAAAAAAACAAGAAATAGTCATATTTAAAAGTCTAAAAAATGAGAAACAATGACGATTTTTCTCATAACCATTGTCATTTTTCTTATTTGATGGCCAAAATCGCGAAATTTTCCTCCACGATTATTTTTTTTTTCTCTGTTTTCTATTATAGTTTCTCTCCTGCCACTTCACCACCACTGTCACCTACTAGTCTTACCGCCATTGTTGGTGGTCTTTTTGTTCGCGTTTAGCCAGTATTGTAGCCTTTGGCACTATTATTGGTGGTGTCTTTGCTCGGGACCCCTTCTTAATTCTTGTCCTAGCTCTTGCTACTGCTGATCCATAGTTTTATCCGTTGTATATGTAGATTGACTAATTGTCATTTTAACAAATTAACTGACTACAGTTTTAAAAATTTAATTAAATTTAAAAAATTAAATAATAATTCAATTCTTTTAACACTTCTTACACCATTAATCTTCAAATTTTATAAAATAATATAAATTTGACAAATCTAGCTTCAAATATCTAAAATATATCAATAATTTAGTTTAAATTTTATTTATTACAAATTTTTCTATTGATATTAAAATCTGTATTTTTATAAAATAAATTAACAACGATTAACTATATATTATTTAAAAAAAAAACCTAAATTTTTAAAATACATAACCATTAAACTCTAAACTCAAATGTTGAATACAAAATTTGTTTAGACAATAGTGAACTAGGGGACCAATCCATTTATTTCATTGGAAACCTAACTAATTGTCAACCTATACAAAACGACATAGACTGATGGCTTTTTTTTTCTAAGATTGATTGGTGGGATGATTCACCTCACTGCTTTTCCATTAAATTTATAGTCACGTGCTTCTTTCAATACACATGGAAATAAATATAAAAGTAATTAATTATTAGTCTTTTTTGTTAACACTTTTGTGTTTTATTTATTATTATTTATTTTAATCAATAGAGCATTTATTTATTTTTATTAAAATACTCAATTTTAAAATAAACAATAAGAATCTATTCTTAATAATTTTCAATATTAAACGTTTTAATAAAATAATTTAATATTTAATAGAATTAAGTAAATTTGTCATCATTTAACAAGAATTAAACATGATTAAATATTGAAATTACAAGTATCCAAAGTAGTTTTTGTCTATAAAATAAAATAAAACAAATATAATTCTTTTTCTCATATTTGTTTTTATCAACTATTTCAATATATTAACAAAAAACTTTGTCAAACATTTGTTTATATTATAAGTTATGAACGGTAGAAAATTACTGCTTTATTGAATCAAATCACATTCATTGCAAATCACAGGATCTAATGAATATGGTGTTAACCTAAAAGAAAAAAAAAAAAACAAAAATAACGTGTTTTTACTCAATAAATAATATTTTGTATGGATCCTATAATATTATATACATTGATTGGTATTATTTTTATTTTTACAGAATATCAGTAGTATTGATAAAGATCCATTATTATCTGTAAATAAAATAAGCCAAGGTCGAATATTCTCATACTTTAGTGGCTTAATTAAACTTCTCATAAATTAAGTTATTAAAGAAAATATGAACATATGATACATTTAAGAAAAAAAAAACTCCAATTTCTCCCAATATATTTTATTGAGAACATATTAAATTAATAACTTGCTTAATATCAACTCATTTTAAATATCAAATCATCACCATTGATCTTAATAACTTGTTTAATTTAAATTAATATAATTTGTGTTTATTTGATCTAATTCAAATCTTATTTTATAATATTTATTAGCATCGAAAACTTACTTGTTAACTGTGAGGGAAAAAAAGCCTATATATCTGTGAGGAGAAAAACCTTAATTAAGCTCACATTAATCTCTTAACAAAAAAATACCAAACGGCTTTTAGTTTTCGAATTCAGGCCTATCAGTTTTTTTTTTTTTTTTCTTTTTTTCAATGGCGTGCCTTAGGAAATTTGGAATTCCTTGGCCGGAATACAACGACGGTCTCTCCTACAAAGACGTCGTTCGATCCTCTGATTCCGGTTCAGTGTTCCTTCTCAATGCTTCTACCTCTTTCCCCTTTCAATTTTTGTTTTCTTATCATATTGCAACTCAATTCTATTTTACGCTATATCAATTTTCAGGGTTGACTCTGATAGAGTTTTACTCTACCAAGTACAAAAGTTCTGCTCCCTTAGAAGGGTAAGTTAACTCCTCAACTACCCACTTACCTTTTAGTCATAAATTTTGAAAATTTTCTCCACTTACATGTTAACAAGGCAAGAAAAATGAAGCTATGCAACTGGGTAGTTTTTTGTTTTAATATTTTTTTTTTACTGGAATTTGAGATTCTTTTTTGAGAATTTAAGAAAAGGATGGCATTGATGAGAAACAAACATGACCTGGCGAAAATGTTGTTAACTGAAATTTTGAATTGTTGTTAAGAGCTGAGGGGGAACGAAGTGATTTAAGCTGATAGTTAATATAATAGGAATAGAAATTTGCTGTTGCTAACTGTGAGATCATTGAACTGGGGCTATGAGTTCTTAGTCAGTAGTATCTTCCCCTGCATTTTTTGGGGGTTGGAATAGTTTTTCTGCTTCTATTTGGATGCATTCTCATAGCTTTTTGAATGGGGTTGATTTTGTCAGATTTGCTGAGGTATTGGATCTACTTTCGTGCATTTCTCTTTTCAAAAGCAGTTTTTTGTTTTGGGAAATTGTTGATCCTCTTGTATTCTCTTTTTTCGATATGCTAACATAATTATTCTTTGGAATGGTACGTACTTATTTTTTAACAGTTGGTTGCAGCGTATAAAAAGTGGGCAGGTTTGATCATCAACGAATCTGAAATAGTTGAATACAAGGAATGTTCCATCTCGGCTGTTTGTCATATTAATTATTGTGTCATCTACAGATAACACTTGATGGAAGAGTTGTTACTGATTCCAGCACAGTTCTCAGGTTCTTTGATAAAAATTTGATCCTTTGTAATGCGTGGTTTGTTCCATTGTATGATGTTTCCTATCTTCATATTAGAGTTGGCTCAAAGCTAGTCTATCATAGACTTCCATGGAAGGAACCTGATGCACCACATATGATTGAAGTATTGTATGAAGATGATGACATGGTTAGTGTTACTTTATGCACCATCTTTGTATATCTCTACTTGTTTAATATGGTTGTTTTTATGATTTATTATATTAAATATTCCAATCAAATATTTGAAACTATTTTCTTTGCTAGTGGTGCTTTTGAATGCAAATGACAAAGTTCAATTGACATTGTACTTATATTAGTGTAATAAAATTCAAATATGTGTGGTTCATGAGAAGGAGGGAAACATAAGATGGAAAACTGTCTCCTAAGTATAGTAATATAGTTTTCTGGCTGATTTGATTGCTCCCAATTAGTATTTAAAATGAGTTGCGAGTATCTTTGGAGGAAGTTATTTAGACTGCAGATTTTTTGTCATCCCTACTAAAACATATTATTCAAGTGCTAGAAGAATGTCTTAAATATAAATATTTTGATTGGAGTGCTGATGTAAATTCAGATTGCTCTAAATAAACCTTCTGGCTTGCAAGTTCTGCCTGGAGGGCTCTTCCAGCAGAGGACAGTTTTGACACAGCTTCAATGGGAAGCCAACTCGCACAAAAAGCCTCATCCTGTCCCAGTACATCGCCTAGGGAGGGGAACTTCAGGTTATAATGAATATTTCTGTTGAAAAATGAAATTGATAGATTCTATCTGTAATCTGTTGCATAGTTTAACATTTAATTATATCCATGCAACTAGTTTAGAACCCTAACAGGAAGCTGTTTTTTTTTAATATTACAAAACATAGTTGTCTGTTATTAAAAGTTTAATTAATTACCGTTTGCTCAGTAGATTGTTTAACTACAAGTGGCAGTGGTATTTTTATATTTATTACTAACAGAGATGTTATACAAGTTTGACTAGGTCCTTTGCTTTTAATACCCTTCTAATGTTATGAATAATTAGCTCGTGATACTTTCAAACGCTTTTGATTTTGATTGATTGCATCATAGGAATTTTGTTATGTGCTAAATCAAAATTAGCCAGAGCTCGTCTTGCATCTTATTTTGCTGATGGAACTTCTCACATTGGAGGAAAAAGGTTAGGAAAGGGCTATGTTTTTGGTTTGTTGCATTTTACAATTCACTTGTGAAATGCGTTACCTTCTATCCTGTTCCTTATCTTAAGTTGAAGACACTTAGAAAGAGCACAGAAAAATATGGTTCAAATTTTAAGTTGATATTAAACACTTCATACTCAGTTACCTTGTTTGCTGTTGTGTATACTGTTGTTGAAGCAGAGATACAAACCCCGAAATTGGGAAGATTGCAAAGATATACCGAGGACTTGCGAGTGGGATAGTGGAGAATGATGAGGTGATAGTGACAGTTTTCCCCTCCTCTTTATAGGCACTGTTAACAACCGGAGTTATTTTACTTCCATAAATTATATTTTTACAATCATATACGCTTTTTGAAAATGAAAATAAAAAAGCTGAAGTAGCTGGACTGTAGGCAGTTTGATAAAAGTCAATGGTATGTGATAAAGTAAGAAAATGTTTAGAGAGAAACTGAAGCTATAGAATTCCGTAATTAGCATGGTAAAAATGAACTTAACTACAATAGAGAATGCGTGATACATTTATAGTCAGGCCGTTGACAGCTAACTGAAACTAACATTCTAGCTACCTAACAGCTGTATATGCAGCAGCACGGTGAGTCGGCATAAGGCAGAAGCTTAATTAGAAGCTTATTAACCTTTGGTGAAGTTGCATGGACACTGAATTCTTTTGACTGTTAATTTTTGAATAAAAAGAGTGACAGTTTGGAAAAATTAGACTTTCGAAAATTTTGATTGTTTTGTTATAGAATCCAGATGAGCTAACGATGCTTCATCTTTTTAACATTTTCATGATCTTTTTATCCACATTACATATTTATTAAAAACTATAATAACTGGCTTCCCTTTGTATATTGCCTATTGCTTTCTTGTTTCTTTTTGTAAAACTATTCTGAATAGTTCAAAAAAAATGCTATGTTTTATTTTTCCTTGAATATCTATCACTAATACATCTTCCTCACGTTTATTATCAGGATCAAGGGACTATTTAGTTTTTATTTTGTGCTTATTTGGAATAATTTGATGCTGAGTCTGTACTTCAGTACAATTTTGCATGTATAACTTGAAGGTTGTTTTACTTTACAGGTGTCTATCCATCAACCAATTGGAGTGGTTAAATATCCAGGTGTTGCTAAAGGGTTATACGTTGCCTCTCAATCAGGTTATTCTTAATCTCCATTTTGTTTCAGATGGATGAGTTCCAGAGAAAAACCGTGCTTATGCTTATTGATTTCCACTAAATCTGATTTGGTTATAATTGTTGTAAATAGCACATTATTAAGATAAAAGATATTCTCAATATTTGCTTTTTTTAAAGGTTTGGGTTATTACATAAGAATGTAATTTTTGTGATTGGTATCGATAGAATAATTCTTCATTTTTCAAGTACCGTATTTTCATTTCTCTTCTTTCTGAGGCTTTCCTCCAAATCTTGATCATCTAGTCATGTCTAGTTGTTTTCATTGGACCAGGAAAACCAGCACTCAGTGTAGTGGGCGTTCTTGACAGAAACGTACAAGAAAACAGCACATTGGTCCAGGTAGCTGAATTTCATGTTCAGGACCACATTATTTATGACAACAACCAAGTAAACTTGGGATTCTAGAAAAACATGGCCTACCCATGTCTCACATAAACTAAAGATAGCATCAAAATTAAGTATGTAAATAAGAATAATCTTCACTTTACATCTTGGTTTTATAAAGTTGAATTAGAACTAAGCTAAACCACATTGTAGGACACTTTTATCAGCATAAAATACCATCATTTTAATACTTAAGCATTGATAAAACATCTTATAAAATATTGGTCTATTTTTTAAATAGAAGAAAAGTAAAATATTATTTCTGATAGATAATATTTTTTTCGTGATTTTACAATATTAGGGTACATTGTACACAAACAAAGAAAAATAATCCTATTTACAAGAAATAATGAAAGTAAATCTCTACAAGTAAGGTAAAAAAATAATATGCATTAACAAAATTGCAGCACTGCTCTGTGTTTAGATATTATTCTATGTTCACTGATGTCACATCAAATTCACTCTGGGAATAGTCATTCAAAAATTATTTGCTTGTATTTAAACATGTAATCTTTTTGCTGCCCAAAGCTCTGGTTGTACTCATCGCGTTATGAATCCCTTTCAAGAGGCAATAAAAGAAAGTGAAAGGCTGCCATAAATTAGAAATCCAGACTCTTAACATCTTCTGGTTGGTTTGTTTGTTAGGTTAAGATTCAGTCGGGACGGCCACATCAAATCCGTATTCATCTTTCTTTCATAGGGCATCCTCTGTCAGGTAAATATTTAATGCTAAATTGTTCATGGTGCTCCACGTACAAAAATAAAGCTACATTTCATATACGATGTACACCTCAATAGGAAAAGGTATCAATAATGATTCATATGCATATTGAGCTTTAAACTTCTCAGTGGCTAAAAAAAAACAAACCTTTCAATCTCCTTCCCTCTGATATGGAGTAAATATTTTTTCCGGAAATATTTCTTTTTGTTTTCAAACTTTAAATTTAGCAGAGCCAACGCCAATTTTAATTGTGTTCAATGATTATTTGTTGAGGTTTCAATTTGATAAACATGATTGAGAGGATAACTAAACATCATATTTCCCTGCATCTTCTGAAATATCATATTAACTAGTTTGCACGCACGTTCCAACTACTGTGTAATATGCTTTATTACGGCACTCCCATTCTTCTCCTGAGTCATGTCTGACTACATTATCTTTTTCCTTTGGTTTTATTTGCAGGTGATCCCCTCTATGGTGTTGGCGGGCAACCTAAATGCTTAGATTGTGACTCTATAGATGAGAGTTTTGCTGAAGATGGGTAAATGCTTGTATTTTAGGTTTCCAAGAATTATTCACTTACACGATTTTTATACCGTATTAAATAATATCAATTTTTTCTTGGGAAATAAACTTTCCTTCATCTCACACTTGCAAATCAAACTCTAACAGAAGAAACCAAGTAATTTGTAAGTGCAGTGTTCTGGATTTAAACCTCTTCCTTCTTAAATACCAGTATGTACACTAGAGTATTTGTTTCTTTGTCGGCAATGTGATATTTAAATAGAAGTGTGTTTATATTGTGCGATCAAACTTAAAAATAAGTTTGACATTGGATTCTTGATATATGATACTTAGTTTTAGCATCAATTATTCAAAATTCTATATAGAGTTGGATTACCCCTTTAGTCCTTAAATTCTTTTGGCTGTTCCTTGTGTAGGGGTTATCAAAGGCCTACCAAGCCAGTTCCCGGAGATTGTGGGTATAACTTGCATGCACATAAATTGGTTCTCTCTCACCCATTAACTAGCCAGGTACATTGAAAATTAATTTTAGAGCTTGTTAAATTTTCCTTATTTAAGCTGCTTTTTGGAAAAATAAATTATTTGCAATCTTTGCCTTTTATATGGAATCATTTCTGTGAATCTGAAAGTTTGACTTGTAAATTTTTGGCAGATAATTGAAATTATTCTAATAAGTTAATTGAAGTGTCAAAATTTACACATAACGCTATTTCCATTGAGAGGTTTCTTCAGGATGTTATGTATACATGGATGCCTGTCTGTATAATAATTCCACTATTAGTAATATTTTTTATGCTTAATTTTGGTTGCAAAATAATTCTTGCAGTTAATTGAAATCACTGCACCCCTTCCTTCCGTCCTCCAGACACCTGAAGAAGTTAAAGCAATTGCTACTATGGAGCAGACTACTTCAGATGTTTAAGTTAAAGATGTAAGGCGAAGGATTGAAGACAAACCAAGAGAAAGACGTTGATTTATCTTGCTCACATTTGTATTCAGAAGTTCAACTTGAAAGGTCTGACCTTGTTCTATCAAAACACAAATACTTGATACCTCAAGAAATCCTCATTTTCTATACGAAATTCTTTACATCCACTGAATGAAAATGACCTCCAACTACTCAACATATTTGTTAAAATTTAGGTGAGACTTAATATTTGACTTCAAATCTGAATGAGTGAAGGTAGTAGGAATAAAAAAATTGTCAAAATATTTCAGCATCATTCAGCAGGAAGAAGCTGAATAAACAGCAACTCAACAATTACTGATACCAAATTCCCTAATTCTAGAATTAGAAACGCTGCAGAGTCAAAGCCTACCGAAATGAAGTAACTAGGAGTAAAGTTAAAATAAACCATCTGATCGGTAAAGGCCATACCAACTCTGGAACAGTTAATTAGAACCTCGAAAAGATCGTCAAAATGAGTAGTGAGGACGGCAAGGGATCCAGAATTGGCAATGGTAATGGCAATCGCCCCTCCTAACCTTTTCAGAGATTATTTCTGTATTTTCATCAAATACAACAAATACAAGCTGCTGCCATATTACAAGCACCTAAATATTTTACCAAAAAGACGGGCTTGAGAACCATTAAATCGCCCTACACTGTATTAAGCAATAACAAAAACTATAATACAGAGCGCGGCAAAAAAGAGGCGTTTGCCGCTCAACACAATGACTACCTGTCTCAGTCCCCCTTCCCTCCCCAAGATTCATCTTCTCTAGCAATACTCCCAGACTGACCACCATATTTGTCAGAATTGGAATAATGCATTTTGATTGCTGCCACGGGATCTGAGACACCACTGCACGATCCTCCCACAAGAATCCCCGGTCTTCCAACTCCATTCATTCCCATCACTCCCCTGCTCTGCTGCTGTAAACTTGAGATTGCTTCAAAACCATTTCTTCTCTGCATCTCAGAGAATACATCCTGGCAGTGCTTCACATCTACCATAAATGGCTGCACTTTCGGACCATCCCTTCTAAACATCTGATAATCAATCACGGCATTGCTGCCATTCAGGAGCCGTTCATTATTATTCTTGGAAAATGTTTGCAATGACGGTTGCTCCAATTTGGCAGAAGATGTAGGATAATTACTGAAGGCTGCAGGATACTTTGCTAGCAAGATAGCAGAATCAGGCAATGAAGAGAGACCAGTCTGTATTCTGTTCCCATCCCAATAACCATAACTCCTCATGGGAACATTTTCAAGGCCAACATAATCATTACAGTCAAACTTCAAAATTTTCAAATTCCCATCAGTACTATGCCCAGTATATTTCATACTAGAAGGCTTGCTGAACTTAGTATGGTGGGTACCATTTTCTTCACTACCTTTAGCACCCACATTAGGTTTCTGTGCCGATGAAGGATTGGTTAGTATCTTCCCAAAAAGTTTCACATCACCATTTCTGGATGTTTTATCTGAATCTGACGACTGCAATTTTTTGGTTTGATCATCAGGCTGTTCAATCTTCTGGGACAAAAGATGCAATTCTGTTGCTGAACTGCTACAGTTCATATCACCGTGCATCTCCTTCTTAATGGGAGCTTGCAAGGGATAGCCCTGTAGAATGCTTCCAGCATCAACATGGTCTGACGAATTCCCAGTAATAGGGGGCTTGTCATCGTTGCCATGTGGAATATCACATGTGGAAGACAGTCGATCTTGGCTAGCTGTTTTCTCACACACAATATCAGAAGCAACAGCATTTTGTAAAAATGAATTTGATGATGCTTGACGATCATCCATAGACAATGAGGCGTGAGGCTTTCCAAGGGGCACGAGCTTATTTTCAGTACTAGAACTCAATGAACAGGAATTACCAAAAGATGAGAGAGAAGCATTTACAGCAGTGCTTAGAATGTGCACAGGGCTTTTCAAGTCTACTATGACACCTGAATCAGCTTCCTGTTTATTATCTCTGTCATCAAGACATCTGGGTGAAGACACTCTTTGCCTCTCCAATTCATTTCCAAGTCTGCCAGAAGAAACCTCGGAAACCACCATTCTATCCTCAACAAAAGAATTACTCTCACATGGTTCACTTGTATCTGGAACAGACATGAATTCTGTAGATGCAACTCCCAATTTATTAGCTTTATCTTTCCCAATTTCTGTATCTGACACAATTACAGTTGCTTGTCCACTGACAGAACCACACATGGCAAATTCACTACCATCACAGCCCTGTTTAGAAACAATATCAATTGCACATGCATCAGAAACCACATTTGCATCCTCAATATCTACTTCCGTCCCATTAGTCCCCTTTGATTCATTTAATTCTGCTGACAGGTTCCTAGCTTGCACAGGATTGGACTCATCATTGAATGTGTTTTTTCCATACAAAGGCATGTCCTCATCTGTTTTAGTGCCAGACTTTTCAGTTCCAACCACTGAGCCTGTCTCAATGACACATGCATCATCGGTATCACTCTCACTCCCATTTGCATCATCATTCACTGGAGATCCAACATTTTCAGGTATTGGGCGCATGAGATCTAATCCAAGACATTTCCGGCCTTTGCTGAAAAAAACTTTGCACTGTTCTTGGGACCTAGTCCCAACACACCGTGCTATCTTGGCAAAATCTTTCCCAAAAGATGATACAGCCTGAAGGAAAGCAGCCTTCTCATCATCAGTCCAATCTGTAGGATCCATTTCACCACAGCTCTCATCTGAACAAGTCTCCTCATCAACATCCTGAGTAACATCAGGCGTCATAGGCAGCTTGTATAAAGGGTTTACTTTAAGGAACTTCCTATCCCTGCTTCCTTCCACTGGATCAACAGAACTTGTTATGCAGGAACTAATAGCCTCAGATGAAAGAGAACCACATATACCTGCCAACACATCAGCTGCCGCAGCAGTTTCTCTTTCATCCCCTAGAATGTCAAAACTGCCTGATTTCTTAATGAAGTCTTCAACCCTCGATGTCTTTACTTTACCATATCCACCCAAGAGTGAGCTTCCTGCACGGATTTTTTTATTACCTGCAATGCCATCTGCCATCAGCGAAGCTGCACTCAAAATTTCAAGGGAAGCAGCATTCAGTTCACGATTCCACTTTTTACCTGATGCCACCAAGTCAGTTTTAGCTGAAAATGACTTCCCCAGCTTACCAACATCTTGCTTCTTAAGTTTCTCAAAACAATCAGATTTATGATTTTTGTAGTAGAATTCAACACAGTCAGCAGTTGTCTTGTGGTCAAGAAAAGAAGCAATTTTCCTAAAATTTTTTCCGAAGGCAGCAAATTTCTCCAAGAAAACTTGTCTCTCTTGTGGTGTCCAAGGATTAATCATAGACCTTTCTTTCTCAATAGCCAATGGATCTTCAACAAGCCCATTACTAGATACAAACTTTGAAAACGTCTTCTCTTTTTCATCCAAAATTAATGCTGGCATCTTCAGAGTGTTTCTCTGCACTGTAACCTGAGATTCTGAAAGCAGTTTGCTAGTAAAATTAATCATCTCTGATGTTGGAACCAAGCTCAGATGATTTCCTGCTGCAGACAGAAGAAAAGAGGAAAAGAAAAACATGGTCATCATCAAAACAAAAAGGCAAATAAATTAAGAAATTAACAGACTATTGAATGTTATGTGCAACTTAAAACATCACAGATAAAACCATTAAACATTGAAGATAACTTGTGTCGCAACATCACTAAATAATCCTAAATATTTGGTAACAAATATACAATACTAGATTGAACAGAAGCCCTTCACTTCACGTGTACAAGTCAATCCGTATCAAGACAAAATATGTTCTACTAAACAATAAGTGGCATCATTGAATTCACCGGAAAAATACTTTTGTTCAGTTATTAATATAAATCAACAAAATAAATCACTATAACAATTAACAGACTTTTCAGGTATGAATGTTCAGATTGCTTGCTAGCCACAATTAGTTTCCACTTTTCAAATAAGTGAGAGCAGTCATGACTGGCGACCAAGTACTACACATTAATGACATGTGGGAACTGCTACTTTGGGACTGGTTCCAAAAGTAGTCTACAAACCCGAAGCAAGTATATAGTTAATTTCACAGTGTAATAAACCAACAAAAATTAGTGAAGCTACCCAAACCAAAACCCCCCCGTTTGGCCTGAGCTTAAACCTTCTGATTTACCTTACAAAATATATGAAAACCGAGCAAGCCGCAAAAAATACATTGGATTAATAGCATCAAAATTTAACAATTTCTCTTTTACAAAAAATCCTAACTACAACAGAAAACTAACCACATTACTTCTTTAAACATCAGCAAGCTGATTGCCATATAAATATACTTCACTACCTGAACTAATTAAAGCAAAAGAAGACTGCAAATCACTGGGCCAAATAAAAAACTTGGAAACATCCTTACCAGGAAAAGGAAAACGGGAACGAATGGATGATCGATTCTTCTGGTTACCATTACAGGTAGTTCGTACACTCAGTTCATTCTTTTTGTGAGATTTTGGTCGGCATTTCCTGATAGAAAGTAAGCGCATGTCTTCTTTCCACAAGTGATGCAAGGCTCTGAACTTAAGTGCAATAACTCTCTCCTTAAACCTAGCAAATCGCTTTTTCTCAGCAAATTTCTCCCTAATCAAGGCATGATTGCATGTGTCACTGCTGGTTCCCATCTTCCCAATCTTACAACAATCTTTGGGCAATAAATTATCAAACACCTCACTAGCTTTGCTGGCGGATTCTTTATTGGAAGAAATAATTGTACCGCATAAAATATCCATGTCATCGTTTACCTCCATAGAAGTCTTGCCATCAACACAGGATGCACTAACATCTTTCCTAGCAGAACAGGGAATAAGGCATTTAACAGCTGCAGATGGAACAGAATCCAAGTCCCTGGAGAAATTAACATATCCTCCAGTACCACAAGAAACTTCTTTAATTAAAGGCAGAGGCTCAACAAATTTAGAAGTAGCTGTTCCAGGACTATCAATGTCCTCTTCCTTAACATTTTCATGAATACTATGTAAATTAGTTGAAATTGGTGCCTTCTCCATATTGGGGTCATCAACAATATTCAATGGTAGCGGCCGGGTGACTTGATCAGAGATTCCAACATGTTCTTCACAGGATTTTTCACCACTACCTAACATCTGGGAGCCCAGGGATACCGGAAATTGACATGTTTCCCCAGATTCAGACTTCAGCAACTTCAGTTCATTTTCGAGTAAATCTATTTCAGATTCAGTCATCTCCAACACCTTTGAAATGTCAGCTTTCCATATCAGTAACTTATTAATTGCATTAGATCTCATTGGACCAGAATCTACAGAAGTTGGATCATCAGATTGTACCAACTCAATAATTGAAGAACCCAAATTATTCAAGGACCCAATATCAAATTTCTCTAAGTTAAAGGAAAACCTCTGCAAATTATTTTCAGACAAAGGAGCAGGCGAACAAGCCAAATTACTAACATCATTGTCTACATTTGCAGTCTTCCCGAATAATTTATCATCCATACCTGGTAAAAAGGTTGAGGTTAGGTTTTGACACAAGGGAAATATGTATAAATAAAATGCAATAATTACACTACTATTACAAGAAAATCGAGGGGGAAATCTTAGTTGGCATTTTTCATCTAAGCTCGGAGGAAAATGTTAAATAAACAGTGAGAAAAATATAGGACAATTAACTGTAAGATATCTGATTAATACACATTTCCAAATAAGGTTTTAACATGCTGACTAGCCATTCTATTGAGTATTCAGCTCAAAATATAAATATGCTCATTGCAGATGTCCTCATTTTTAATTCCTACATGTCATGCTCCTATTCAAGCAAGTTGTGTATTGATTGAAAACAAAAGCTGGAACACGATAAATGTACAAGAAACATGGTCTCAACATTAGTAAAAGAACTCAGCAACAGCATCCAACTGCTGAAATGTTGATTCTTACCAACGTTGATATATCGACACTTTAAAGACATCATAAAGATAGAGTCAAGGGAGATGCTTGTAAAACGAGAACGTAATGGACAAAGAAACACATATAGTAAACAAAATAAACATATACAATTGTCTTGCCAGATATCTGACTACTATTCCACCACAAATCTCTATGAAATACCAATTCAAACCTCATAATATCACAATATAATTCATGATAATCCTATATACATAGATAACACGTGTTACTAAATTACTAGTAGCAAACCCTTCCACAAATTGCATTTTCAAATAAATATTTCAAAGCACGATTTAAAATACAGACGGTGTCTAGCAACATACCAGGTGAGGAGCTACAGGCGACAGAAGATGGAGTTGCAGGAGATGCACATTCAGAAAATCCTGTAACTTTTGGACTTTTGTCAACTAAGCTGGTATTGAGGAAATTACAAGGTTCGGTGATACTAGCAGACAAGACAAGTCCATCTTTGTTTGCACTTGCCTCAGGCACCTCGACTTTTTTCTTCTCATACTTTGCAAGTCCCTCGCCCCAATTCAGCCTTGGCTTTTTTCTAGAAGCTGTATCTTCAGATGGCATAGAAGATGTCGCACAAGCAGCAGCTTCCCCTGAGTGTGACTCATTAGCAGCTGCACTTTTCGTTTGCAACTCAGCCTTTGCTTCATGCGAGTCTGCTGCTCCCATGCTCCTTGAGCTACTTGAGTGGCTAAAACCTGAGCCTCGAGAAGACAAGCTTCCAGAACGTGTCCATTTAAGTGGCCTCCAATCACCCAGAGAGTTATCTCTATCACTTCTGGGGCCAGTTCCCAACCCATTGACACTACCTATCTTCTCATGCTGGTCTTTCAAATGGTGTTGATCCCAAGAGTTCCCGAAATCGGAATGTGGATGAGAAGAGTATGCTACGGCGTCGTCCACAGCCCTCTGGTCATTGTTCACATCCTGCGGCCTTCTGGGCAAATTCATGGTACCATTGGAGGGTTCCCACGAATGCCCTCTCCAATCCCTCTGACCAAAGGGTCCTCTATTTTCCCTGCTGCTCCTGCCATACTTCCCATCACCTCGTGAAATCGAGGGCCGACTATCTTCCTCCAGGATCTTGTCACTGTTTGACCGAGAAATCGCATACCCATGACCTGAGTCCTCGGAAAACAGGTGCCAACCACCCTGCTTACCATGACCTTCAGAAAATATTCAAAGAAAAAAAAAAGAAAAAATACAAAAAAATCAACACAAGCAAAGTATATATTCTCGCACCCAGAAATGCATAGAGAAACAAAAACGAAGGCAGAAATCCAGCGAAAAGGAAAACCCTCTTCAAGGCTCGACTACAAATATTCCAATAAAAAACACCAGCCACAGATCTTAAAAAATAAACCAAGCTTCACCCTCAGCAACGCACCAAATACGCAAAGAACAATCCCCCAAAATCATAAACCACTCAAACTCTCACCAAGAAAGAAAACAACAAAACCTAAACAAAACACCGATGAGCCGCTATTCCGGCATGTTCTGCGTAAGAACACGCTGACTCAAAAAGAGATTAGGAAAGAACGAAAAAGAGGGATTAAAAACTCACCTGGCGGTCTGCGAAACTCAGTGGATCCCCAGCGATTGAAGTCGCGGTGGTGCGAGGAATCCCTCCATCTGGCGACGGACCCAAGCGACTCGGACCTCTCGTGCTTCCTCTCCTTGAAGAAGTCCTTTCGATCCCAAGGCAATGGTTCAGGCGGCATCAAAACCAACCCAATAGCATGGGCAGCCACAGAAAACAAAACCTAGGGTTCACCAAAAAAGCAAACCGCAGCGCCGCGAACGCGACCTCTGCCTCCAGATCCAACGACCTAGGGTTCGCAGGGCTGAGCCGCACGACGCCGTTTGGCGAGATCGAACACAATACCCAACGCGGCAGCCGAATCGGCGCGCCGCACAGCAATCTAGGGCTTCGCGGAGCTGGCACACGAGAAGAGAAATAAAGCGCAGACTAAAGAGGTAAAAGGGATTAAACGGCGAGAAAATGAGTTCAGAAACGTGGATTCAGATCGAAGAGTGAGGCCATGTAGCTGAGAGTGAGAAAGAGAGAGAGAGAGAGAGAGAGAGAGAGAGTCTCTCTGTGATGTGGTCTCTGAACGGTGGTGGCTCTGAAAATTTTCTATCCGTTTCTTGGCTGGTGGAAAACCTGTATAGGGCAAGAAAGTGAGAACGTGAGGCGATAAGGGACAAAGAGAACCTTGAGAGAGAGAAGAAAGAGAGAAGGTGATAGAGATAGAGAGAGAAAGTGTGGAACCGGATCTCAGCGCTTCTTATAAAACCATTTTTCAAACTCCTTTCGATTCCGCCCATATAATATTTCTTTTTTCTTTTTTTTAATTATGTTTTCGTATCTTTCACCTTTTTTTATTTATTTTTTTATTTTTCGTCAATCAGCTTTTCTGTATGGGCCTCTCGGGTAATCAAAGTGCCCTTTTTTCGGCCGTTATTTACGCCAGCAGTAAACGCCCTTCCCACTTTACCATTTTACCCTTCTCCTATGTAATAATAATAATAATAATAATAATAATAATAATAATAATAATAATAATAATAATAATAATAATAATAGTACTTAGTTTAATTGCTCAAACTCGCATCACCTTAATCATGTGCTTCCACAAAATGTCAACAAAAAGTCTTCAAAATTACAATAACTTAAATCACTGTGTTAAAAATTCTATTAAAAAAAATCTCTTTTTTATTATCTCAAATCCTTTCCATTTTTATTTTTAATTAGATTAAAAAGTGTCACAATGTAAACTATATAAAATTAAAATATAATGTACATGTTAAATATTTATTTATGTATTCAAAAATACTTATCATTATAACTTTAATTGCGTAAAAATTGAATACTTTACTATACATTACACAAACTGAAATACTAAAGAAAAATATACAAGATTTTATCTATTAGTTAATATACAGTTATTACTGGCATAACTTTGGAAATATTATATACTACTAAAACAAAATTACTGAACTTGGTAATTATATTTATAAATATAGACTAAGATAGTTACAAACAAATTATGTTGAGTTAAATATATACATATATATATGTAAATAATTACAGTGATGTGTTTTATACATTTCAGTTTGTATTTTCAAAATTAAATATATAATTTGATCCAATTTAGTAAAACAAAATAAAATATTTTGTGTGAAAAAAATATTTGTTAGATTTGCAATTTTCTCTGTTTTGACTTTTTAGATCAAAAATCACGCTGGATGGCTTACGAATACTCATTGTAAACTAGTATTTTGATTCATATATAAACGTTTGTTTTTATGTTAGTATTTTACCATGTGGAATTATTATTTGTGTAAAATAAAAAAATCATAAATAATTTATATCGTGCACAAAATATATAGTAAATGCTGTCAATAAATATGTATGTATATATATAATATTTTTGAAGACACCTGGTTAATAATGTCAGTTAATCATACACTTGGTAATATAGTAAAGAAATATTTTAAATATATTAATTATCGTTTAGGTTTATAATAAATAACTATTGATACATTTTCAAATGTTATCAAATTTAAGTAGAGATAAAAGAAGATTCGTCAGTACCTATACGGACAACGTGTAAAATCATATTCATACATGATTTAAAATTACATCAAATTGAAATTTTAACATGTAAAAATAAATAAAATTATATTAATTTGAATTACAATCTGGACACCTTAAAACATTTCTAAAAACATAGAGAGATGGAAATTAGAGACATTTAACGTAATAATATACTTAAAATTTATATTTTAAATAATGCTTTATAAACAGTTGTTTCAAACAAATGTAGAACAAAATAGTATCACATGAATTGCTTCCTTGTTTCTATTTTTAAAAATATGTTTATAAACTGGTTGCTTTAAACATTTAGAGACAAATATTGATGTGTGTGTATTTTTAATTAATAAATAACTTTTAAAAAAATCAATTCGGTACTACACTAAGAGACGTGTATATTAAATTTTTTTCTATTTTAAATTGTGTTTTACATGGTAATTTCTTTAAAGATTTATATAAAAATTAATGTATGTACAGGTATTATATTTTTAATAATTATTTTATTTATATATCTTTAGGAAAACAATAAATTTAGCACATATATTTATATGAAAAATCATATATTCAATGAATACGTGCTACGTTTAAAAAACTAAATAATTAATATTAAGGAAAAAATATGTATATATTCATGTACACACTAGAAACATTGAACATAATATTGATTACATTTATTTCTTAATTATTTTTTTTCTGAAATACATATGTAACGTAACATTAATATTGACTACATTTATTTCTTGATTACCTATGTAACTCCTAAAATAAACTAATTATATACTAGTTGATATTTCACTACCCCATCAAATAAATTTCTACTAATACAGTTGAAATCTCACAATACATATATCTTGTAATAATCTATATTTAATATGCTTCAAAATATTTAATTATATTAATCTGAAATTTAAAACATATTTACAAAATATCATATATTAGTTTTTCAAAATAAATCTATTGTTGACAAAATCTGCTCAATCCAAAAGATCACCTACAAGTTCCTCTACAATGTTATATGTTCTGGTATAATACACAATCATCACATGTAGATAACAAATACATAAATATAAATAATAAGTAAGCTAACAACTTTAAAACAATATTAAAATATTCAAATACATAAATATAAATAATTCACATATCTCAAGCAACCCATAAATATATCAAATCATCCCTTATACTCAATTTTAATAACAAAAATATGACTATAACTCTAACATACATAAAGAAAATCAACTTTATTTATAGAATACTCATTGAATAAACCTCGAGATATTCATCTGTCATACAATTTTAAGTTTGTGAATACACACATTCTCAAACCAATGTATCATTAATCTTGTATGACAAGGTTAGTCCCCTGAGACCTTTCTTACCAGTTATGTTTCAAGTTGCAATCACTCAGTTCAGACTTAGACCTCCTTGGACTCTCACTACCTAATAATGATATTTATTTGATTCTTATTATTAATATAGTCGAGATATCAATCGTTATTGATTAGATCCTTAGATATGCACGTCCTAGTTGACCTAGACACGGGTATTCTTTTTAAAAAATATTATGTCTTTATTTTGACCATCTCAACTAGCACTCTAACAATATCATATCATATACATAAATTATATTACATATTACATTACAAAATATCAGATAAATCAAACTAAATAAAAGAAGTAAAGAAAAAAAATAATTTTTATTTTTAACTTCAGCGAAAACCTTTAACCATCAAACCAGACTACATTATTATTGTACTTACTATTACAATTCAATTACAATTGTTATATAATAATAATAACAATATTATTATAATACTATTATTACTAATATTATTATTATATTATTATTATAACTATTAATAATATTATATTATTATTACTATTACTATGATTATTATAATAATAATATTATTATTATTGGTATTCATAATATTATTATAAATATTATTATTATTAAAAATAATAATATTGTTATTATAATACTGTTATTATTATTAATATTATTATTATGATATGTTTATTACAATACTACTATTATTATTATAAACATTAATACATTATTATTATTATTATTATTATGATAATTATTAATATAATTATTTTTGTAAATATTATTATAAACATTATTATTATAAATACTATAATAAGTATTATTGTTATAATAAGTATTAATATTATTTATATTATTATTATAAATATTATTATTAATATTACTATTATTATTATTAGTAGTAGTAGTATTATAAATATTATTAATATTAATATTATTACCAGTATTATTTTTATAAATATTATTAGTATTATAATATTGTTATAATAATATTATTATTATTATGATTATTATTATTATTGTTATATGTATTATTTTATTTATAATATTTTTATTATTATTATGATTAATAAGTTAAGTATTACTGACATAATAAATCTGTCGATAAATTCATGGACATCCGTCGGTAAATTGCGGTTAATTTACTGACAGATAATTTGACAATCTTAAATTTGTCGATAATTAACGACAGATTAAATCTGTTGGTAAATCAATCAGTAATTAGCAAGATATTAAATCTGTTAGTAAAATTCATCAATAATGACATTTTACTAATGGGTAAAATTTTGTTGGTAATTTTTTGTCGGTGTATTTAACGTTATTCCTTGCAGTGACACCTATAAGATGCCTAGGTTCACAACACCAATTTCAAACATTTCTATCAATTAATCATCAATTCAAACATTTAATTTCATTTTAATAATCAAACATTTCAAACCTGCACAACAATTGAATAACCCTTAGCTACCAAATAATACTCAAAATCAATTAAATCAACCAGTTTCAGACCTCCAATAGACTTCAACAAAAATAACTCAAATTACATATGTGACCCTAAATTTCAAATTTTAAAGTTTCACAACATCATAAACATGCAACTATAGTAGTTAGTTTCTCTTACTTGATTAGAGGTACAGACCCTCACAAGAGTTCCAAAAACTTATATTTCACAAGAACCCTAACTTGTACCACAAAACTTCTGATCAATGATCATACTACACTACAGGATGTTGAACCAACAGAGAGAGTTCGTCTTATGACTCATAGGACACATGCAAGCACATTTATCAGAGAGGAACAATTTACCTAAAAATGACTCTAAGGAATAAGAGCAAAAAATAAACTTACTAAGTTCAAAAATCTAACCGAGCACACTTGCTTTTCTCGACACCAAGAGTCTAGTGGTGATCTCCGACATCAAACTGATGAAAGATGGAAACAAAAGTTTAGAGAGAAAAAGACTAACAAAGTTTTACAGAGATGGTGCTTTTGTGAATGTAAGACTTGATTATTAGTTTTTTTTTTATAAATACATGTTTTGAGTTTATTAATAAAATATTCAAATGCTCCTCTCACTTTTATCACTTCTACTCTAAAGCACAATATAGGTTATTACATATATAACATTTTTGTATATGTAAAACATCTACATTTGTTTATTGTTGTTTTAATTTGTTTATTAGTTATAACATTATATATTATTGTATTAAATATAATCATGTCACTTTATACAAAACTCAATTAATTATTTTGAAATCATAATACAATAAGACACCATATATATGTTTCACATCATCCTATCAACACAAAGTTCATACAAAACAAATTTATTTTCAATTAAGATGCAAAAATCCATAATTGTATCTCTCAAATGAAATAATATAATTTGTCAACTTCTGAAAAAAATTGTATCTATGTGACCATCAGAAACATTAGTAGATACTTACCTTGATTATGCTAGGGTGGTTATTTACATCTACTAGTAGTGATATAAGAACTAATTTATCTTTTCACCACATAAAGTTTTATCTATGTGATTAAATGATGGGCGAAGCATATGATATCACATTCTTATTGAGTTTCATATTAAATATTATGTCTCTTAAGGTCATAATACCATATTAGGTACAGTCTCCACACATTATAAAAGATAACACACTCACAATAACAACATACCCATAAAGGGTCATACCTTAAAAGGATAACATTGTTAGGAAATTATATTTCCTTAGTCTAATTACGAACTATATATTTATATATATTTATTTATTTATATAATTGTATTAGTTGTTGATTTCCTTGAGATGGTTTTAATGAGTCATTTAATATAATTTTAATGACCTCCTTAATTTCTCACATTAAGTGGTTTAATGAGAATCATTTTTTGTGAGAGGTTATTAGAATAATAGGGAGGTAAGGGTTGGTCCCCAATATACCAAAATACTCTGTGGTCTCTTACCCATCAAAAGAGTTATTCTAAAGTCCAACAAGAAGAATAAGGAAGATTTTGGTTGAGGAATATCATAACCCTATGGAGTATTCTATCTTCATCAATGGATTCAGGTATGTGACTTTTCTATTGAATTTTGACTCTCAATAATTTAACTGATGGCTAAATTCATTATTCAGAACATTTATTCTATAATTTTCTATCAAACATGTCATACAATTTATAACACGATATATATTATATACATGCATATATGACATTATTATTAATAATTATCTCGTATATATGTGTGTATATATATATACACACATAATAGGTGTTAGCTAAATTCATCTCATTTAAGAGACTTTAGTTTCTAAATTTAGGAAGACTTCCTTGCTTAAATGGTCCCACACTACTTAAGTAATATAATTGCAAAAAATAAATTTTAGTTATATCTCTCCCTCATTCAAACATACACATAATGTTTGAGCAACCATCATTTAAGCCTTATCTCAACACTTGAGATGCATTTGTTTTGTCACCCAGCAAGTTGGAGAAACATATATTATAATGTTTCATATAAATGCTTAAGAGACCACGTTATCACTTAAGCATGGACAAGACGATGCATGTTTATTTTGCAAAATTATGAAAATATTGTTTATAAAATATATTTCCCTTTTAGACATAAAAATAATATTTAAATAATTTAAAACAACTTTTTTAACTTAAATCTAAACCAAAACTTGTTAGGAGGCCAGTCCAATTGTATATTGTTGTAAAAGGTTAACAAATTTTAATATAATGATTAACACTCTAAGTGAAAAAAAAAAAATATGCAAAACTTTCTACTGCATTTTGACTACACAGAAATTTAGATTAGTTTGAAGAGAATGACAAATATTTCCTCAACATTTATTATCGAATGGATTCGAGGAATGCAGTCTTTCTCCACATTGAATTTTCATTCACCAAATTTTGACCCATGTTCTTCCCTCTCTTACAATAATGAAATATTATTAATATAAATTTTATAAAATTAGAAGATGACTTATATATATATATATATATATATATATATTTCAAATTTACGATTTTTTTTTTAATTTTCTTTTAGATCTCTCTAATATTAAGAATATATTGACACATCACTGACATTAACAAAATAGAGTTCAAAGTGCCAACTAGAAGTTTGAAATAGGGTAGCTAAAGTAGAAATTAGTTCATTGACTTGTTATGCATTTTCTAATTTAAATTTTGATATCTAAATATTTTCACATAATTTTATTTCCTAATATACTTGTTAAAGATGAAGAAGGTAAGAGAAAAAATGAAATAAAATATATTTTGTTATTTATTTATTTGTTAGATTTTGATGAATATAATAAAAAAGTGATATTCTATTTTATTGGTTACATTTAGTTTTTTATTTTCTAAAATTTTAGAACATCATAATTTTTTTTCCATTTTGTCACAACTTATCCCACCAACGAAACAAAGAATTATTTCATTTTATTTTATCACTTTTTCATAGTTGCAACTTGTAAACATTATTCTTTTGAAGAATAAATTTTAAAAAAATAAAGACAAATTTGCAAATAAAGCAAAAACCAAGGGCCTTTTCGGATACTTGAACTGTGTCTGCAGTGTCTGCACGTTGATGTCGAAGCGCGTGACTCTGCATATTAGGGCTGACGTATCGAATATTGTTCGGCATATTCCACAAGAGTCTTTGGGATTCATTCCTTTCTTGAGTTTATATTTTTTACTTTTTTCATCTTTTTTACTAAAAAAAATACTTAAACATTTTAATTAATGTTACTTTACAAAATATTATAGAAAGACAGACCCTACATATCTCAATTTCCACATCTTTAGTAGACAAGACTTAAATTTTTTATTTTATAACATTTTTATTATACATTATTAGTGTGTATCAATCACATCTTAATTTATGAATTTATGTTTTTGTTTGATATTTTCTATTTCATTTGAATTCATATATATTTCAACTAAGTATGATATTTTTTAAACAACTAGTATTTAGATTTTGCGAACTTTGCAAATGTTTATTTTATATAATCACACTCAGTGGTAAAAAAATATTTTAAAATGTGTAAAATATATTTTGGTTTAACTTACTATAAATAATTTTAAACATATTAGTTACACTTTATATTTTTGATATATAATTACTTTTAATTCTTGATAATTTATTTAAAATATATTAAAACCAGTATATAAATAAAGATAAAACTAATATATGGGAAGATATAATTTTTTTTTTAAATTTCTAACAAAAAAGTGTTAAAAAAATTCACAAAAATGTTATTGTTAAAGATTAAAAATAACCACTAAATATATTTTTATTTGAAAATTAGGATTAATTAAGTTATAAGTTCTCATAAATTTAAATATTTTAAATTACGTTCCTATTAATTTTTTTTTATTATATGGAGTATTCAAAATTTGTATATTTTTCAATTGAGTTTGTGTTAATTTTTTTCCATTAATTAGGTCACTGTTATTTTTTTATTTTTACATTATCTTATTTATTTGTCTCTATTTATTAACAAATGTAAAGTTTCATGATTAACATAAAATGATATTATAATTAATATAAAACTGTAACATTCCATATTTTTCATATAATAAGAACTTTATTGGATAGGAATTATATAATAAACCTTAATATAAAAATTAATACATTCATAATGTATTTAAAAATATACTTCTCCACAAAAGATCTAATAAAAATATCTTCGTAAAAATTATAAATAAAATAAAATAAAATAAAGTTTCTCCATCAGTTTACTGGAGACTCTCACCACCTGTCAAATCCTCTGCTCCCGTGTAATATACACGATCATCGCAGTTTTAAAAACAAAACAAACAACACACAAAAAGAAGGGTAAGCTAGAGAGTTTTCAAAATAATATATATTTTCATAAATTGGATTTCTAT